>LSQX01227777.1_pt1 | contig 10422 bp, 6 predicted proteins | sample 654561 | NCBI WGS metagenome assembly LSQX01 (sample SAMN04489861, study PRJNA283612) | anaerobic digester metagenome | isolation source: 4 biogas reactors fed with cattle manure at either 37C or 55C with and... | place: Denmark: Kongens Lyngby | collected 2014
ACGAAGAAAACCCCAATCTCGCAGCAGAGATTGACGGGGAGGCCGGCATCTTGTCGCCGGACATCAAAGATACTGCAAAACTTGAAACGAAAATTGCTGAGATGGCGAATAATTTGCTGTCAGACGTTGAAGCGGAATAAGATAATATCCCCGTCGTGAACTAAATATTCCTTGCCTTCGGATCTGTATTTGCCCTTTTCCTTGACAGCGGCCATGGAGGAATCACAGCTGATAAAATCATCAAATGATGTGACCTCGGCGCGGATAAAACCTCTTTCAAAGTCACTGTGTATCGCTCCCGCAGCTTGAGGCGCCTTTGTTCCGGCCTTAATTGTCCAGGCTCTCACCTCTTTAGGCACTGTGAAAGTAAAAAAAGAAATTAACTCCAGCAGTTTGTAGCCCGACCGGATAATCCGCTCCAGTCCGCTGGCAGGCAGTTCCAGTTCCTCAAGAAAATAATCTCTCTCCTCATCGTCCAGTTCAGAGATTTCAGCTTCAGTTTCAGCGCTGATTGCTATCAGTTCAGCGCCTTCAGCATCGGCGATTTCTCTTATTTTGTCTAGCTGAGGACTGTCTGCGTTGATTTCGGATTCAGCCACATTGGCTACATAGAGAACAGGTTTGGCTGTAAGAAGCAAAAGATCAGGATATTGCTCAATCTCGGGGAAAGATCGTGCAGGCAAGCCGCTTTCCAGATGAGCCTGCAGATTTCGCATATAGTCCAGTTCGCCGAGAAGTTTCTTGTCACCGCCTTTAGCCTGCCGGGAGATTTTGTCAATTCGCTTTTGCAGATGTTCCAAATCTGCGAAGATTAATTCAAGATTTATCGATTCGACATCGCGTATAGGATCAATGCTGCCATCGACATGGGCAACATCGGGGTCTTCAAAGCAGCGGACCAGATGGATAATGGCGTCAACTTCCCGGATATTGCCCAGAAACTTGTTGCCCAGACCTTCACCGCGGCTGGCTCCTGGCACTAGACCTGCGATGTCCGCAACTTCAAGCACCGCGGGGATGCATTTATCCGGATTGTAGACTTCACACAGGTGTTCCAGCCGGCTGTCCGGCACCGGGACAACGGCGATATTGGGGTCAATCGTGCAGAAAGGATAATTCGCTATTTCAACATTGGCTTTAGTAAGCGCTTTGAATAAGGTGCTTTTCCCTACATTGGGGAGTCCTACAATTCCCAGTTTCATATCAACCCCCGGTATCGGCGTATCTCTTCCTCAGTATAGCGGTGTCCGGCGCAAAATTGGCGCAGCGACGTCTACACCTAATTTATCATGCAGAGCCGGCAGCGCATAATATTTTTCGGATCTCTATTTAAATACTATGCCACTTTGCTCTTTCGGAAAAGATATTGGGTCAAAAATAAACTTTTGTTTATATGAGTATCAATAAGTCTGCCTTAAATCCAAGCAGTTTTTCAGTTAGACATTAAAGCGGAAAAGAACTACATCGCCATCTTGCATTATGTATTTTTTGCCTTCTTTGCGAACAGCTCCTTTTTCTTTGGCTTTATTGATAGAGCCCAGTTCAGCCAAGGTTGTGTAGGGAACAACTTCAGCGGCTATAAAACCACGCTCAAAATCGCTGTGTATAACGCCGGCAGCCTGCGGAGCACTGCAGCCTGCAGGTATTGTCCAGGCTCTAGTCTCTGTAGGACCGGCGGTGAGGAAGCTGATTAGCCCCAGGGTTTTGTAGCTGGCCTTAATTAAGCGATTAAGGCCGCTTTCTTTCAATCCGATTTCTGCTAAATAAGCAGCCTGCTCTTCGGGCGGAAGTTCTTGAATTTCTGCCTCGATTTGAGCGCTGATGACAATTACTTCCACATCATTCTTTGCGAAATAATCAGTCAAAGCTTGTGAAAGCTCATTGCCGCCGGCGCCATCTTGCTCTGCTACATTGGCGACTACTAATATCGGTTTTGATGTAAGAAGAAAGAGGTCTTTCATAAAAAGTTTTTCTTCTTTGCTTTCCGGAACATAGTCTCGCGCGGGGTGTTCCTCTTCGAGGAAGTTGAGTAATTTTTTTATGAATGCAAGTTCCGACACTAGCTTTGGATCATGGCTTTTTGCCATGCGTTCAACCTTCTCCAGCCGACGTTCCAAAATCTCCATGTCAGACAAAATCAGTTCAAGTTCAACTGTCTGAAAGTCTCTTATCGGATCAATGCTGCCGGCGACATGACTGATGTTTTCGTCTTCGAAGCAGCGGCATACATGCACAATCGCATCTACTTCGCGTATATTTGCTAAGAACTTATTGCCCAGACCCTCACCTCGGCTGGCGCCTTTAACTAAACCTGCGATATCGAAAAATTCAATCGTAGCCTTGGTGATTTTGGCAGAATGCTCTTGTTTTGCGAGCACTTCCAAACGCTCATCCGGTACGCCTACAACACCAATATTTGGTTCTATCGTACAAAAGGCGTAGTTTGCTATTTCTGCGCCGGCTTTAGTTATTGCATTAAATAAAGTGGATTTACCGACGTTAGGCAATCCCACAATCCCCAGTTTCATTTCTACCTCCGCACTGCTGCCGCGGACTGTCGCTTCAATCATCCCGATTGTTTAAACAATCCTCGTTCAGTGCTATATCTAAGCAGTTTCAATTGCCGCCCGTCCCAACAAAATAGACAGCGGTGTTAATTATTAAGCATGACATCACGTATATCGCATATGAATGTCACATATGAATATCAACTTTGAATGTTGCCTACGAGAGTCTATTGTAGCACTTTGCAGTCTGTCAACTAAACAAAATATTTCTGACTTCAGCTATTCTTGTTTGTAACATATGTCCAGCAAACTCAGAGATATCAACTCTTTCAAAATTACCGCCGCTTGTTGGCAGATAACAAATGCAGCCGGCCGGTGATGCTGAGGGAGAAGCCATCTAGTATTTTGAAGATTTGCGTGAATATGGGCAAATTGTGTATGACAGCCGGCAGGAAGGAATATATCTCTGTATACAGTTATCACTGGGGATTGAAAAAGCATACCGGTTTGTCACAGCCAAGAGGAGGTGGCTTTGTCTACCAAGAAATACAGCGCTATATCTTCTTGTGGAATTAGCAGCATGCAGGGCGTGCCGGTGGAAGTAGAAGTCACTATTTTGCCGGGGCTGCCGGGTTTTGAGATTACCGGTCTGGGCGATTCCGCTATAAGGGAGGCGCGCAACAGGGTGAGGGCTGCGATAGTTAACAGTGGTTATAGATTCCCGGAGGGGAAGATCTTGGCCAGCTATGCTCCGGCCTGGATTCAAAAAAGAGGAACCGGCTTCGATCTGCCTTTGGCTCTGGGAATTCTTGAGGCTTCAGGACAGATTGCCAGACCGAAGAATCTGAAAACCCTTTTGATCGTGGGAGAGCTTGCCCTCAACGGAGAGGTACTCGGTATACCCGGTGTGCTTAACAGAATGATAACTGCGCGGCAAAAGGGACAATTCAGAGAGTGTCTGGGGCCGGCAGTCAATGCGGGGGAAGCAGAGCTCTTAAGCCGGATCAAGTATTATGGTGTTCCCGACCTTCGCACAGCCATAGCAGTTTATTCCGGAGTCAGAATTAAGCTGGAAAAACCTCAAAAAAATCATAGTAATGATATAATAACGACATCACGACTTGATAACTTTACAGGTCAAAAACAGGCAAAAAGAGCTCTGATTATCGCTGCCGCCGGTTACCATACTTTGCTGATGCTCGGATCACCCGGCTGCGGAAAAACATCACTGGCCGGTTGCTTGCCGGGGCTGCTGCCTGAGCTTAGTGAGGAGGAGTCTTTAGTTGTCACCATGATCCAAAGCGCTCTGGCGCAAGGTGAAATAATAGACAACCTGACAACCATACGTCCTTTTTTTGCACCGCATCACAGTGTGACCAAAGCTGCTCTCATAGGCGGCGGATCACCTTTGCACCCGGGACTTTGCACCAGAGCTCATCTGGGGGTTCTTTTTCTCGACGAATTGACTGAGTTTCCCAAGGCGGTGCTGGACCTTTTACGCGAACCATTGGAGAGCGGCAGAATCAGGATTGCGCGTGCCCGAGAATTTGCGAACTGGCCGGCGGAATTTCTTATGGTCGCTGCAGCCAATCCCTGTCGCTGCGGTTATGCTCTGGAGCCTAATGATAAATGTCGTTGTACACCCGACCAGATACGATTGCATCTGCGCAAGATCAGCGGCCCGCTGTGGGATCGACTGAATCTTTGCGTCACGATGCAGAGTTTGTCCGGAAACGATCTGCTTAACAGTGCCTCGGCAAGATCAGACAATGAGCAGGAACTGGCAGTGAGGCAGATACAAATTTGCCGGGAAATACAAAGGCAAAGATCGAGGAATTTGGGGTTCAAGAAAAATTATCTCAATAGCAATATGCCGATATCGAATTATAAAAAGGATTTTCAGATAGAAAAGGGAGCGTTGGATCTATTGAGCAGATTTGCCGCTGCAAAGACTGTCACTGCCCGCTCTTTTCACAATATGCTGCGCGGCGCGCGCACGATCGCCGATCTGGAAGAATCTTATTCCGTGCGGCCGGAGCATATCGCAGAAATTATGCAATACAGATTGGATGTTAGTAGTTTAGTATGATTAGCAAAAATAACAGTAATGACCTCATTTCGGAAGTCGGATGCAATGTGAGTGAAGATTGTGTCTGTGTGTTTGGCGGAGATGTCAGTTCCCGGGTTGGCGATGTCGACACGAAAATTGCCGCTAACACTGTCAGCAAAACTGTCAGCAGCGACAGCGATCCGGAGTTGGACTTGCTGGTCGCAGAGCTGCTGTCTCTGTCGGCAGGCAAGCGCCGTCTCAGGCATAAAGACAAAATCAGACTCTTGCAGTACGCCGGCTCTTTTGCCAATCTCTGGAGATTGCTGCAGGAGGGGGCGGCAAGTGCGCCAAGTATAGCGAAAGAGCTCGGTAAAACTGATGAGCCAAGCGAGCAAAACGAGCCAAAAGAGCTGGAGCTCTTGCGTTTAATTGTGTCCCGCGCAGATATAGCCGGGCTCAGGTATCAGGTCAAAAAATGGCTAGAGCAGGGGATAGGTGTAGTCTCAGTTCTAGATCCTAGATTTCCCGCGTCTCTCAACAATAGTGTAACTTCTGTTTCCGTTCTATATTATCGAGGAGGAAATTTATCTTTGTTGAAGAAGGACGCCGCTGCCATTGTCGGCTCGCGCGCTCTAACCGCTTATGGTCATCAGGCAACTGCCATTCTGGCAAAAAATCTCTGCCGCAAAGGCTATTGTCTGGTGAGCGGCGCTGCTGAAGGCGCAGACACTGCAGCACATCAGGCAGCGCTCGACATCTCCGGCGAGACAATCGCTGTTCTGGGCTGCGGCGTGGATATCGCCTACCCCGGGAAAAATCGAAAACTGCTCCGCGAAATCAGCGAGGGTGGCCTTGTTATCAGTGAATACAAGCCCGGAACGCCGCCAATTGGCCGCAACTTTCCGGCCCGCAACAGAATAATCGCCGCTTTGGCGGACTTTGTGGTCGTGACTAGTGCGAAAGTAAAGAGCGGCAGCCTGATTACCGCCCAAATGGCTCATAAACTGGGAAGACAAGTTTATGCAGTGCCGGGATCGATTTTTGATGCCGCTCAAAGGGGATGCCATAGCTTAATCGAAGACGGCACCGCCAAAATAGTGACAGATTTGACAATGCCTGACCTGCAGACACTTCCCGATTATCCGGATGTTTTTCCGGCGGAGAAGGTTCCCAATACTGAGCACAGACAGCTGACATTTATCTCTCAGGAGTATAGCGAGAGTGAAACAAAAATTCTCCGGCTTTTGACCACGGGCGCCAAGACTCTGGAGCAAATTTCTCAGGAGACAGGTCTGTCTGTGCCGGAGACGGCACAGATCATAACTAAGCTGGAGATTGCCTATACCGTTAACATGCGCCGCGGCCATTACGAACTGACCTATCAGAGTCCATAAATTTGTACAGTGAAATGTAGAAATAAATTATGTTGAGAATTCTATAGGCAAAATATGAATTTCGCAGAAAATGACACTGGAATGAGCCTCTGAATCTCAAAAATCTCTTATGCTGTTATCTGCAAACAGAAAAAGTTCCCGGCAAGCTATCAGTGTCCAAAGATTGATTTGCAGTCAAATATTGAGCACCAATATCTTAAAGATCATTTAACAAGAAATCGTAAATATGAATTACATCAATACCATCTCTTATACCGGCATCAAGTGAATTCATACTAACAATATATCTGTCATAGTTATCTCTGATTTTCAGTAGATTATTTGTCTCGCGGTCACTATCAGGCGGCAGTTGTTCGCACACTTGAACATATTTAACAGTTCTATTTTGAAAACATACGAAATCTATTTCTAGATTGTCATATTTACCCACAAAAACAGTATATCCTTGCTGGCGCAGCCTAATGTATACTAAATTCTCAATTTGTGACCCTCTGTCAATATCATTTTTTCCTAAAACGTGACGCCTCAAACTAAGGTCGACAGCATAATATTTACCCAGTGTCTTAAGTCGCTCTTTTCCACGAATATCGTATCGCTCAGCTCTATAGAATACGTATGCCTGTTCCAGTAAGCTTAAGTAGCTGCTTATTGTGCTAACGTAAGTCTTCATGCCGGAAGAAGTAAGATAATTCGCAATATTGTTGGCAGATATCGTATGCCCAATGTTATCCATCAGAAATGCAACAACGCGCTCCAAGAGTGCAGTGTCTTGAACTCCTCGCCGCTGAGCGACATCTCTTAGTAGAATGCTATCGTAGATACCTTTCATAATGCCGGTTCGGGCATCAGCATTTTGAGTTAGCGCTGTCAGCGGAAAACCACCATCTTCAAGATAGCTACGAAAATAGGGATCTTTGCTTTCATTTTGCCTGTAGCCGCGAAAATCAAGATACTCACGAAAGGAAAGAGGATAGATAGGAAGCTCAACATAACGCCCGCTTAAATACGTCGCGAATTCACCGGAAAGTAATTCTGAATTTGACCCTGAAAGGTATATGTCACATTTGAAGGCTACTCGAAGTCCGTTTATGTATCTTTGCCAATCATTGACCAACTGAATCTCATCAAATAAGAAGTAAACTCTATCTTTCGTTACAGTCGACTTGAGATACTCATATAATTGGGCACCTTCGTGCAGATGAAAAGTATCCGGATGTTCAAAATTCAAGAATATTACATCGGAGTCCGGTTCGCTCTTTTGTAAATAATTTTGCCATAAAATCAGCAGACTGGATTTACCCGAACGTCTGACACCGGTGATAATTTTAATTTGTTCATCATCTTTGTGCGCTTTCAACTTATTTAAATAGAATGGTCGCTCGATCATGGTTATGCTCGCTTTCAATGTTTTTATGTTGTTATCCAAATTTGTAGTAATAATACTATAAACTAGAAATAATAGCAAATTTATAGTAATAATACTATGAACTGAAAAAATTAGGGATGAAAATACTGATTTGTCGGACTTGTTTGCTGTTTTTGAGTTGAAGGCGCTAAGCGCTCAGATATTTTTCTCTTAAATCTTTGCGGGCAAGCTGTTACCGAAGGCCTGTAAAACAGCTTCTTTTGACAGAAAGAGGGGAATGTTGTATATAATTAGTCCCGAAGCTCATGCATATGAAGATACAAAGGATGTCAATGTGAAAACACTTGTTATTGTTGAATCTCCCGCCAAGGGCAAAACGATTTCTCGTTATCTGAATGATGACTATATCGTTAAAGCGTCAGTAGGTCATATTCGCGACCTCCCGTCTTCCACGATGGGAGTCGATGTAAATAATGACTTCGCTGTACGCTACATCACCATGCCCGGAAAAGAAAAGGTCGTAAAAGAGCTGAAGACTGCGGCAGAGAAGGCTGACAATATTCTCCTGGCTACTGACCCGGACAGAGAAGGTGAGGCAATTGCCTGGCATTTATCCACGGTTTTGGATCTCGACCCTGAAGATGACATTCGCATAGCATTTAATGAAATTAGCAGCAAGGCGGTGAAGGAGGCTTTAGGCGCCTCCCGTCCGCTCAATATGGACCTGGTTGACTCCCAGCAGTCGCGGCGCATTTTGGATCGCCTGGTAGGTTATGAACTAAGTCCGCTGCTCTGGAACAAGATTCGCAAAGGCCTCTCGGCCGGGAGAGTTCAATCGGTTGCGACCAGGCTGATTGTCATGCGTGAGCGGGAGATAAGCGCCTTCGTCCCTGAAGAATATTGGTTATTGGCAGCCTTTCTGAAGGTCGAGGCTGGAGACGATGCTTTCCGCACCTTCTACCACGGCGAGAAGTCAGGCAGCCGCGTGCGCAGGGTGAAGCTCACCAATAAGGAGGAAGTCGATAAGCTTTTAGCCGAGTTGAAGGGCTTGACTTTTGTTGTCGATGAGGTGAAGCGCGGCACCAAGAAACGCCGTCCGTACGCCCCTTTCACTACTTCATCGCTGCAGCAGGAGGCATCGCGCTATCTGGGCATGAGTTCAACTCGCACCATGCGTGTCGCTCAGCAGCTTTATGAAGGCGTCGATCTGCCCGGAGCGGGCGCCACTGCGCTGGTATCATATATCCGTACCGACTCCGTGCGTGTTGCCGCCTCGGCTGTTAATGAAATCCGCGACGTGATTGCCAAGAAATTCGGCCAAGATTATCTGCCTGCCAAACCCAATTATTACAGCAAAGGCAAGAAGGCGCAGGATGCGCATGAGGCCATCCGCCCCATCCATTTTGACATCGACCCCGAGTCTGTCAAAGATAAGTTGACCCACGACCAATACCGTCTTTACAAAATGATCTGGGAGCGCTTTGTCTCCTCGCAGATGAAGGAAGCTGTCCTGGACACAATCCGGGCAGATGTTCTCGCCGGCACACATCTTTTCCGGGCGACAGGCGAGCAGATAAAATTCCCCGGCTGGCTCAAGGTTTACAGCTACGCCTCGGGAGCTGCCAAGACCAAAGGGGAAGATGACGACTCTGCCAATTTTTTACCGGAATTAAATGAAGGCGATAATCTGATACCGGACCGCCTCGAGCCGGAGCAAAAATTCACTCAGCCGCCTGCGCGCTATACAGAAGCCAGTCTGATCAAGGAGATGGAAGAGCTTGGCATCGGCAGGCCTTCAACCTACGCGCCGACAATATCCACCATTCAGAACCGTGGATATGTGGAGAAGGAAAAAGCCAGTTTGCTTCCTACCGATCTGGGGACTTTGGTCACGGAGATGCTGGAAGAAAATTTCGAGAAAATCGTGGATACAGAGTTCACCGCTGATCTGGAAAAGCAGCTGGATATGGTAGAAGCGGGAGAGAAGAAGGGTCTGGAGATTCTCAATCAATTTTATCCCGCCTTTCACGACAAGGTGAAAGCGGCTGAAAAGAACATCGAGAAGGTAAAGATTGTCGACGAGCCGACCGGCAGAACTTGTCCCCAATGCGAAAAGGGCGAGCTGGTCATTAAAGAAGGCCGCTACGGCAAGTTCATCGCCTGCAATCGTTATCCGGACTGTGAATACAAAGAAAATATCGATATTGTCGCTCCGGGCAAATGCCCCGTCTGCGGTTCAGGCCTCTTGGAGAAGAAGACCAGAAAAGGCAGGAAAAGAAAGTTCTATGTCTGTGATAAAAAGGGCGCTGATCCCGAATGCTCCTTTATCAGCTGGAATTTGCCGATTGAAGGTAAATCCTGTCCTACTTGCGGCGGCTATATGGTTCAAAAACAATTTCGCGGCAGAAAATTTGAGCGCTGCGGCGATCCCGAATGTCCTTCTAATGTGAAGAAGACAAAAGCCGAGAAGCAGAGTAAAGATTCAGACAAAGAAGAGCCCGAGAAACAGCCTCAGGCAGCGCCCAAGAAAACGACAGCAAAGAAGCCCAAGGATTCAGCCAAGAAGGCGGCCGGAAAAAAGTCAGAGAATTCCGTCAAGAAAGCCGCCAATACAGAGCCAAAAAAAGACGACTAAAGTTAACGGCAAGGAAGAAAAATGAAGAAGTTAAGAGTGGTCGGGGCAGGACTGGCCGGTGCTGAAGCCGCCTGGCAGCTAGCCCGTCACGGCTTGACTGTTGAACTTATAGACATCAAACCCGGGCAAATGACTCCGGCACACAGCAGTATCTATCCTGCGGAACTTGTCTGCAGCAATTCACTGAAATCTGATGATCCTCACACCGCGTCGGGTCTCCTCAAAAGGGAGATGCGCCGGCTGGACAGCATCATTTTGACCGCAGCTGATGCCACCGGCGTACCTGCGGGCAGCGCTCTGGCCGTAGACCGCAGCGCCTTCGCCAAAAAAGTAAAAGAAATATTGGACGGGACCGGGCTCATCATATGGCGCGAGGAAGAGATTAGCTCACTGCCAGCCGACGAGGTTACCACATCTGTTAATCATGCCGCCGCGCCTTCGGCCTGCAAAACCACCTCACTGACTGCTGA
>LSQX01253786.1_pt1 | contig 10422 bp, 9 predicted proteins | sample 654561 | NCBI WGS metagenome assembly LSQX01 (sample SAMN04489861, study PRJNA283612) | anaerobic digester metagenome | isolation source: 4 biogas reactors fed with cattle manure at either 37C or 55C with and... | place: Denmark: Kongens Lyngby | collected 2014
CGGCCCCCTGTTCCAGGGCCTCCTCACCTACGTAGGTCCCCCACTCCCAAGCTGCGACCGCGCACTCCACGGGACAAGTGAGGGGATTTACGCCCAACTGATGGAAACCCCGGAAAACCACGGGACGGATGTAACAAGCATCCAGATTGTTAACGCGCACCGTCTCGATGATCGCTTCGTTAAATTCTTCCTGGGTATAGGGGATTTCCATGCGGTAAATCTTACAGGAGTCGTACATCCGCCTGGTATGATCCTGTAAGCGGAAGATCGCAGGTCCCTGGGGCGTGGAATAACAGCGCAGACCTTCAAACACACTAGAGCCATAGTGCACCACGTGGCTAAGTACGTTGATGGTGGCATCTTGCCAATCGACGAACTTGCCGTTGAACCAGATCTTTTTTCCTTGAATCCAATCCATACCTATACTCCTTCTCTCACCAGTTTTGTTGTTAAAACAACAGGACACCCATCAGGCCCGCTGCCAACAGAGCCCAGATGGGATGTATTTTGAACTTAAAAAGGCCAAATCCTACAACTAAAGCAATCCCAATGGCCTTGAAATCCGCGTGCCGACCCGGAAACAGAGTGCTTGTTCCCAGGAGGAAAGCTGCAGCGGCAATGAGCCCCACCACCGTAGGACGCAGAATCTTGAAGATCGCATCCACCACCGCGTTTGAACGAAATCGCGACAAGAACTTCGAAATGATGATCACAAGGATCAATGAAGGTAAGGCCACCGATATTGTCGCCACCGCCGAACCCCAACCCCCCGCCACCCGATACCCCACAAAGGTAGCTGCATTGATGGCAATGGGACCCGGGGTCATTTCTGAGATAGCAAGGATATCCGTAAACTCGCTGGCGGTAAGCCATCCGTGACGGGCCGTCGCCTGTTGGATGAGAGGCAGCATGGCGTAGCCACCACCGATGGTGAACAAACCAATCTGAAAAAACGCTCCACCGAGAAGCAAAAGAAGCTCAATCATCGGCTTTTTTTGCCTCCCTTCCCAGTTCCTTTGATCCCGCGTCCCTGTGTAATCTATGGGCGTACCACCAAGAGGCAACCCCATACAGGGCAGCGAGGATAATCACCATGATGGCCGAGAGCAAATTGAAAGCCACCGCCACAAAGGCCAGGAGCCCAATCGCTAAATCCAGTCGCTTCTTCACAGAACGGCGGGCTACAGACCACGCCGCATAGAAGATTAAAGCCACCACCCCAGCCCCGGCTCCACGCATTAGCTTTACCACGATGGGATTGTCCTGCACTCGGGAAAAGCCCTGCGCGATCAACAAAATGACTAGGAAAGACGGTGTAATCATGCCAATTGCTGCGGCAACAGCACCGGGAATTCCCCTTAGTCGGTACCCGATGAACATCGCCGAGTTGATGCCGATGGCTCCGGGCATCGATTGGGCCATGGCATAGATGTCCAGGACTTCCTGCCGTTCCACCCAGCCCCGGCGATCGATGACCTCCCGTTCGATCATTGGCAACATGGCATAACCGCCACCGAGGGTAAAACCACCTACTTTCATAAAGGTTGACATGATTTGCCACAGACTAACCAATTAACTACACCTATTCTTCTTGCAATTTAGCCACCAAAGGCACGATCTGCTCTTCCACGTCGGCTTCCGTTTCAGGTTTAGCAACGCCGTCCAGCAAGATCCATTCTTCCACATATTCTACCGTTTCATCGGGAGCTAGTAAAGTCAAGGGACCTAAGGTCTCCAGTTCCAGCATCCAGTCACAGGTGTACATCTCCACCGAACTGCCACCGTCGGGATAGGGTTCGCCCTCGTAGTAATCGAAGAGCTTCACGAACAGATGGTTGTTGTTGACATAGGCGGTCCAGCCATCATTGGCGGAAATCCCCAGCTTGAAGGGATCGGTCACCGCGGGATCCTGCTTGAGCAGGATATACTTCTCACCCCACAGCACCCGGGGGTCCTGCATATTGGTGTAGGGCCACAAGGTCAAGGTGCGGTTGGGTAGCAACCCTTCGGGATGGGCCTTGGTCGGCTGGGGAACGATGGCCACGCCACCCACATCCATCACCGAGAGGGCCCAGGGGGCCAGTTCGATCTCCCAGACACCCATATTGGTCATCCGATGCACCACCGTCACCCGTGGGGCGTCAGGGTCCAAAGTGATTTCCAGCTCCTTGCGCACCTGGGTGTTGGTCTCCACATTCTGGGTTAGGATGACTCCCGTGTCCAACTCCCGATATTGCACCGGCTCACTGTCGGGGTAATAAGTACGGTTTAAATACTCGGGACTGTGCCAAAACCGATGTCCACCGAAGATACACCATTCCTTTTGCCGCGTCTTGCCCGCCTGGTCGGCCTTGACGGCAAATTCGTTAGGGCCACCGGGCAGGCCAAGGTGGATGACTCTGGGACCCACATCGGTGGTCACCACCAGCTCCAGGGCACCGTTGGAAAGTTCTAAACAATTGGGCCAACCGGCGTACTCCCTTTTTACAATCCTTATGCCCATCTGACTCACTTCCTTTGATCTGGAATTTGTCCCTTCAGTGTATTTTCGCCACCATCGGAGCGATTCCTGCTCCTGGATGAAGCCCAAACCCTTTGCGGAATTGTGCTTTCCACCGTTTAGCTCTATAATGAAACGGGATGGCCATCTACGTATACAGATTACCAACCCTTCAAACAATGGGCTTAAGGAGGTGAGTTGTAGATGGACCCTGACCCGTCTAGAAACTGCATGGAGGTCTTTCGCAACTCACTTCTGAGACCTCCGTACTTATCTTTGGGAGGTGCCCAACATGGAACTGGACATGATGCAACGGATTAATCAGCTGCTCTTTGAGCGCAAATACGAAGCCGTTCGCAGCCTACTGCAGGAGCAGCACCCCAGGAAGGTGGCTGATCTCCTTGCCCTCATGGAGCAACCGGCCAAGGCTTTGACCTTCCGCCTATTACCCAAGGACTTTGCCATCGAAGTCTTTGAGTTTATGGAGCAAGAGGAACGGACCAGCTTGCTGAAATCCATGACCAACCAGCAGGTGGCGGACCTGTTGAATGAGATGTCTCCGGATGATCGTACCGACCTTTTGGAGGAGTTGCCGGCCAAGGTCACGAAACATTATCTGTCTTTGCTGTCACCGGAACAGCGTAACATTGCCAATCAGCTTTTGGGCTATGCCGAAGAAAGTGCCGGCCGCTTGATGACCACGGAATTCGTGGATCTGAAAGAACATCAGACGGTGGAAGAAGCCCTGGAGCACATCCGCCTTACTGCGCCGAACACGGAGACAATCTACAACTGCTACGTGATCTCCAATGGCCGGGAGTTAGTGGGCGTCATCACCTTACGGGAACTGATCCTAGCTCCCCTGCAGGCTGCGGTGGGAGAAATCATGCATCGCAAAGTGATCAGCGTCACCACCGACACCGACCAGGAACAGGCGGCCCGCTTGATGACCGATTACGGCTTAAGTGCCCTGCCCGTGGTGGACAGGGAAAACCGATTAGTGGGGATCATTACCCATGACGACATCTTGGATGTGGTAGAGCAGGAAAGCACCGAAGACATCCACCGCATGGGCGGTGTCACCTCCGCGGGGAGAGACTACTTCCAAGAGGGATTTGTCGGGCGGGTGAGAAAACGCCTCGGCTGGCTTATCGTCCTCATTCTTCTGCAGAGCTTGACCAGTGGTATTATGCAACGGTATTCCTTCGCGTTGGAATCTGCGGTGGCCTTAGCCTTTTTCATCCCCCTCCTCATGGATACCGGGGGTAACACCGGCACCCAATCCGCCACCTTGACCATCCGGGGAATTGCTTTGGGCAGCCTGGATCAGCATAGTATCATGCGCTTGTTCGGTCAAGAGCTAGCCACTGGCGCCTTCATGGGCACGATCCTAGCCGCCATCGCTTTCCTCCGGAGTTATCTTTTCTCCGGCCAAGACCTAATGCTGAGTTTAGTTATTGGGCTGTCCTTAGGAGTTATCGTGCTTTTTGCCAATTTGGTGGGATTGTTGCTCCCCCTCGTGGCCAAGATGCTTCGGCTTGACCCGGCGGTGATGGCCGGTCCCTTCATCACCACGTTGATCGACGTTACGGGACTCATCCTCTATTTTGAAACCGCAAGGTTTTTGTTGGGGATCATGTAACCCAAGGGCCAAGGTTCACACCTTGGCCCTTAGTATCTCCTCGGAAGCAGTGGTCAGGATCTCGCATCCTTCTTCCGTCACCAACACCGTATTCTCGATCCCGACGATCCCCAATTCCGGTAAAATCACCTTCGGCTCCACCGCCAGCACCATCCCCGGGACAACGGGTGCCTCAAAGCGGCTGGTGAGGACCGGGTATTCATTTAACTCCAATCCCACTCCGTGCCCCACAAAACTCACTTGGTCCTTACCGATCCCCATGAAATAATCCCGGTAGCCGAGCCGGGTGACTTCCTCTAGGGCCCGGCGGTAAACCTCGGAACACTTTGTCCCGGGCCTTAAGCTTTGGAGGATCACTTCCTGCACCTGGAGCATCGCCCCATAGGCCTCCTCAATTCCGGGTTTCGGTGACCCCAGGGTAATAACTCGACTTTGATCCACCACATATCCCTCATAACCGCCTAGGTAATCTAACAATATGGGATCGCCCGGCTGGATGGAGGCCTTGCTGGACCCGTAAGCAATACAATTGTATGCCCCCGGCCCGCCATGGGGTGAGTCCATCCGGGAGGTACGCAAAGCTGACTGACCCGCAATAGCAGTCCCAAAGGCCACTTCATTGTTGTACCCTTGCATCCGCACCAGGCCCTGATGGCCCTGGGACCGCAGATAGCCCTCGATCCTAGCCGAAAGCTCCAACTCCGTAAGACCCGGTTCCTGTTCCAAGACTTCTACGGCAAAGCGAGGCACCCCCGCCACCTGTTTGGCCGCCTCTTTGAGAAGCTCTACTTCGGCCGGGGATTTGACGGCTCTAATCATCCGTAAATCGTGGCCAATATCCACGATCTGGCCATCGGGGAAGATCTTGTGGAATTTCTCCGCCACCAGATAGGGCATCACATCTAGCTCCAAACCCACCGTCAGCCGCGTGGTCCCCAGCTTCAAGATTTCCGGGATCTGGCTGTAGCTTTTGTATTCCTTGATGTTCCGCCAACGGGATTCTTCCAAGACCCGCTTAAGACCCCTGCGCACCAAGACCGTCGGTTCCGGATCGTCCTTTCCCAAACACAGGCTGGCGTCCATTCCGGTATTGGTGAAATAATAAAGGTTCGGTCCGTAGGTCACGATCACAAGATCGATGCCCCTGCTTTCCATCAGTTCCCTTAAACGTCCAAGACGCCCTCTACCTTCCGACACAGTAATCTACACACTCCCTATCACCAAAAATCTACCTTTTCGTCAATCGTCCCAAAGGGTCCTTTGGTTCCGTTGCCGAAGATGCAAAGCAATGCGTTCTTTCGCAAGCTTTGTGTACTCCGGTGAAATATCATAGCCGATGTAGTACCGGCCCGCTTCCAAGGCGGCGATACAGGTTTGTCCACTGCCGCAGAAGGGGTCCAGCACAATATCCCCGGCAAAGCTGTAAAGCTGAATCAAACGAGCCGGGAGCTCCAAGGGAAAGGGGGCCGGATGTCCAATTTGCCTGGCGGAAACCGTGGGGAACCGCCAAATGCTTAAGGTATACTCCAGAAACTGATCCCGTTCGATGGTATCTTCCTTGTCACCCTTGTTCCTTTTGTATTGCCCCTTGCTAAAGACGAGGATATACTCGTGGACATCGCGCAAAGTGGGATTGGAAGCGGACTGCCAACTTCCCCAGGCACAGGAGGCGCCGGCACTGGCCTCCTTATCCCAGATGATCTCTCCCCGCATCAAGTACCCAATATCCAGCATATCCTGAATGATGTAGGCATGCAAGGGAATATAGGGTTTTCTGCCTACGTTGGCCACATTAATGCAGGCCCGTCCCCCCGGGACCAGCTTCCTGTAGGTTTCCGCGAAGACATCCCTCAACAGTTGACGGTACTCGTCCAAAGACAGGTCCTCATCGTATTCTTTGCCCACGTTGTAAGGCGGTGAGGTGATCATCAGATGCAGTGAGTTGTCTGGAAGAAAGGAGAGATCTCTTGAATCACCCTGATGTACTTGATTAAGCAGCTCGTCAGGAATCTCATTCAGCTCTGATTCAGAAAACTTGACTTCTGCAACGGCACTGTAGAGCCGCCGGTTATAAAACCGTGATGAGTCATGGCTCTCCCGGAAAGAAGAGCCAAAACTGCGCATCTTCGTGCTCATCCCTGCCACCTCACTTGGTCAGAATCTTCACCAGCTCAGTATGGATCAATCCATTCGTAGCACAGACATCACGGCCCAGGGGGTTAAATTCCTGCCCGCTGCAGTCAGTCACCCTGCCTCCCGCTTCGGTCACGATCAGGCTGCCGGCAGCAATATCCCAGGGGTTCAAAGAACGGTCCCAAAACCCGTCAATGCGTCCGGCAGCTACCTGGCACAGATCCAGGGCGGCCGAGCCCTGGCAGCGCACCCCCTGTGACACTCGTGTCACCAGTTCAAAGGACTTGAGGTTGTTCTTTTCCGCTGTCGCAACATCATAGGGAAAACCGGTGGCCAGCAAGCTTTCCTGCACTGCGGCTTGTTCAGAGACTTGGATTCTCTTGCCGTTTACAAATGCTCCGCTGCCCCGCTCCGCCGCGAAGCACTCCCCGGCAACCGGATTATAGACTACGCCGGCAACCACTTCATTGCCACGCAGAATTCCCAGCGATACAGAGAAATAAGGCAGACCGTGGGCGAAGTTTGTGGTCCCGTCGAGGGGATCAATCACCCACAGGAATTCGCTGGCCCCCTCAATTCTGGCCCCTTCCTCACCGAGGATTCCGTGGTGCGGAAACATGCTTTGGATCTGCCCGACGATGTATTCTTCTGCAGCACGATCGGCATCCGTCACCAGATCGATGCTGCCCTTGTGTTCAATTGTTATGCCGCTCTCAAGCTTAGCCGTCAAGAGCCTGCCTGCATCCAGGGCGATTTGCCTTGCTTGTTCAATCAATTCGTTTACCTCCAATTCTTCCCTGGGGCTTTGCACCCCTGTTCCATGTTCGACAGCAGGCAGGCTAATCCTGCACAACGGCGCCTGGGGCCGGGCCATACCGGACTTTACATATTTTTTCACAAATGCTATTGCCAAGTCCTGCAATTTAATGGTATGGTGTAAAGGAATACTGCAATTTCTCTAGTATAGGTAAAAAAACAGGGGTGGAATCGTCTGCTCTGACGATCTCAAGATAAGGAGGAAGAGTTATGACCCAAAAAGTATATGATTTAATCATCGTTGGGGGAGGACCTGGCGGTCTTGCTGCTGCGATCTATGGTGCACGCTCCCGTCTGAGTACACTGTTGATCGAAAAGGGAGCTCCAGGAGGCCAAGCAGCTACTACAGAGGACATGGAGAACTATCCAGGCTTTGCCCGCGGCACCACCGGTCCAGATCTGATGCAGGCCTTTACGGACCATGCCAAGTCCTTTGGAGCCGAAATCGTCCGCGGTGAAGTAACCCGTGTTGACATGGAAAACAAGGCGGTTCACACCAAGGCAGGCGAAACATATGAAGGAAAAACGATTGTCCTAGCCCCAGGCGCTGTGCCCCGGAAACTGAATATTCCAGGTGAGGCAGCCTTTACAGGCAAGGGTGTATCCTATTGCGCCACCTGCGACGCCGACTTTTACGAAGATCTGGACGTGATCGTCCTCGGCAACGGCGATGCTGCTGTTGAAGAGGCAGGCTATCTCACAAAGTTTGCCAACAGCGTTACCATCGTTGTCATCCACGATGAAGGCATCCTGGATGCCGCGCCCATGCTCCAGGAAAGGGCTTTTAACAATCCAAAGATTAAATGGATCTGGAACTCCACCCTGGCTGAAATCAAGGGCGATGCACTGGTTAACAGCGTTGTTGTTAAGAATATTAAGACTAACGAATTGACCGAAATGCCCATCGACGGAGTCTTCATCTATGTGGGAACTGTTCCCCAGACCGATTTCCTCAAAGACACCGGTCTTGAGCTGGACAGCCGCGGCTACATTATTACCAATGAGCAGATGGAAACCAACATTGACGGTGTCTACGCAGTTGGCGATGCCAGGGTCAAGTATCTCCGCCAAGTTGTCACAGCTGCAGCCGACGGCGCCATTGCCGCCTATGCCGCTGAAAAATACATCGTGGAAGAAGAAGGCTTCAAAAACTCCGTCCTCGACCAGGAGCTGCCTGTCGCAGTAACCTTCTGGTCCCCCATGGTGGAGAAAGCAGTAGAAATGTCTCCTATGATTGAGACCACCCTAGGCCGTTTCAGCGATCAGCTCAAGCTGGTGAAAATGGATACTTACCGCAACCAGAGAGTTGCCAAACGCTACGGCGTTACCAAGAATCCCACTATTGTGTTTTTCCATAAGGGTGAAGTGGCAGCAACCATAGAAGAAGACGACATTACTGAAGAATCGATCGTCAAGACTGTGGAAGCAATCACTGCCAAAGCCTAAATCCAGATACAGCTATCTCCCAGCTCCTTAGGTAGTTCCTTAGAACTGGGAGATTTTTTTCTAGAATAATAAACTTTTGCCTGACTCGCTGGATATATAAAGTGAAAGCATCAAGCAGCACAGAAAGAAAGGAAGAAAATTATGCGTAAATCATTGCTCAAAGTTGGAGTTCTCGTTGTTCTGCTTAGCCTGTCCTCCCTGGCCTTGGCAGAAACCAGCCCTCCAGAACGGGGGTCTCTGCAGGTTACAGGCAGTGCGATTGTGACAGGTGCCCCCGATGTAGCCTACATCACTCTCGGTGTAGAGACCAGAGACGCATCAGCCGACAAGGCTGCTCAGGAGAACGCCGATCGCATGGCTAAAGTGTTCGACGCACTTTATGCCTTGGGCCTAACCGACAAGGAACTGACCACCAGCGGCTACAATATCTACAGCTCTACCCAGGTGCTCAACCGAGGTTTGCAGAATGAGGAGTACATCACCACCTACCATGTACACAATCGGATCAACGTCAAGACAAAGGACTTGACCTCTGTGGGTCAAATCATTGATGCCGCGGTGAAGGCAGGAGCAAACCAGGTACAGGGAGTAACCTTTGATATCGAAGATAAACAGGAGATGCAGCTGGAGGCGCTAAAAAACGCGATCCGGCAGGGCATGGCCAAGGCTGAAGTGATGGCTGATGCTGCCGGAATTACCTTAGGTGGAATTGCCAGCATAAACGAAAACTACGCCTCCTATGCCCCGGTGGTAAGTGCTATGGCCTTTAGGCTGGATGCTGCTGCAGAGACAACCATTAACCCTGACGATGTAGAAGTGACAGCCACTGTAAACCTGGATTTCTGGTTCTAGTCCGTGAAAAGGAGAGCTGCAGGCGCAAGCTCTCCTTCTCCTTTAGGCGATCTCCAGGACATCTGCGTAGCTCAGTTCCAGCATGTCCCCGGCTTCTTTGCTTTTCACAGGTTTGCTCAGCAGGTAGCCCTGGAGGTAATCGCAGTTCACATTGCTGAGCATCTGCGCCTCCTCCAGCGTCTCCACCTGTTCGGCCACGACTTCCATGCCAAGCCCGTGGGCAATAGCAACCAGTCCGCCCATGACAGCCCCATTGTCCTGTATATTCTCTGTAATCGCCCTGTGGATCTTCAGATAGTCCACGGGCATTCTGGTCATGTAATTGATAAAGGAATAGCCTGATCCGTAATCATCCAGCGACAGGGCAACCCCCAGCGACTTGATGCTCTCCATGATCTCTAAAGCCTTCTCTTCGTTGCCAAACAGCACATCCTCCCTGAATTCCACTTCGAAGAGGGACGGCTCGATGCCGGTTTCGTCCAGCTGCTCCCGCAAGTAACCAACTAAGTTCGGATCGTGAAACTGCTTGGTGGACAGGGTAACCGAGACGGGCTTGGTCCGCCTGCCCTCTTCCTGCCACCGGGCAATCTGCTGCATGACCTCCCTGATCACCCAGTAACCTAGAGGCAAAATCAGATCTGACTCCTCTGCGATGGGAACAAACTCATCAGGCAGAACATCATGATCCTTGAGCCGGACCAGAGCCTCAAGGCAGGCCACTTTGCCGGTGCTGAACTCCACGATGGGCTGGTAGACCAAGTAGAAACCTCCCGTGCGGACTGCCGCACTCAGAATGTTTTCCATTTTAACACGTTCGCTGAACATTGCCTCCATGCTTTCTTCAAAGACAACGTAGCAGTGTTTTCCCGTGTTTTTGGCATGATGAAGGGCAATGTCGGCCTTGATCAAGATCTCCTCGACTGTGGCGCCGTCAAGGGGGAAGCGTACCACACCCATGCTGCAGGTGATGCTGCTCCGCTTCCTTTCCCTCAGGGCAGACTGCAGCCTGCTGTTGATTCTGTCTACATACACC
>LSQX01092851.1_pt1 | contig 10421 bp, 7 predicted proteins | sample 654561 | NCBI WGS metagenome assembly LSQX01 (sample SAMN04489861, study PRJNA283612) | anaerobic digester metagenome | isolation source: 4 biogas reactors fed with cattle manure at either 37C or 55C with and... | place: Denmark: Kongens Lyngby | collected 2014
ATGGCCCTGGATTGATTATTACCGTCCTCAAAGCGTATATGAAAATCACAATGCCGATAGGGAGATCATCAACGTCTCGGTATCTCAACATCCCAATCCTTCAGATGGAATGGGCGGTTCAGCGTTTTACAACAATAAGGATAATTGGGGAAGAAGCTATCGGAACGGTTCACCAGGAAACCCTGATACCGATATCCTTTATGGATACAATTTTCAAGAACAATGGGATTACGCATTAGAACAGGATCTTCCTTTTGTTTTTATAACCGGTTGGAACGAATGGATTGCAGGTAGATGGAGCAGCCAAGATGGAAACCCTGAACATTCCTACTTTGTAGATCAAGCCGATCCGGAATTCAGTAGAGATATTGAACCAACCTATACTGCGGGATTAAAAGATAATTATTATATGCAATTAGTGTCGAACATCCGAAGATATAGAGGAATGAACGCACAGCCCCAAGCTAGTAAACCTAAAAGCATTTACAATTTTTACGATTGGGAGGAAGTAGAACCTGTCTATATAGATTATATAAACGACACTGAGCACAGAGAACATCCTGGAGCTGAAATGAATCCAAAGAAACTCTATGTAAATACCACTGGAAGAAATGATTTTTATTTAATGAAAGTTGCAAGAGACAATGATAATCTCTATTTTTATGCTGAAACAACAGAAAATATTACAGAAAATAATGGAAATAACTGGATGAGACTATTTATCAATACCGATAGAAATCACGAAACTGGATGGTATGGATATAACTACCGGATTGAAGGTGGCAAACAATTACAAAAATATATCAATAATCAATGGAAGACAATCTCTATAATTTCGTCAGAAGTAAGCGAGAAAAAATTAATGTACACTATTCCTGCATCAACAATAGAAATAGATACGAAAGAACTAAATATCGAATTTAAATGGTCGGACAACATGCAGGACGACAATGACCCAATGGATTGGTATCTTAACGGAGACTCAGCTCCTGGTGGGCGTTTTAACTACGTATATAAAACAAAACAATAATATAAGAAAATGAAAAACAATATTTACTATTTATTCTTAGCGGTATTTTTGATCAATGCCTTTTCTTGTTCTCAATCATCAAACCAAACTTCGAAACAACTATCAAGTTCATTGGAAACAGGGTTCGTTACTCCTCCAGATACCATCCAAACCAGTGTGTATTGGTACTGGATCTCAGATAATATCTCGAAAGAAGGAGCGGTAAAAGATTTGTATGCCATGAAAGAAGCCGGAATAAATCGGGCATTCATCGGAAACATAGGTATAGAAGACCTACCATACGGTAAAATAAAAATGTTCAGTGACGAGTGGTGGGATATAATGCATCTGGCACTAAAAACAGCCACAGAATTAGACATAGAAATTGGCATCTTCAATTCTCCGGGTTGGAGCCAGTCGGGAGGACCGTGGATCAAGACAGAGGAGTCCATGAGGTACCTTGCTTCTTCTGAGATAACGTTGCAAGGCCCTCGAAAAGTCGAACAGCAACTTCTGCAACCAACAGAGTCATTTCAGGATGTGAAAGTGATTGCATTTCCCTCATTAAAAAATGATAATAGCATATTAAACCATAAGAATGCTGTCATACAATCTCTACCCTCCATCTCCGGACTTTCAAAAATCACGGATGGAGATAATACTACAGGAATTCGTTTCCCTTCGGAAAATGAGTTCCAGTTAACTTTTAAATCGGAAGAACCTTTTACCGCGAGGAGCCTAACAATTCAGATTACTGAAACGCAACTTTCAGCACAGGCTATCTTACAGGCAAAACAGAGTAATGGTGAATTTAAAAGTATTTCCGAATTCGATATTAACCGATCGAATACAGCTTTAAATGTAGGGTTCGAGCCTTATGCTCCGATAACCGTTTCTTTTCCTGCTACATCAGCAACCGAATACAGGTTAACATTGAGAAACATCCATCCCCAGGCTGGTTTGGCAGAGGTAGAATTAAGTTCCATACCCCGCATAGAAAGATACAGTGAAAAAACACTGGCAAAAATGCACCCCACTCCACTTCCTTATTGGGATGCGTATATGTGGCCCGAACAGCCCGAATCAGATGATGAGACACTGTTTGTTCAGGGTAATAGCATCATTGATATTTCTCAGCATCTATCGCCCCAAGGTGTATTAACCTGGGATGTGCCTGAGGGAGAATGGATCGTTTTACGCATGGGAATGGCACCAACTCAGGTAACCAATGGACCAGCTTCGCCCGAAGCAACCGGTTTAGAGGTAGATAAAATGAGTAAAAAATGGATTGCAGAACACTTTGACAGATTTATCGGTGAGATATTGAGAAGGATACCCGAGGTGGACAGAAAAACCTTCAAAGTAGTTGTACAGGATAGCTACGAAACAGGGGGACAGAATTTTACAGATGGGTTTCTTGCAGAATTCGAAGAGAGATACGGTTATGACCCACTCCCTTATTTACCAACTTACAATGGTTTTGTTGTAAACAGTCAGCTAGAATCCGACCGGTTTCTATGGGATATGAGACGCATGGTTGCCGATAAGGTAGCATACGATTACGTTGGAGGATTAAGAGATGTTAGTCATAAACACGGACTCACGACATGGTTGGAAAACTACGGACACTGGGGTTTCCCAGGTGAATTCCTTATGTACGGCGGACAATCCGATGAAATCGGAGGAGAATTCTGGAGTCAGGGAGAATTGGGCGATATTGAAAATCGCGCTGCCACTTCAGCAGGACATATATACGGTAAAACCAAAATATCTGCAGAATCAAACACATCGGGGGGACCGGCATATTCGCGCTACCCAGCTATGATGAAACAACGTAGCGACCGTTTCTTTGCTGAAGGAATAAATAATACGTTATTACATGTGTATATCATGCAGCCTTATGAGGATAAGAATCCTGGTGTGAATGCATGGTTTGGAAATGAATTTGACCGTAAGAACACTTGGTTTTCACAATTGGATGTATTTACGCAATATCTAAAAAGAGTAAATTTCATGCTACAACAAGGACTTAATGTGGCCGATGTTGCATATTTCATAGGAGAAGACGCACCTAAAATGACAGGGATTACAGATCCCTCTCTACCAATTGGATATCAGTTCGACTATATAAATGCCGAGGTTATTTTGCGAGACATGAGCGTGAAAGATGGAAAACTTACTCTGCCTCACGGTACACAATACAAGGTACTTGTACTTCCCAAGCAAGAGACAATGCGCCCTGAACTGCTTACTAAAATTAAAAATCTAGTCAATGATGGTGCCGTAGTTATCGGCCCAGCTCCTAATCGCTCACCAAGCCTACAAAACCAACCGGAAGCTGACGATCTGGTACGCGAAATGGTCGCTGAGCTGTGGGGTGAAATAGACGGAGTGAATACAAAACACCGTCAATACGGAAAAGGACAGATCATGAACGGAGTTAAGCTAGAGGAAGTATTTGAAATCATAGACATTGTTCCAGACTGTAAGCTTCCGGAAGATAATTCTATTCATTACGGACACAGGACATTGGACGGGATTGACATTTACTTCATTTCAAATCAGGAAGATGAAGTAAAAGAGATCTATCCCGAATTCAGGGTAAAAGGAAAACAACCGGAACTATGGGATGCCACAACTGGATCAATAAGAGACTTACCTGCTTATGAGCAAAAGAAAGAATCGACCCTTGTCCCAATCAAACTAGCTCCTTATGAAAGCGCATTTGTTGTCTTCAGGAACCCAGCATCCTCTTCTTCTCTTTCGGCAGTTTCCGACAACTATCCCCAAGATGAGGTATTAGAAGAGCTGAATGGTCCTTGGAAAGTTACTTTCGAATCATCGAGAAGAGGTCCTGTAGAACCTGTGGTTTTTGAAACACTACAGGATTGGACAACATCATCTGACGATCGAATCAAATATTATTCCGGAGAAGCAACCTATTTTATTCAATTTAATCTACTTGAAAATCAAGAAGGAGAAAATATCATAATTGATTTAGGAAACCTCACTGCAATGGCAAAAGTAACAGTAAATGGAGAGTACGTAGGGGGCTCATGGACACCTCCATACAGGCTAGATATTACCGATCAAGTGAAAACAGGAGACAACGAATTAACTATAACGGTAGTCAATAATTGGATGAACCGCATTATCGGGGATCTAAACTTACCTGAATCCCAACGCGAAACGTGGTATCTAGTTAATCCGCATAATGCACAAACCTCTTTGCAACCATCTGGATTATTTGGACCGGTTACCATCAATAAAGTTCAATATTAAAAGTTTCCATTGTATTTAGTATAACGCTTTACTGATGAATTCGATTAATAGCGGTATAACATCGTAAGAATGAACTATCGACTTATTGGTACGAAATATTTGTAAAGCGTTATACAAAAATACTCAGCGGAAATTATGAAAATAAACTTGTGTTTTAATTTTATAATATATAAATCATGATCAAAAGAAATGTTAACCTCTTAATCTTTGTATTGATAATTACCCTATCGAGCTGTTGGTCAAATACCAAAGTGGATTCGAATAGAGATTTAGGACCTCTTAAAATCATCTTTGAAACTGATATAGGCAACGACGTTGACGATGCTTTAGCATTGGATATGATCTACAAATATTTAGATACAAATAAAATAGACCTGTTGGGAATTATGATAAATAAAGAAGGAGAGTATCCCGTGATTTATACTGACATAATGAATACATGGTACGGATATCCCGATATTCCCATTGGAGTTGTACGAAATGGCGCAAATAGCGAACACGATGCCGTTAACTTTGCTAAATGTGTTGCACTTCTCCAAAATGATCTGGGTGAACCTATGTTTAATCGTAGCGGAGTAGAATACACTAAAGTACCAGAAGCGCACGATCTATATCGTGAAATACTTTCAAAACAACCTGATAGTTCTGTAGTTATAATATCAGTGGGCTTTTCTACGAACTTAGCCCGTTTATTGGAAACAACCGCTGATGAATTCTCTCCTCTTAATGGTAAAGAGTTAGTTGCAAAGAAGGTGAAGTACTTATCTAACATGGCAGGTAGTTTCAATAATCCGGATCATTATGAATACAATGTTGCAAAAGATATTGACGCAGCTAAGAAGGTATTTGAAGAATGGCCAACCAACATTATCATATCACCATTTGAAGTAGGAATTCAAATTAATTATCCTGCAACTAGTATCAAGAATGACTTTGAATGGGCACCTCATCATCCGATGGTGGAAGCTTATAAATGTTATCTTGAAATGCCTTACGATAGACCTACTTGGGATCTAACATCTGTTCTCTACACAGTAGAAGGCTCTTCTTTTTTTGATGTTTCACCTTCTGGTGAAGTCACGGTAACGAATGAGGGTTCAACATCATTTAAAAGTGATGTAAATGGCAAACATAAATATTTAATGGTAGACTCTGCACAGTCTAATAACATTAAGCAACATTTCATAAACCTAGTTAGCAAAAGACCACTTAACAAATAAGTTTATGAAACAATTAGTCTTGAAAAGGTTATGGCAGCATTTTAAGTCAATGTAAAGTCGCATACATAATATACATATCATATTCGGATTACGATTGAAAGTTAATACAAATTCTATGAGTAAGATAGTTGTTATAGGTAGTTCTAATACAGACCTGATTGCGAAAGTTAATGAATTTCCAAAAGTAGGAGAAACTATTAAGGGGATCTCTTACTTGCAAGTAATGGGTGGCAAGGGTGCTAATCAAGCTATAGCAGCACATAGACTTGGAGGCGACGTAAGGTTTATAACTAGCCTAGGTAATGATTCGAATGGATTAAACACACTAGAATATTTTAAACAGAAGGGCTTGATTCATCATTATCTCTTATGGTTTATAATACACCATCGGGTGTGGAAATGATATGGGTTCACTTGCGGGCATGTCAGTTGCATTTCCAGTTGGGGTTGGCTTGGCACTTGTTCTAGGTGTATTTATCAACTACTTTGGTGCACCCAATGGCGATCCGGTAATTCTTTTTGCAGGTGTAGCTTTAGTTGTTATTGCAATTATTGCTGGTATTTTATTGTCATTCTTTTATCGATTTGTAGCATCCGCAATGGATTTGAATAATTTTGAAAGTCAAGTAATTGGTATGCTGACACCATATGGAGCATTCTTTATATTTGCAATTGGAATTTTCGTTAGTAACTTCATCTTTAACTGACTAGTTATGAAAAGACCTTTTGTTGGAAGTCCAGTGAATTATTCCCAATACTTTAAAGGAAATTTAAAAGCACATTCAGAGGGTTTTCTGGGTGGGATTATCTGGGGAGTTGGCACTGTTCTAAGTTATATAGCAGCAGGTAAAGCCGGACTAGCAATATCTTATGCTTTAGGTCAGGGTGCACCTATGATAGCAACGTTTTGGGGCATATTTATATGGAAAGAGTTTAAAGGCAGCTCCAAGACGGTGAATTATATGTTAATAGCAATGTTCATTATATTTATTACCGCCCTATCCTTTATAGTTGCTTCAGGTGGAAATTAAATTGATACTTATCTTGATGTCTGTCTTGGCAAATAAACCCTGTCGTCTTCCAACATCAACTCTCCAATATCGATCTTAAAGCGAATTATTTTGATAACTTTTTCAATTCGGTCATCTGAATTGAGACCTTCTTTGAAGTTATCAACTAACTCATTCAAGCGATAAGATTCTTTTGTTTTAAAGAAATTGGCAAGTCTTTCTTCTATTTCTTTAAATTCATAGTTTGTTAGACCTGTTTCATTTCTTTTGAGACAGACATCACAACAACCGCAATCTTTTGCATCTAACTCTCCAAAATAGATAAGCAAAATTCGACTTCTACATACATCTTGTCGTTCTACATAATCTATCATTGAGTATATACGATGCTCGAAGCGCTTTTTTCTCTCTTCATAGACAATGCGTGGAATAGAAACAAAATGATTTTCCTCTCTTGAAGAGGTGAATATTATAAATGGAGTCTTTTTTGCAGGTATATAATTGATATAACGAAGTTTGGAGAGAGTAGTAAGCATTTCATACACTTCCTGTTTGCTCTTTCCTATTCTTGTGGCAAGCATCGACTCATCGATATATACATCATCTACAAATACTCCCGTATAGCTTCTTAATATAGTATGAATTAAGCTATCCATATCAATGTCGAATCTGAGTGAGTATAGTTCATCTCGAAAAATTCGAAAGCGTAGACGAGAACGTGAGTCAATCTCTTCTGTATATTCTATATATCCAGCTAATCCCAATATTTTTAATGCGTGATGTGTTTGCAATTGTGGGAATTTAAAGCTTTTGCAAAAATCATGTAATGTAAAGTCGAATACTTTTCCGAAACCGGCGCCTACAGCTACTTGAAAATAATTACCCAAAGCTTCATATACTCGTTTTATAAATTCTCTTTTTGGAAATGAGTCAGAAATCCTCTTCTTCAGTTTGGTACTATCGGCTTTGGTGTAAAGTATTATTGAGTACGAGGTTAAACCATCTCTGCCTGCCCTACCCGCTTCCTGAAAATACTCCTCAGGTGAATTGGGAAGATCGAGATGTATTACAGTGCGTACATCGGGCTTATCTATGCCCATTCCAAAAGCATTTGTGGAAACAATTACACGGCACTCGTTTGTCTTCCATGAATTCTGCTTTAAAACTTTTTCGGTGTGTGAAAGACCAGCATGAAAAAAGTCTGCAGATATACCTTCTTTCTGAAGTGCAACTGCAATTTCCTTAGTATACCTTCTACTTCTAACATATACAATGCTTGTTCCGGGAACCGATTTAAGGATATGTAGGAGTTCGCCTACTTTATTTTGTGAAGTGCGTACTACATATGACAGATTACTTCTGGAGAAACCTGTTCTGAAAACATTCTTTTTCTTAAAATGCAACTTTTCTTGAATATCTTCAACTACTTCTTTAGTTGCGGTTGCTGTAAGTGCCAACACAGGAACATCTTCCAACACTGCTCTTATATCTGCTATATTTAAGTAGGCAGGTCGAAAATCATATCCCCATTGAGAGATACAATGCGACTCATCAACCACCAACAGGCATACATTCATTGCCTGCAGCTTTGCAAGAAAAATATCTGACGATAACCTTTCAGGAGAAACGTAAAGAAATTTATAGTCTCCAAAAATGCAGTTTTCGAGTGTTGTAATAATCTCACTTCGCGACATGCCTGAATAGACAGCAGCGGCTTTAACTCCTCTTTCTCTGAGATTATCTACCTGATCTTTCATCAGCGCAATAAGGGGTGTAACCACAAGGCATATACCCTCCATTGCCATTACAGGCACCTGAAATGTGAGCGACTTGCCCCCTCCTGTGGGCATTAAACCTAGTGTGTCCTTCTTTTCCCAGACAGATTGAATAATATCTTCTTGTATAGATCGAAAAGAAGTATATCCCCAATACTGACTAAGTATATCGTGAAACATTATACCCTTATATCTTTTACCATTAATTGAGTGAACGACCTGTTGCCATGCGTATTTTCCTCAATTGTATAGCATATATCCACCGGAAAACCATCCTTTATGCGTTTAAAGCTGTCGTGTTGTGCAAAAGCAATGCCTGGCATAAAAGTATTTGTAGACTGATCAACTATCTCGAGCTTGATATGTCGTTGCGATTTTCCAACCAATCGGCTGTTTCCTGTATCAAAGACTCCTCTTGTTAAGAAAACAGGATTCTCATTCTCAGGTCCAAATGGGTTAAACAAATCTAAACTCTCAATCAGTTGAGGAGTAATTTGCGAGAATGTTATCTCAGCATTTACTGTGATCTGTGGCGACATCATCTTTGGCTCCATACCATCAAACGAGAGAGTGTTAAACCGTTCTCTAAACATAGGGAGATTCTCTTCACGTAGAGTGAGTCCGGCAGCATAAGTATGGCCACCAAAATTCTCAAGAATATCTCTACAAGATTCAATTGCCTTATAAACATCAAACCCTGGTACTGATCGTGCAGACCCAGAGATCATATCATTAGATTTTGTGAGAACAACTGCAGGTCGATAATATTTTTCACTTAACCTGGATGCTACGATACCAACAATGCCTTTATGCCAGTTTTCGTTATAAAGGACAATACTTGTCTGCGTCTCTATATCAATATTGTTGTCGATATAATCAATAGCTTCGTCGGTAATTTTTTTATCCAATTCGCGACGATCGAGATTATACTGATCTATATTAATACTTTTCTCTCTTGCAGAAGTCATATCATTTGCCAACATGAGATCAACCGCCTCCTTGCCATTCATCATCCTTCCCGAGGCATTTATGCGCGGGCCGATTTTAAATACAATATCGTTAATGGTAATATGCTTTCTTTGCAATCCGCATACTTCAATTATGCCACGCAATCCAAAGCTTGGATTAGAGTTGAGTTGTTTAAGGCCAAAATGTGTCATTATCCTATTCTCGCCAGTGATAGGAACAATATCAGCTGCAACACTAACTGCTACTAAATCGAGTAAAGGTTCTATCTCAGAAAGAGCATAACCGTTTCTTTGTGAAAAAGCTTGCACCAATTTGAAGCCAACACCACATCCCGATAATTCATCGTACGGATAAATTGAGTCAGTACGCTTAGCATCAACTACAGCTATAGCATCAGGAAGTTTACTATCTGGCACATGATGATCTGCAATAATAAAATCTATGCCCTTCTCTTTTGCATATTGAACTTTGCTTAGGGCTTTAATACCGCAATCGAGAGAGATAATGAGCTTTACACCCGTTTTTACGGCATAATCGATTCCCTGAATCGAAATACCATACCCTTCGTCGTACCGATCCGGAATATAATAATCTAAATTACTAGTTATCCCGCGAAAAAATTTATAAACCAAGGCTACCGCTGTTGTGCCATCTACGTCATAATCGCCATAAATAAGTATTCTCTCCTTATTGCCAAGAGCCTTTTCAATTCTTTTAACTGCCTCATCCATATCAGGTAGTAAAAAAGGATCGTGCAAATCATCGAGACTTGGATATAGGTATTTCATCACCTCTCCCTTCGAGTCAAATCCTTTATTTACAAGCAGTTCTGCAACTATGGGTAGTAAGTTTAATTCTTTCGCTAATTCATCTTTTATATTCTTTTGGTAATCTGTTAGGGTTGAATAATTCCATCTGTAAGTCATTTATATATATCATTTTTTATTTCTCTTTTGAAGGCCCGAATTCTCTTCGGGTAGCGTAAGCTGTAGTAATCTCAGTAATAGTCCTTATATTTTGAATCATTCCGATTTCATTAGAACTATTCTTGAAACGTAAAGATACTATTATTTTTTTTGATACTCCTGATTTGATTATAAATAAAAACAAATTCATGAGACCCAATTCTTTCATCAGGTAGATGGTTGCTTTTCAA
>LSQX01144468.1_pt2 | contig 10421 bp, 10 predicted proteins | sample 654561 | NCBI WGS metagenome assembly LSQX01 (sample SAMN04489861, study PRJNA283612) | anaerobic digester metagenome | isolation source: 4 biogas reactors fed with cattle manure at either 37C or 55C with and... | place: Denmark: Kongens Lyngby | collected 2014
AAAACATGATCTGCATGGCGTACTGCATAAAGGCCATCATGTCTCCGATATTGCTGGTACCTTGACTGATGCGGATCCCTCCGAACCAGATGATGGCGATGGTAGTCATGTTCATTATGATGATCATAAACGGCTGCATGCCAGCCATTATCTTATTGACCTTGATGGTGGTCCGGGCCAAATCCAGGTTTGCCTGGTCGAAGCGCCGACTCTCCCGTTCCAGTCGGTTGAAGGCCCGGATTACCCGTATACCGGTCAGGTTTTCCCTTAAGACCAAGTTGACCTTGTCCAGTTTGGCCTGGATGGAACGGAATAGGGGGACGATGAACCGGGCCACCCCAATGATCGTCACCAACATCAAGGGCAGCACCACTACCAGGATCCAGGCCAGGCTGCGGTCCAGGTTGAGGGCCATGATGATGCCGCCGATGCACATGAGGGGAGAATAGACCATGAACCGCAGTCCCATCACCAGCAATGTTTGCACTTGGGTGATGTCGTTGGTGGTGCGGGTGATCAGTGAAGCGGTGCCGATCTGGTCAAATTCGGTCAGGGAGAAATTTTCCACATGGGTAAAAACCAAGCTGCGGATATCACGTCCGAAGCGCATTCCCACAATAGACGACAGAAAACTGGCCACTATCGAAAAGCTGGTGCTGGCCAGAGCCACCATCAGCATGTAGCCTCCGAAGGTCATGATGTAATCGGTGTCGCCCTTCAACATCCCGTTGTTGACTACGTCGGCCATTAGGGTGGGCAGGGCCAGTTCTGCCATAGCTTGACCAAACAGTACTACGACCACCCCGGCCAACAGCATATAATAGGGTCTCAAGACCCGGAATAGTTTCAGCATCGATATTCTCCAAACGCAGGATAGATTAACTGGCTGGGGTAGGAATAGTCTATCTGGTGTCGCCGGTTGCTCCGTTGCGCAACTGGCCGACAGGGGTCATCTCCTCGTGTTGGCCTCTTCTCAGGCCGGCGGCCATCAGTGGATGAAATTGGTGAACACCTTGCGCACTTGTTGCGGGGCTGTGAGGGTATCCTTGCCCTGTTGGATCGATTTCATCAGAAACGCCATGTTGCGTCCCAGCACACTCATGGTCTGGCATCCCTCTGCATCCTGCAAAACCTCACCAGGCATAGCGCCATGGGTTATGTTCCAGTAGTTGGAGGAGGGCAGGAACATCTCTGCGTAGAGCAGATAACGGTGCAGTTGGTCCAGGGTAACCGTAGCCCCGGCTCGCCGTACCGCTACCACCGCGGTTCCTACCTTATGCCGGAACAATCCCCCATTGGCTCCGGCCACATAAAAGGCCCGGTCCAGGAAGGCGGTCATGGTAGCACTGGCCGAAGCGAAATGGACTGGCGAACCCAGGATGATTCCATCGGCCTTCACCATCTGCTGGATCCAGTCGTTTACCTGGTCCTTGCTCTGCTGGCAGCGCTGGTCCCTGCTTTTATGGCACTTGAGACAGGCCACACACCCATTTACCTTCTTATTGCCGACGTTGATGATTTCGGTCTTGATTCCTTCTTTCTCAAGTTCCTCCAGTACCATCTTCAGGGCGTGATAGGTATTGCCTTCCTGGTGCGGACTGCCGTTAAATGCTACCACGTTCATCTTGATTGCCTCCTTAGTATTACCCTAATCATTGATCCAGTCTCATGATAGCCTGACAGGTATTGGGTTTTCCACTGTCTGGTCCCGGTACATTTGGTCTTCATGCAGGTTCATGCCGGTCTCCCTCTTCTGCCGCCCCTTGCTTGCTGTCTGGTCGCATTTAATTTTAAACTCCTTGGGGCATTAAGGCAACGGATTACAGTACCGGGGTAGAGCGGGACGCCGATTAAGCCATGAGGAATGGTTCTAGGAGGTCTTGAAACCTTCCTATACCCCCGCAAGGTCAGAAAAAATCTCCTCCCATCCAAATCTTGCCTCAAGATGCCAGCAGGAAAACGGATCAGAATCAAGAATATTTACGACAGGTCATTATTATCACATGTCGATGAGAAGCCAGCCTCGGCCATAGGCCCGTGACAGGCATGGCCTTCAGTGATTGGGGGACCTAAGATGAGTAAGTATGAAGGCAAAGAAGAAAAGGGTCATGACCTGGGGAACAATTCTCCTGATTATTATGATGAGACCGGTCTGCTCAACTACCGGCGCATCATCCCCCAGTTAATGATTTTAAATGCCAGGCTATGGATGAAGGTGGAGTTGGCTGACCGGGTCAAGATACAAGTGGCCGAGGCCATGTATAATGGCCGCCTGGAAACCATCGCGATCGAGGAGCAAGCATTGATCACAACCATAAAACGCCTGCGTTCCTACGTGCACATCCGCAATTGCCTGGGAGGGTTGACCGGACAGGACCGGGTTGGGGAATTGGAGCGTTTGGTCGATCCGTCTGCCGAACCATCCGCACTCTTTCCCTTACTGGCGGATTTATTCAAGTCTGTCAAGGATGAGAACGAACTGCTGGAGGAAGTGACCTGGGAGGGGGACCAATTGCGTTCCGACCCGCTGGCACTGGTCCTCTGGCTGGAGAGCGCTGGAATAGATAAAGATTAAGAAAATTCTAACTTTCACAATCATTGACACTGCATGGCAGCGCGTTTATACTATCCTTAAGCTCCAAGGAACACCTAAGACAGAAACCAATCTGAGCCGAAAACAGAAACAGACAAATCGATCCAATAAGTATGGATACTAGGTAAAGAGATTTACTATATCCAAAGAAAAGTAAAAGAAATTGGTTTATATTGGAGAGACGAAACGGAAATCAAGATTTACGGAAGTTCTGCAAAGAAGAGAAGTAAGCGAAGATGGAAGTAAAGTAGAGCCGGTGTAGACTAAGAGTAAGAGAAATTCCAAGGACGAAGGTATAAAGAAAAGTGGAGAGATAGGAAACGAAGTAGAAGGCGAAGAGAGGAAGAAGTCGATAAAGGTTCGTTGGAGCTTTTCATTTGAGGGGTTTGCCGGGACAATGAAGACCGGCAAACCTCTTTTTGATATTCAGGCCAGTCTCGGCGGCGAAGGACATCGTTGCTCAGTCCAATCCGGTCACCGACGTACCGGGTGTGCGCATTGATCGCGAGTTGGGCTGGCGCCTCGCCCTTCGGTACCGATCCGTGGCCTGCTGAAAATTGGTACCCACAGCGGATCGCATCGTTATGCTGCCAAGCCCACTCGATCGGCGTACTGAAAACAGGCCTTAATCGCGGGCGCACCTCGCGCCTTGCTCTCCACTGCCGAACCGACGCCTGCTGAGAACCGGTTTCAGTAGCGAAGGGCATCGCTACGCAGCCAAGCCCGCTCCTGCTCAGGCGGGTATCAGCAGCCGAGGCCTTGGAACAGGTTTTCTGTTATTATCAGGGAGGCAGATCGAATATATCAGGAAGGGATCTACCGCCAGAATTATAAAAGGAGAAAACCTATGACCAAACCATCTTTCGACCAATTTGCCGATATGCTGGATGATGCCGTGGGCAGCATTCCGGACCGCTTCCTGGGAGAATTGACCGGCGGATTCAATCTGCGCAAGGGAAAAAAGCAAGAGGCTGACTACTACATAATGGGGGAATACGTCGAGGACCCGATCCTGGGATGCTTCATCGTTTTTTATTATGGATCGTTTGTTGAGCTTCTGCGGGGTGAACCGTTAGCTGCCTGGGAGGCGGAGATCATCGATACCGTGCTCCACGAGATGCAGCACCACCTGGAATCATTGGCGGGCCGGGAGGATCTGGCCCGACAGGAGATGGAGGAACTGGCTCGGGCCTTACGTGCCGAACGGTGAATCGGAATCCGTTCAACCCTAATCCATGAGAATCCTTCTTCGTTGGTGGTTGCAAAAGTTACTCACTTCTTGTTTTTGGGGAATCTTTCTTTTGTGTTCTCTCAGTTTGGAAACCTATGTCGGACCGGCCAGTCCATCCTGATTTAGGGATGGGTTCCGACCGCTGCTCCCAGATCCAAGCGGACAGTTCTACGGCGATGCTGCTCATATAGAACCGGAGGGAGATGGTTCGCCCCTACTACTACCCCTGTATTTGCCATATAGATTATAATAAAAATAAATCTAATAATGCGGCGGGCGGTCACTGTTGCGTGGTCCGCAGGTCAGAAGGTGGGGAAGATGAACAGTTTTGTCCGATCAGTTTCCCAGGTGTTGAAGGGTGCGGCTCAGGCGTTCCAGACTTTTCCGGCCGCCATCGGGTGCGCGCTGGCCTTTGCCATCGTTACCATGGTCAGGATACAAATGGATTGGCCCCAGCAGGAGTCGTACAATTTCCTGCTTAATTGTCTGCACTGGGCTCTGGCGCTGGGCGCGGTATTCAGCCTGGCCGCCATAACCTATGCCCAGAGCCGCTATGCAACCGCCCGGGCCTTCCTCTATGCCAACCTGTCTGGGGCAGCTGCGGCGGTGGTGGCTTTCCTGCTGCTCTACCAGTTCAGCGGTCTTGACCCCAGTGTGACCGGAACCCGTTTCGTAGTGGTCTCCGCTCTGGCGGCAGCGCGGATGATGGCAGCCATAACTGTAAGCTTTCTGGCTTTTATTTATTTTGCCGGCTATCCCCGGGAAGTGTCGGACTTCGCCCGATCCTTCTTCATGACCCACAAAGCCTTTTTCATAGCGCTCCTGTACGGCTCGGTGCTGATGTCTGGTACCTCCGGAGTGGCGGGCGCTATTCAGGCTCTTCTCTGGGAGGGGATGAGTGAGAAGGTCTACATGTACCTGGCCACCCTGACCGGATTCCTGGCCTTCACCATCTTCGTCGGTTATTTCCCCGACTTCCGTCCCGGGGCTGATGATGAGCGCCGCGAGGTGGCTCAGTCCCAACCCCGTTTCGTCGAGGTCCTGCTGGAGTACATCCTGGTGCCGGTAATGCTGGCCTTGACCGCCGTGCTGCTGCTTTGGGCCGGCCGCACCATCCTTGGCGGTATGAATGTCTCCTTTTTCCAGCTGTCCAGCATCGCCACCTCCTACACGGTGGGAGGCATCTGGCTATACATTCTGGTGACCCACAACCAGAGCAGCCTGACTAAGTTGTACCGCCGTGTTTATCCCATCGCGGCCTTGATCATCCTGGTATTCGAAGCCTGGGCCCTGGTGCTGCAGCTGGAGAAATTCGGTTTGAAAGCGGCGGAATACTCCTTCGCCATAGTATGGGTCGTGGCTCTGGTATCAGCCCTGCTGCTGATGTTTATCAAGGAAAAGGCCTATCCAGCCATCGTGGCTATGATTTGCGCCATGGCCATCATCACGGTATTGCCAGTGGTGGGGGTGCATGTGCTGCCGGTCAATGCCCAGGTGAACCGGCTGGAGAAAACTTTGGTGAGTCAGGGGATGCTGCAGGGCGGCCAGATCAATCCCGCTCCCGCTCCGCCGGAGCAATCGGTACGCGAGGTCATCACCGATGCGGTCAGCTATATAGCCAGTGCCCAGAATGCCCAATTGCCCGCTTGGTTTGATAAAGATTACAACCAGCCGGATGTATTCAAGAATAGGTTTGGTTTCGAGATGACCTGGCCCCAGCCAGAGCCTATCAAAGGACAACAGGGATATTTAAGCACTAACTTGTCGCTGCCCTCGCAGGGTATCGACATCAGCGGCTACCGCTGGGTGTTGATCATGGGACCGTCAACCGACAAGGGCCAGGGTTCGGCTACGGTCCAGGGAGACCGGGGCGTGTACCGGGTAGACTGGAATTTTGAGCCTCCCAACACCCCCCCCCTGGTGCGGGTGAGCCTGGATGACCGGGTGATCCTGGAGCAAGACCTCAACAGTTACATCGACCGGATCATGGCCAAATACCCGCTGTCCGAAAGGCCGCAGCAGGCTGCCACCGTCGAGGACATGAGCCTGAAAATGGATTCCCCGGAGGTTGAGCTGTTGTTGTTGTTCAGCTATGTCGATATCAGCATCGACGTCCGCAGCGATATTCACAACTACTGGTTCAGCTTAAGCGCCGTATACATGAACGAGAAGTAGAAGACCTCGCCTGAAGTCTATGATCTGGCGTTATAGTAGTGATAGTAAACCACATAGAGCAAGACGAGGATGCTCAATGCCACCCCCAGGAGATTGTAGGGATTAACCAATACTTGGGGACCCCATATCGAACCAAGAAGTACCACCAAGGCGCAGCCCAGAGCGAAGGTAACATAGGCTGCATAGGCGGCCCGGCCGGCTACGAACCAGACCCGCTCGTCATACACATTCATGCCCTGTGCCTCCAGGCGCCGCATCCGGGCCTGCTTGAAGGACAGGGCTACAAAGGCTCCGATCGCCCCCGCCATCAATCCCACTCCAAAAGAACCATCGGTGCTCACGGACTGCCACATGCCCAGGCCAAAGAGCAGGACCAGAGCGATATAACTCCAGAAAAATCGGTTCTTATTCTTCATGATGATCACTCCTCTCCATCTTCAAAAATGAATACTGATTCGATCGGCAGCTTGAATACCCGGGCCAGACTGTAGGCCAGGCCGATGGAGGGATTGTATTTCCCCTTCTCCAACGAGATGATAGTCTGGCGGGAGACATTGACCCGCGCGGCCAACTCCTCCTGGGTGATGCCCTGCTGCTCCCGCAATTCACGCAACCGGTTTTCCAATTCGCTCACCTCTCTTGTGAAGGGTAAAGTTAACTTTACACAAATGATAGTTGCTGGACAGATATATGTCAAGCGGACTTTACATATTATCGATCGGAAATTTATTTAAATCCGAACCCCATGATTTCTTTAGCTTAAGATAAATCTTGCGGGCGAGAGGTTGGATTGAGTGCGACTGATATAGAATCCCCCTGATGATGATTGCATTTCGGCAAGTTGCACGAAAATTCGATGTGGGGTTGCTGGATACCGGGCAGGAAAAGTCGTCTTCCATAACGAATAAATATTTTAGTTAGTTTTCTGAAAGGTGATTAAGTTGAAGTTCAAAGGCAAAGTAGCAGTCATCACCGGCGGTGCTTCTGGTATCGGAAAATCCATGATGGAGCAATTCATGCGGGCCGGGGCGCGGGTGGCAGTCATCGACATAGCCCCCGGACCTATCTATTGCGATTACTATTATCGCGGAGACCTGGCAGATGAGCAGGTCCTGGAGGATTTCACCAGCCAGGTGATAGAGAGATTTGGTAAGATCGACTTCCTAATCAACAATGCGGCGGTGAGCCTGTGGGGTATTCTTTCTGACCTCAAATACGACGAGTTCATGTACGTTCTCCGGGTAGGAGTGGTGGCCCCTTACATGCTGACCAAGCTGTTCCTGCCCCACTTCGATGAAGGTGCCGCCATAGTAAACATCTCTTCCACCCGCTCATTTATGTCCCAGCCTGATACCGAAAGTTATTCCTCCGCCAAGGGAGGCTTGTCCGCTCTTACCCATTCTTTGGCCATGAGCCTGGCCGGGCGGGTGAGGGTCAACTGCATTTCCCCTGGTTGGATAGACAAGACTGGTTCCGAGTGGAGTCGGGAGGATCGCGAGCAGCACCCGGTAAAGAGGTTGGGTCGCCCTTTGGATGTGGCCCGATTGGCCATGTTCCTGTGCAGCGAAGAGAGTAATTTCATTACCGGCCAGGACATTGTGGTGGACGGCGGGATGAGCCGGCTGATGATATACCATGAAGATTTTGGCTGGAAGTTTGAGCCGGAACCGAAGGAACACAAACACGGAGAAGGTTACGGTGGGACCGCCCACAAATGAAAATAATAGCTTTCCCAAACATTGATAGTTGTTTATCCCTGTAATACTTTAGTTGGGCTTGGACGAATATGGGATCAGCGAATCAATGCCAAAAAGGAAGTCCGCAGTAGGGAATCGTATTGGCCGGGATCTTAATCAAGGCCAATTAACACCAAACCATCCTGGAACACTTACGGATAAAGATCTCTCCCATCAATTCGCCCGTAAGACTCATGTTCAATCTGGATAGTCTCCCCCGGGCGGTTAGGCCCGGTCTGCGGACAACCTTTATGCTCATTTGGCGGCTGGCTGGTTTTTGCCAGGCGGCTCTGGTATATGTATGTGCAATTATTATCATATATTCGCGTAATAGTTGGGAAATCCTTTTTTCATGTCCAGGGAATTTGCTATACATACGAACGGCGTCCGGCTACAGATGTTGGATAGAGTCAAAAAAACGATAAGGCCGGTCCAATAGACCGGCCTGGCGATTCGCATTAGCTTGCAGATCTGACGATCGGTCTCAGGGTAGATGTGCCCAGAGCTAGTTCCCGGTTGGCACAGTATTTGTCCATAGCGGTCACCACAAAGGATTCCCGGAAACGCGGCGGGGTCAAGGTCACCGGCCACATGTGCTTGACTATGATATCCCTCTCCAACTTGTTCAAGGGGAAATGCTTCTCAGCATTCTCCAGAGCAATGCCGGGATGGCGGAAACAATGGATGCCCTGGGCCGGTTTGGACACCCGGGAATCATAGAAATAGAAATCGTGCAGCAAGCCGCCCCGGGCGGCTGACTGGTAGTCCAGCCCCAGTTTTTTGCACATCACAAAACTGAAATACGACACATGCAGGCAATGTTCCAGCCGGGTGACGTGATAATGATGAGTGAAATCATCCAAAGCCAGTAAAAGTTTGCTGCTGGCCACATCACTGATGCAGTTATTGTACTCCCGGTGGTTTTCCAGGCTGACTATTAAGTTGAGTTTATCCGTTATTAAATCAATCACGTCATTGATTATACCAGCTTGAAAAACGTTTTGCACTAAAAAAGTGGCGCAAATATGCGAAGTGCGTTCTGCCCAAATCTGGTCCGTTTGGGCAGCTTCTTCCATTCTTCTGGTTTTATCTCCTCGCTTACTGCAAAAATGTCCAGCAAATCCTTTTTTATATCGTCCAGTACTGGGGAACCGCTGATCCACACCCCGTTTTCGAAATGGAGGAAAAAGCTGCGGTAATCCATATTTATGCTGCCCATCACCGCGCTGTTATCATCGCTCAGGATGATCTTGGCATGCATGAAGCCAGGAGTGTATTCGTAGATTCTGACCCCGGCCTCCATCAGAGAACCGTAATTGGAGCGGGTGACCATGTGGACGTACCAGTGGTCCCAGATCCGAGGGGTGACGATACGGACGTCGATGCCGCCCTTGGCCGCCATACACAGCATACCGTGCATGGTGTTGTCGATGACTAGATAGGGAGTAGTAATCCATACATATTGATGGGCTTCGCCGATTATCTGCAGAAACACCTCCTGGGCAGGGTTCTTGGGATTGTTGACCGGTCCATCGGCAAAGGGCTGATAGTAACCCGAACACGGCAACTGGATAGTGGGGCAGTATCGGGGATAATCCGAGCGGGTATCATATTCGGAATCCCACATCTGCAGGAAAGTCACCGTCAATCCCCACACTGCTTGTCCTTCCAGGCGGATAGCGGTGTCTTTCCAGTGGCCCAGCCTCTTGTCCAGGTTGACATATTCATCGGCAATGTTGGTGCCCCCGGTATAACCAATATTTCCATCGATGACGGTTATCTTCTGGTGATTGCGGTAATTTATAAACATCCGGAAAATATTGGCGTGGAGTGGATTAAACATCATAACCTGCAGGCCCTCGCTCCTCAGTTCCCTTACAAAGGAATTGGATACCTTGGTGATGCTGCCGAATTCATCCATCAAAATGCGCACCTCCACCCCCTGCTGGACTTTTTCACGCAGTATGTCATGAATCCGATCCCATATGTGGCCCTCGGCGATTATGAAATACTCGATAAAGATAAAGTGGCTGGCCTGCTCCAGGTCTAAGATAAGCTGCTCAAACTGGTCCTCCCCCAGGGGATAGTAGGACGCCCGGGTATGGTTGTAGATGGGAAAACCCTCTTTTATCAGATAGGTGCCGAGGCGCTGTTGATCAGGGTGCGCGGACATGAAATCCTGGTACACAGCTGCATCCTGCTGGGCGAACTGAGTGCTGTATTGAACGCTGTTACGGACCTGGTGGCTCCTCTTGTGGGTCAGGCCGGTGGTTCCCCACAAAAGGAAGAGTAGATACCCAAAAACGGGCATGGCCATCATTATTATCAACCAGACGATGGTATAGTCCGAGTTGCGGTGTCGGGCCACCACAAAAAGGATGGTCATCGCTCCCAGCACTTCCAGCAGGAAGTAGATATACAGGGAATGAGACCGCAGGGTATCGACCAGGTAGTATAACACCCCCAATTGGCCCAGCAAAGCCAGAGCCACCATGACTACTTTCAAGGTACCCTTGGTTCCGACCCTTTTCTTCTGCCTTGGCGCGGTGGATCCGCCGGCAACTGCCTCGCTCATTTCTCTCTCCTGCCAGTCATTCGGTTTGTTTGAAAACTGCCTCTTGTTTAATATATTATTGCTTATCTCGGATGACGAAGCAAAACCTCGCTCAAAGAGTCGCGTCAAGGT
>LSQX01286162.1_pt1 | contig 10421 bp, 9 predicted proteins | sample 654561 | NCBI WGS metagenome assembly LSQX01 (sample SAMN04489861, study PRJNA283612) | anaerobic digester metagenome | isolation source: 4 biogas reactors fed with cattle manure at either 37C or 55C with and... | place: Denmark: Kongens Lyngby | collected 2014
TCCAGGTGACAGCGAAGATCCTTGAGGTCCCCGGGGCCAAAGTCCTTAAGGAAGTTGAATTCACCCACACTTTCTCCAGAGAAACGACGATGGAGAACCTCCCGTTAGCCATGCCCGGCCTTGCCCAGGAGTTGGTCAAAAAAATTCTCCAGTGATTAGGGGGTTTACAGGATTTAAAAACTTGTGACCCGCAAGAACAAAAAACCCCCTGCAAGCAGAAGTCGCCTGCTTGCAGGGGGTTTTATTCGGGCCCGGTGAAACCGGCCGGAGCCGGCCGGCTATAAAGGCTTGTCAATCAAATGGAGTAAACCGGTCTAGTATATTTACTGCTAAGCTATACCTGGCTAATATTTAAAATATACTCGTCATCACCGGTTGTCTCCAATTCAATAATATACCTTGTGGCCTTCTTTCCTTCTCCCACTTTAATCCTCTTATTAAGCGGGAAAAACATCGTCTCTTTCTTGTATTCAATCCGGACCATATCCTCACCGGTGAATTCCCCGTCCAGATTCCAATCGACCACGCTTATGTGTGCTGTCTTTTTCCCGTCCAGTTTCCGTTCGCCGTAGAGATAAGCACGATTGCCTATTTTCGCGGTGATGAACATTTCAATCTTTTCTTCCTCTACCTCAGGAGTCCCTACAGCAATACCTTCAACATCTCTTCCGGTTCTTACGACTATTGGAACACACTCGATTAAATAATCAATCTCCAGGATATACTCATTGTTCGAAAAGGGGTCAAGAAAAGATGCCAGGCCGTAACCGCTGTGTTTCGTCCCTTGCTCGGATTGACTCCTCATGTTGACACGATCGCGCCCGACGCGGATCTTTTCTTCAATTGCCGCGATCTCAACTTCTTGCCCTTGCGAGTCATATACCTTTAAATAGTTGAAGTTATCCGGCGGAAGCTCGGCAAAATCAACCTGTATCGTGTAGGGTTCTTCACCAAGAAAAATCTCTTCGGTGAAGTTCAGCTTCGGGTATAATTCAAACGGATAGACAATATAACTGGAAAAGGCTCTTTTGAACGCATCTTTGAATTCTTCGGATAAAGATTCCAGAATAGAGTCGCTTCCTTTTTTCGGCCTTGGTTTGTATTCATAGACTTCTTTGTAGGGGAGGCCGTCGTTTTTTAATGTTAATTCGATCTTTCCGGAAAGATCGTATGAGCTTAAATCAGCGCAGCCAGCTGTTCCTAGCAGGAAAAGGATGATTAACCCCAAACAGATTTTTTGCCGCACAGAACCAACCTCCTTACGAAAACATTATGAAATTATGAAGAATACATTTCTTGGCGATGTTATCATTATTATATATCTTTTTCCCCGGCTATTCAATCACAAGATGGTGGTTTAAACGGCAGTATAATGAGAGTACACACCTGGCTATGTGCCACTTCCATGGTGGCACCATATTGCGTTTGGGCAAAAAATTGCCAGAAACTTTTCACCGGTTGACACGTATAAGCGGTTGGGAGGGGTTATCTGATGAAAAATGGCAAATTGTTCTTTCTCAATCTTATTCTCTGTATTCTTCTTTTGTTCTCTTTAGCATCTACCGTTGCACGGGCAAAAAATGACGTACCGGTTGAAAAGGAAGAGACTGAACTTGACAAGTTGCGGGTAAAACTCTTGGAAAAAGCACTGGAACCGCACGATCCGCTAACAGCGGCCGAAGCATGGGCGGAGGCGGTAAAAACCAGAAACGGCGCTTGGCAGTACGCGCTCCTCTCTCCAGAGTTGCAGGAGGAGTACTATGACCGGCTTACAGAGATGAACTGGACCACCGGGACGTCAAGCCCATGGATAGAGAAGTATAAAGTAACCGAGAGATACCGGGTTGATGAGGAGCTATACCGGTTCGAAGTGGAATTCATCTATACGGATTCGACCAAAACAACTATTACCACGAAAGAATATATTACCGTCCGGAAGTATGAAGAAGCCTGGCTGGTAGCGAAGATTGAAAGGATCGAGGCAGCGGGGGAAATCACGAAATTGTCTTCCGGGGACGGTGCAAAGGAAAAGAAAATCGCCATCGAAGATGCCAGTGCGAAAAATGGCGCTAATAAAGGCTATGACAAGGCAAATGTGATCATCGGTAACAAAACCAAGATTTATAAAGGTTATACAGACCAGGAACTAACCGCGGAGGATCTACGTGTGGGGGACAGGGTGGAAGTTGTTTTAACTGGTGATCCTAGACTCATGATTTACCCTGTTACCGCCAGGGCAGAAACCATCCGCCGGATAGAACCGGGAGAGGAAGCGCTGGTCTATGAAAACCGGCAGTACAAATTGGCGTTTTCCTTACCTGAAACCTGGCAGGGTTACCAAGTGGTGACCGGGGAATGGGAAGGTCTTGACCAAAACGGTAAGAGAGTGGAGACCGGGCCGGTTCTTAAGATCCGGCATCCGGAGTGGACAGAAGAGAACCCGCGGCAGGATATCCCAATCATGGTCTTTACCCTTGCCCAGTGGGATAAGATGCAGCAGGAAGAGTTTCATATCGGCGCCGCGCCGGTGGGCCCAAGGGAACTGGGGCGGAACAACCAATATGTCTTTGCCCTCCCGGCCCGTTACAATTTTGCTTTTCCCACCGGGTATGAGGAAGTGGAGGAGATCTTGGAGAACGATCCCCTCGAACCGTTGTTTTGATAATTCTTCTTTAACTAACAGTATCAGACACCTCCCGCTAAAGGCTTAGAAACCTGCTCCACAAATCAGCAGGACCTGAACGCGGGAGGTTTTTTATCGTAGTTCTAGCTATAACCTGTTCATGTATGATAAAATGATGAGGAAAATATATGGGATAATTATGCATAAAAAGTCAGGAGAGGGTGTTCTATGCATCTTTTTTTCGCTGATGATTCTCGGCAAAATAGCCCGAGTCGTGCCGGAATGGGTCCTTTGTTAGCAACAGGTGGCATCAGGATAGACGCCAACAAAGCCAAATCTTTGGAGCGCCGTTTGGATGAGACATGCACAAAATTCGGATTTCCGCCAAAAGAGGAGTTCAAGTGGTCTCCCGGTCGTGAACTCTGGATGCGAGATAACTTAGTGGGGGAAGATCGGGAGGCTTTTTTCAGATGCATTATTGAAGAAGCGGCAGTTCATGAGGTTACGGCTTTTGTCGTGGTCACCGATACCTCCTGCCAAACTGCAACAGGAGCTGATAATCACGAGGAGGACGTCACTTGCCTTTTCCTCGAGCGGGTTCAGAATCAAGCGAAGCGGTTGGCGGATGACGGTATCATCATAGTTGATCGCCCATCTGGAGATCGGAATCAGGAAACGGATTTTCTGCGTACTTGTTTGGAGACACTTCAGAGTGGTACGACTTACGTTCAGTTTGATAATATAGCATTTAATGTGGTGTCATCACCTTCATCACTACTACGCCTTCTTCAGCTTGCCGACTTTGTGACCAGTTGTTCGCTTTCTCGAATTTCTGGCGAAGACCGGTATTCTCCCCCCATTTTCGATGAGCTGCGACGGCTATTTGATTCTAGCATGGGAAGAATCGGAGGAGTCGGTGTCAAAATTCATCCTGATTATAAGTATGCAAACCTGTATCACTGGCTTTTAGGCGATAGGGTTTTTGTAAAAATGAATAATGGCGTACGATTACCCCACAAGTTCAGGGACTATTTTGAGAATGAGTGGAGTCCTTGACATTATCAATAATTCTCCAAAAGCAAAGAGAAATTCTGGGTTAAAAATAGTTCGAAAACTGAACAACATTCAGTTACATAAAAACACCAGGCGTAAGCAGACGTAACATTAGAATAAAAAATTGAAAGGAGAAACCCATGAGAAAAGTGAGATACCACGAGATGCTTCCCCATGAAATCCTCGAACGGCGCAAACACTTTCCCGCTGCCTTCATCGGCCTCGGCGGGTTGGAGTGGCACGGGGAACATTTGGCCGTGGGGAACGATGCGTTGAAAGCGGAGAAACTCTGCGAACTGGCGGCGGAACGGTCGGGCGGGTTCGCTTTTCCAACCATCTGGTATGGCGAACCGAGAACCACCGGCCTCCTTGAGGTGACCCATGATCATGACGGGCAAATTAAAGCGCGGATGGGCTTTGAAAAAGGGCATTATGTAGAAGAGTATGATGGCTTCCGGCGGACGCCCGACGAACAGGTGGAGTTTTACAGGGATCTCATCTTCCACGTACTCGTTCAAATGCACACCCTTAAGATGCGGGCGGTATGCCTGCTCTGTGGGCACTATCCCCTGCACCCATGGATTTCCGGAGCCATAGAGGAGTTTAACTCTTCCTACACCGGTACACAAGCGTATGCCGGAACCGAACTTCACTATGCCGGGGAGACGGAGGCGGTTGGCGGGGACCACGCTGGGAAATGGGAAACATCTTACCTGTGGTACTTGCGCCCGGATTGTGTGGATATGAGCATCTATTTAAATCAAGAAGAAAAACCCATCCTCGGGATCTTGGGGGAGGACCCTCGCAACTCAGCCTCAATTGCACTGGGCCGGAAGGCCACAGAACTGATTGTTGAAGGAATGGTGGCCAAAGCAAGAGAGTTATTGAAGAGATCTGAAGAAAGCTGATGGATTTACCTATTTGTTAAATAGAAACCCTTGGCAACAAGGGGAAACTGGGGTATAATGGTCTTGTGAAAAAAGTCACAAGGATTTTTTGTTAGGGATTATCTGTTAAGGATGATTTCTTATGAAGGATGAGTTTGTTGTTATCCCGAAGGCGACCATATCCAGGCTGCCCTTGTACTTCCGGGTGCTTTCAGAATTGGACCATGTGGGAGTACCCATTGTTTCCTCGGAAGAAATGGCCGCCAAAATAGGAATCACCTCAAGCCAGCTCCGGAAGGACCTTTCCTACTTCGGCGGTTTGGGGATCAGGGGTACCGGTTATGATGTTTCGTACCTGCTGGCAAAGATCAAAGAAATACTGGGGATGAACCACCATCGCCACCTGGCGATTATTGGCGCAGGAAAACTCGGAACAGCCCTGGCCGGCTATGGCGGGTTCCTCCAGCACAATCTGGAAGTGAAAGCCCTTTTTGATATCGACGAGGCCAAAATAGGGTGGAAATTAGGGGAGATTGAGGTCTATCATATCTCTGAACTGAAACCACGGAAAGAAGAGCTTAAACTGGATATTGCCACAATTACAGTGCCGGCCGCCGCCGCCCAGCAGGTAACAAAGGCGGCGGTTGAGGCGGGCTTTAAAGCCATTTGGAACTTTGCCCCTGTAAGGCTGGAGGTTCCAGAGGATGTGCATGTCCGGAATGAAGATCTGGTGGTGGGTGTTTTGACCCTTTCTCATCATCTCTCAAGGAAAAATCAGTAATTTTTTTGTCCGGACAAGTGAAAAATTTCACAAACTTTACCGTGAGGTGAACCCAATGTTAACGGTCTCGGTATGTGTGGGGAGTTCCTGCCATCTGAAGGGCGCCTACGCTGTGATCAAAGAATTGCAACGGTTGATCGAAGAGTTTTCCCTTCGGGAGAAGATTGAGCTTAAAGCCTGTTTTTGTTTGGGCCAATGCCAGCAGGGAGTAAGTGTGATGGTTAACGACCGGATCTATACCGGGCTGACCAAAGAAAATACGGCGGAGTTTTTCCACCGGCATCTTTTGAAAGAAGGTCAAGGGCGCCAATAAAAGCATGGCAAATGTACCGGTAATTTCTACGCAGAGGGGGCATTTTTCCCGTGAGTGTGGTTTCAACGATTGAAGCAAGCTGCCGGGACTGTTATAAATGCGTCAGGCATTGCCCGGTGAAAGCAATCCGCGTCAGTAACGGGCACGCAGAGGTAATCGGCGACCGTTGCCTTGAAGACGGTCACTGCGTGGCCATCTGCCCGCAACAAGCCAAAAGGGTGGAAAGTGACGCCGGTCTGGTAATGGAGTTTATTAAGTCCGGGGCTAAAACAGCCGCCGGGATTGCGCCGTCGTTTGCGGCGGACTTGGGTCTTGAAGACCCAGGGCAACTGGTTACCGCCCTGAAAAAAATCGGCTTTGCTTTTGTGGAAGAAACCGCCGAAGGGGCGGAATGGGTGGCCAAAGAACACCTCCGGCTGGTGAAAGAGGCCACAGGCCCGGTTATCACCAGTTGTTGTCCGGTTATCGTCAACCTGCTGGAGATCTACTACCCCCACTTGTTGCCTTATCTCGCCCCGGTGGTTTCACCCATGACGGCCCACGGCCGCATGATGAAAAAGCGGCACGGGAAGGAAACAAAGGTTGTTTTTATTGGGCCGTGTATCGCCAAAAAAGGCGAGCGGCGGCGAGAGGAAAACAAAGGGATCATCGATGCCGTCCTCACCTTTGCCGAGCTTAACCAGGTCCTTTCCGCAGAGGGAATAGACCCCGCCCTGCTGGAACCCGGGAGGTTCGACCGGGAGGAGGCTAAATCCGCCCATGCTTTTGCCGTCCCGGGGGGCCTGGCCAGGTCAGCCCCGTTAAGCACGGACCTTTTGGCTGAAGACGTGATTACCGTTGACGGCCTGGAAGAATGCCTTTCCTTTTTAGAGAAGTTTGCCGAGGTTAAGAAGGACTTCAGGTTAATTGAACTCCTGGCCTGCCGCGGCGGTTGTGTCATGGGCCCGGGGATGAAGACCGGCCTGTCGGCATATGCCCGCCGGAACAAAGTGCTTGATTACGCCAACAACCGCCGGCGCGGGCGGGAGTTGACTGGAGAGGAGGAAAAAACCGTCCCGGCTATGGCAGAAGGGGCGGTACCTGTCGACCTCTACCGGGAGTATACCGCCAGGGCGGTCGAGGACCCGGAAGGGGGAGAACAGCCTTCGGAAGAGGAAATCCGGCGGATCCTGGCCCGGACCGGGAAGCTGAAACCGGCGGATGAGTTGAACTGCGGGGCCTGCGGTTACAATTCCTGCCGCGACAAGGCAATCGCTGTTGCTAAGGGTATGGCGGAGATCGACATGTGCATCCCGTATATGAGAGCCAAGGCGGAATCGCGGGCGGACCTGATCTGCCGGGCGGCCCCCAATGCCATCCTGGTAGTAAGCAGCGATCTAAAGGTTCTGGAGCTTAACCCGGCGGCGGAGAAAATGCTCTACTGCAGAAATGAGGAAGTGAAGGGTAAAGACTTGAAGAGCATCCTGGATCCAAAGGCCTTTGCCGAGGTGCTCAGGACGAAGAAGATGGTCACCGGGGAGGCGTTTTATCCCGCATACGGTCTTGCGGTCTGGCAAGCCATCTTCTACGTGGAAACCGAGGACGTTTTAATTGGGATCCTGATCGATATCACCAATGAAAAACAGCAGCGGGAAAGGTTGGATATGGTGACCAGGGAGACCTTGGAGAAAGCCAGGGAAGTCATTGACAAGCAGATGCGGGTCGCCCAGGAGATCGCCGGCCTTTTGGGGGAAACCACGGCCGAGACCAAAGTCCTGCTGACCAAGTTGATTAAACTCATCGTGAATGAAGAGGGGGAAGAGAAGTGAGTATTTTCATCGAGACAGGCACCGCCTCCCTCTCTAAATATGGCGAGGAATTATGTGGGGACAACATTGAGGTGCTCAGAAGTAACAACTCCGTGCTTTGCGTTTTGGCAGACGGGTTGGGCAGCGGGGTCAAAGCCAATATCCTCTCAAAAATGACGGTGAAGATCATCGGGACAATGGTGGAGAAGGGAGCCACCCTGGAAGAGGTGGTGGAAACCATCGGTAACACCCTGCCCATTTGCCAAAAGAGAGGGATCGCCTATTCCACCTTCACCGTTATTCAGGTCAGGGAAAATGGCGAAGCCTATGTGGTCGAATTCGACAACCCGCCGTTTTTCTTCATTCGAGAAGGGAAGCTGGTCACCCCGGATTACAAAGAAACGGAGATTTACGGGAAGAAAATCAGGGAAAGCAGGTTTCAGGTGAAAACCGGCGATATCCTGGCGGTGGTCTCCGACGGGGTCGTGCATGCCGGGATCGGCGGGGTTTTAAACCTGGGCTGGCAATGGCGGGATGTGGGGGAGTATCTTCTCCGCTTGAGCAGCCAGGCAATGGAGGCCAAAGACCTCAGCTGGTGGCTGATGACCGCCTGCGAACAGCTTTACACCGGAAAACCGGGAGATGACGCCTCTGTCCTTGCCTTGAAAATCCGGGAGCCGCGGTCAATGACGGTGGCGGCCGGACCGCCGGCCAACAAAGAGGACGACCCTTATATGGTTGAACTCTTGCTCAGTGAGCCCGGGACCAAAGTGGTTTGCGGCGGGACCACCGGTTCGCTGGTGGCCGGGTCTTTGGGGACAGAGATCAGGGTGGATTTGAGCAGCATGGAACCGGATATACCACCCGTCGGCCACATTGAAGGGATTGACCTGGTAACCGAAGGCATCATCACTTTAAGCAAAACACTGGAGCAATTGAAAAAACCCGCTGCCTTGCAGGGGGCCGGGCCCGGGCAGAAGCAGAAGAGGAACGCCGTTACCCTGTTAACCAAATTGCTCCTGGAAAGCGACAGGATCAGGTTTCTCGTGGGGACGGCCCTCAACCCGGCCCACCAGAATCCGGAGTTATCCGGGTTGTCACTGAAAATGACGGTCGTGAATGAAATGGCCCACATCCTGAAAGGACTGGGCAAGGAAGTAGAGGTCCAGTACTTTTAAGATCAATTGCGTAAAGGAGCGGTAAGAATGGGCGAAGTCATGCAGTTGAAAACTGGTTCCGAAGGTATAGGGGTTGCCGGTAGGAGATTTACAAAAGTCAACGAGATTATTGAACGCCACGGGAGAACGCCCTCGGCCTTGATCCCCATCCTCCAGGAGGTGCAAGAAGAGTATAGATACCTCCCGGAAGAGATCCTGACCTATATCGCTGTGGCCATGGGGCTTAACCCGGCCAATGTTTATGGTGTGGCCACCTTCTATTCCCAGTTTTCCCTGGCCCCGAAGGGGAAATATGTCATCAGGATCTGCGACGGCACCGCCTGTCACGTCAGGGGTTCTGAGAAGATCAAAACGGCCCTATGGGAGAAGCTGGGTTTGTCGGATGAGCGGAAGACCACCGATGACCTGAGGTTTACAGTGGAAACCGTGTCCTGCCTTGGCGCCTGCGGCCTGGCCCCGGTGGTGATGATCAATGACCGCGTTTACGGACAGGTGACACCGGAAGGCATCAATGAGATTATTGATCAGATTATCGCAGAAGAAGAGGGTGAAAAAAATGCTCCGGAAGAAAACTGATTTGGACCGGATGAGAGATGAACTGCGGGACCTGTATAAAAAGGAAACAGTCAGGATCCTGGTTTGTGCCGGAACGGGTTGCGTGGCCAACGGTTCGTTACAGGTCTTTAAGGCCCTGCAGGATGAGTTGGAGAAGCACGGGGTTTATATCACCCTCGAACTGCTTGCCGGAGAAAAGAAACCGGGGGTAACAGCGGTTAAAAGCGGGTGCCACGGGTTTTGCGAAATGGGCCCCTTGGTGCGGTTGGAACCGTCGGGAGTCTTGTATATCAAAGTCAAGCCGGAGGACGCCCCGGAGATCGTGGAAGCACTGGTCAGTGGGGGACCGCCGGTGGAAAGGCTCCTCTACCACCACCCGGTGACCGGAGAGGTCTTTGCCGAAGAGGAAGCGATCCCCTTCTACAAAAACCAGCAGAGAAACGCCCTGGCCAACTGTGGCAGTATCGATCCGGAGGAGATCCGGGAGTATATCGCCCGTGACGGTTACCAGGCCCTGGCCAAGGTCCTCACGGAGTTAAAACCGGAAGATGTCTGCCGGGAGATCACCGCTTCCGGCCTCCGGGGGCGCGGCGGGGGTGGTTTCCCCACCGGTCTGAAGTGGGATCTGACCAGAAAGGCAAAGAGTGATAAGAAATATGTCATCTGCAACGGCGACGAAGGCGATCCCGGCGCCTTTATGGACCGCAGCGTTATGGAGGGGGACCCCCATAAAATACTGGAAGGCATGGCCATTGCCGGTTATGCCGTCGGCGCGGACGAAGGTTATATCTACGTACGGGCCGAGTATCCCTTGGCTGTGGAAAGGTTGAAAAAAGCGGTGCAAGCCGCGGAGGACTACGGTTTGCTTGGCAAAAACATTTTGGGCAGCGGTTTCGATTTCCAGATCAAAATCAAGGAAGGCGCCGGCGCTTTTGTCTGCGGTGAAGAGACGGCCCTCATTGCTTCGATTGAAGGGAAAAGGGGGATGCCCAGGCCCAAACCGCCGTTCCCTTCCGACTCCGGGTTGTGGGGAAAACCGACACTCATCAATAATGTGGAGACCTTTGCCAATATACCCAGGATTATCACTAACGGCGCCGCCTGGTTCCGGAAGGCCGGAACTGAAAAAAGCCCGGGGACCAAAACCTTTGCCCTCACCGGACAGGTGGTCAATACCGGCCTCATTGAAGTACCGATGGGGGTTACCGTCCGGGAAGTAGTTTACGGGATTGGCGGCGGGATCC
>LSQX01106914.1_pt1 | contig 10419 bp, 7 predicted proteins | sample 654561 | NCBI WGS metagenome assembly LSQX01 (sample SAMN04489861, study PRJNA283612) | anaerobic digester metagenome | isolation source: 4 biogas reactors fed with cattle manure at either 37C or 55C with and... | place: Denmark: Kongens Lyngby | collected 2014
GGAAGTTGATGATGTCCTTGCCGATGAAGTGGTGCAGCGTGGCTCCGCCCTGGGGCGCAAGAAGCGCGTCGAAACGTTGGGCATCCAGCCCGAGTGCGCGGCCCTTTTCGCTGTTGCACAGTGCCTTGAAGCTGGCGAAATAGCCAATCGGCGCATCCAGCCAGACATAGAAGAACTTGCCAGGCGCATCGGGGATCGGGAAGCCGAAATAGGGGGCATCGCGCGAGATGTCCCAGTCGCGCAGGCCACCGTCGACCCATTCGGCCAGCTTGGCCTTGACGGCCGAATGGGCCACATCGCCGGCCAGCCACTCGCGCAGGAACGACTCGAACCTGCCCAGTTCGAAGAAGTAATGCTCGGACTCGCGCAGCTCCGGCGTGGCGCCGGACATCACCGATACCGGATTCTTCAGATCGGTGGCGGCATAGGCCTTGCCGCAGACCTCGCAATTGTCGCCGTACTGATCCGCCGCACCGCAGTTCGGACACTCGCCCTTGACGTAGCGGTCGGGCAGGAACATGCCCTTGAGCGGATCGTAGAGTTGCGCAATCGAGCGGCGCGCGATGACGGATTCCGGCCAATGCGTGGCGTCGCGCAAACGGGTGTAGATCAGCGAAGCCAGCTCGCGGTTTTCGTCCGAATGGGTGCTGTGGTAATGGTCGAAATCCACCAGGAACTGCGCGAAATCCCGCTCGTGGCCTGCCTGGATGTCGCGGATGAAATCCTCTGGCGCAACGCGGGCCTTCTCCGCCGCCAGCATGATCGGCGTGCCGTGGGCGTCATCGGCGCAGACGAAAAACGCCTCGCGTCCCATCATGCGCTGCGCCCGCACCCAGATGTCGCCTTGGATGTAGCCGACCAGATGGCCCAGATGCAACGGGCCGTTGGCGTAGGGCAGGGCGCAGGTGACGAGGAGCGGGTTCTGGGTGGTCATGGTGATGGCAAGGTTTCGGGCAGCCGGTGATTATCCCAGAATCGCGCCGCCATCAGGCAGCCGGGTGAGGGCGGCGGCCCAGCCGCTACAATTGCAGGCCTCGGGCGCGGTGTGCGCCTTCCCAGGTTGCAGTGACATGTCCATCAGCGAAGAACACGTCCGCCAGTTGCTGGCGCGGGTCAACGATCCCAATACCGGCCAGGATCTGGTCGCCAGCGGCCAGGTGCGTGGCATCGGCATTGATGGCGGCAAGGTCGCGGTGGAGCTGGTGCTGGGTTATCCGGCGCAAAGCTGGCATGCGGCGCTGGCGGAAATGGCCGAAGCCGCGCTGCGTACCGATCCGGCGATCATGGGTGCGAGCGTGTCGGTGACCTCGCGGGTGCAGGCGCACCGGGTGCAACAGCAGTTGAGCCCGCTGCCCGGCGTGAAGAACATCATCGCGGTGGCGTCAGGCAAGGGGGGCGTCGGCAAGTCCACAGCTTCGACCAATCTGGCGTTGGCGCTGGCGGCCGAAGGCGCCAATGTCGGGATCCTGGATGCCGACATCTACGGGCCGAGCATCCCGCGCATGCTGGGCCTGTCTGGTCGCCCGGAAAGCCCGGATGGCAAGCGCATCATTCCGATGCGTGCGCATGGCGTACAGACGATGTCGATCGGCTTTTTGATCGAGGAAGACACGCCGATGATCTGGCGCGGCCCGATGACCACGCAGGCGCTGCAGCAGATGCTGTCCGATACGCTCTGGGAAGATCTGGACTACCTGATCATCGACTTGCCGCCGGGCACCGGCGACATCCAGCTCACGCTGTGCCAGCGGGTGCCGTTGTCGGCCGCGCTGATCGTCACCACGCCACAGGACATCGCGCTGCTGGATGCGCGCAAGGCGCTGAAGATGTTCGAAAAGGTCGAAGTGCCGGTGCTGGGCATCGTGGAGAACATGGCGATCCATGTGTGCTCCAACTGTGGTCATGCCGAACACATCTTCGGCAGCGGCGGCGGCGCCCGCATGTCCGAACAGTACGACGTGCCGCTGCTGGGTTCGCTGCCGCTGGACATCCGCATCCGCGAACAGGCCGACGGCGGCAAGCCCACCGTTGCAGCCCAGCCTGATTCGTCGCTGGCCGCCGCCTACCGCGACATCGCACGCAAGGCCAGTGGCAGGCTGTCGCTGCGCGCCCGCAACAAGGCCATCGCCTTCCCGAACATCGTGGTGCAGAACACCTGAGGGCGTGCGTACACGGGCGGCGCTTCACGGGCGTGCCCGGGTGCCCTGCCGGGCGGACATGCTTCGGACGGCGTGGTGAGATGTTGCCGGTGCCGGGTTCACGGGGTCGATATACTGGCCGCCCCTGACTAACCGTAGCCGCCGGAGCTGCCCATGTCCCGCACCCTGACATCTTCTGTTGCGCGCCTTCTCTCGTTGCTGGCTTTCGCTTTCGCCCTGCTCGCCGGGCCGTCGCTGGCACGTGAGCCGGTCCCGATCGAGCTGTTGGCCCGCGTGCCGGACATCCAATCGGTCTCGATGAGTACCGATGGCAAGAACCTGGTGGCGCTCGTGGTTGCGCCCGGCTCCAAGCATCAGGATACGGCTCTGGCTACCTGGAACATGGAGGATTTGGATGCGGGGCCGGTGGTCACTCCATCCGGCAACCGTATGAAGTTCATCGCCGCCAATGCGATGAAGGCCGATCGCATCCTGGTGATCGCACGCCAGGAGTGGAGCGGGCAGCTGGGCGGCTGTGGTGAAGGGCGCACCACCGGCTCCACCCGGACCTTCGTGACCAAGGCCTACCTCACCGATACGGCTCACAAGAAGTTCGATGAGGCGTTCGCGGACAACACACGCAAGCTTGGCGTGAGTGCGGATATCCAGCGCTGCCTGGAGATTGCCGGCACCGCTTCGCTGGTCAGCACCCTGCCGCTGGATCCTGACCGGGTCATCATCCAGCAAATGAACAGCATGACGCTGTCGGGCAATTACTACCTTTACAACCTGCGCAGCGGCGAAACCGAGCTGCTGTTCAAATCCGGTGGTCGCAGCACCCCGGGGCTGTTCAATCCGCGCGACGGCAAGGTGCTGACCCGTTATGAACTGGAGCCGGCCGGCCCGGGGGAGTACGAGCAGCGCGTGCTGATCCGCAACCCGGAAAGCGGCGAGTTCGAGGTGCATCCGGAGCTGACCCGGAAGATCAGCGAGCGCTATACCGTGGACATTGCCGGGATTGATGAGGACAGTGGCAAGTACTACGTGCTCACCGACCTGTTCTCGGACCACGTGCAGGCCCGCTTCTACGATCCGGCGGCGCGCAAGTTCGACCCTGAGCCGCTGCTGGCGCATCCGCATTTCAACATCGGTGGGCTGATCCTTGGCAGCCAGCCGAGCAACTTCAACCAGGTGGTTGGCTTCTATGTCGATGCTGCGCAGCGTGAGTTCACTTACGTTGACCCGGCATTGAAGGCAATCCACGAACTGCTGCAGAAGGCCTATCCGGGCCAGAGTGTCTATCTCAACAGCTACACCGACGACCACTCGCGTGTGCTGTTCACCACATCCAGTCACCGGCACCCGCCGTCTTACCACTTGCTGCTGGATCGCAGCCGCGTGGTCAGCCTCGGCGGGCAGCGTCCGGAGATCAAGCCGGAAAGCATCGGTGAGCAACGCTGGATCACCTACAGCGCGCGCGATGGCATGAAGATTCCAGCACTGCTGGATCTGCCGGCTGGCTGGAAAAAGGAGGATGGCCCGCTGCCAGCCATCATCCATCCGCACGGCGGTCCCTGGTCGCGGGACATGGGCGGCTGGGATGCCAGTGGCTGGGTTCCGATGCTGACCTCGCGCGGCTACGCGGTTTTGCGGCCGCAGTACCGTGGCTCCGCCGGGCTGGGGCGTGACCTGTGGTTGGCCGGTGATGCCGAATGGGGGCAGAAGATGCAGGATGACAAGGATGACGGTGCCGCCTGGCTGGTTGAGCAGGGTATTGCCGACAAGGATCGCATCGCGATCTTCGGCTATTCCTATGGCGGCTTTGCCGCCGCCGCGGCGGTAGTGCGTCCGGATAGCCCTTACCAGTGTGCGATTTCCGGTGCTCCGGTGACCGACCTGACCAAGCTGGGCCGCACCTGGAGCGAGAATCGCCTGCAACGCATCCTGCAGGGACGAACGCTCAAGGGCATGGATCCCATGCGGAATGTGGACAAGGCCAACATCCCGGTGCTGCTTTTCGTCGGAGACCGTGATGTGCGTACCCCGTCTTTCCACGCCAGCGACTTCTACAAGAAGGTGCGCGACAAGGTGCCGGCGAAGTTTGAGCTTATCCCGGACATGCCGCATAGCATGCCGTGGTACTACCGGCATCAGACCCGTACGCTGGGGCTGATCGAAGAGTATCTTGCGAAAGACTGTGGCCCGGACGGGCTTTGAGCCGCCGCAGCGAGGATTTCGGCTGCGGTTGGGGATCCCTTACAGGCTGTATGTTGCGATAACGTTAAACCGGGGTTAGACTCGCTTAACAGTCCCATAACACCTGACTTCACCACTGGGGAACTTGATGATGCGGAACCAAAAAAAGCCTTTTGATATCAAGCGACTGCCACTTGCGTTGGCAGTGATCGGTTGCCTTTACGGCGCCGCAGTCTTTGCCCAGGAGCGCGAAGAAGACACCGACGAGGCGCCGCGCGAAGAGGCCGCCCAACTTGAACGCGTGACGGTAACCGGGTCACTGCTGCGTCGCGCCGAGTACGATGCCGTGTCGCCGATCCAGATCATCTCGGCCGACACCAACGTCGCGCTCGGTCAGATGGAGGTTTCCGAATTCCTGCAGAAGTCCAGCATTGCGGCGGGTTCGACCCAGATCAGCCACCAGTTCGGTGCCTACGTGACCGCTGGCGGCGTGGGTGCACAGACCTTGTCCCTGCGCGGGCTGGGTGCCAATCGCACCTTGGTGCTGCTTGATGGCCATCGTCCCGGGCCGGCAGGCACCCGTGGCCAAGTGGCAGCTTTCGACCTGAACGTTCTACCTTCGACGATCATCCAGCGCGTGGAACTGTTGAAGGATGGCTCCTCTTCGATCTATGGCTCGGATGCGGTGGCCGGTGTTGCCAACGTGATCACCCGCAAGTCGTTTGATGCGCCCGAAATCACCGCGGCCTTCCGCGCGCCGTTCAACCGTGGCGGTGAGGTGTTCACCTTCTCCGCGGCCAATGGCTGGAGCTTCAACAACGGCAACATCGTGGTCGCCGGTGAGTACTACAAGCAGGAGCCGTTGCAGGTCGGGGACCGCGACTTCTTCCGCTGCGCCCAGGACCTGGTGACCGATCAGAATGGCAACAGTATCGATCGCATTGACCGCTCCACGCTGGCGGGAACCCCGCTCGGTGGTTGTTCTGCGACCAACCTTTACATCAATACGGTGATGGATGCGCTCCTTGGCACGCGGTATGTGCCGAGCTGGGATGGCACGACCATCGGTGCGATCCCTGGTTATCGCCCCCGCACCAATGCCAACTGGTCGGGCGAGAATCCCGCCTTCTTCAACGACTGGCTCAACTTCGATCAGTACGGTGAGACCTACATCATCCAGGATCTGGAGCGGATGAGCGGGTATCTTGCTGCCGATTTCGAGTTCAGCAACGTCAGCTGGAATACGCAGTTGCTGGTCAACCGCCGCGAGAGCGAATACAAGGGCTTCCGCCAGTTCTTCCCGGTGATCGCGGGCCGCCCGGGCTCGCCTTACGTGTACGGCAACGATCCGGACTTCGTGAACACCTGGGTCGAGTCGGGTGTCGCTCAGCCGGTGATGCCATTCCGTTCCGAGAGCAACCAGCGGGTGGACTACATCTACCTCAATACCAACCTGACCGGTGGCCTGGCAGGTTCGTGGATCTGGGACGTCAACGCCAACTACACCCGCTCGGATGGTCGTTACAACAATCTTTCGATTGATGCGAGCAAGACCGGTGACTGGCAATACGGCGAAGACGCGCCGACGATCAACTATTTCGACCCCGGTTTCCTCAGCGGCGAGCGGATGGACGAGTTGGTTGGGCTGGTCGGTGCGTGGGATCACGGCAAGACGATCTACGACCAAAAAGTCTTCACCGCATTGGCGACGGGCGAATTGTTTGAACTGCCGGCCGGTGTTGCCGGTGGTGCGATCGGTGTCGAGTACCGTGAATTCAGCATCGACGACCAGCCTGGTGAACTGTCGCGCAATGGCCTGCTCTGGGGCCAGAGCTCTGCCCAGGTCACCAAGGGCGATGATGCGGTGAAGGAAGCCTTTGCCGAGATCGAGATTCCGCTGTTGGGCAACATGCCGGGCATCGAAAATCTGACGCTCAACGCGTCCGGCCGCTGGTTCGATTACGACTCGGTTGGCGACAGCGATTCGGTGTGGAAGCTGGGCCTGAGCTGGCAGATCGTGCCTTCGCTGCGTGCCCGTGCCACCAAGGGCACCTCGTTCCGCGCCCCGGGCCTGTACGAGCTGTATCTTGGCAACCAGTCCGGCTTCCGGGGTCAGATGGAGATCGATCCCTGCATCGACTGGAGGAGCAGTAATAACGTCAACATCCGCGCCAACTGCGCGGCGGCGGGTATCCCGGATGACTACAATGGTGCGCCGTCCTCCGCCCAGGTCTTCACCGGCGGTGGTGCCGGCTTCCTGAATCCGGAGCACTCCAACGCACTGACCTACGGCATTGTCTGGACGCCGGAGTTCTCGCCGATCAGCGTGGCGCTGGATTATTTCGAAATCGAAGTACGTGACCAGATCGCGAGCCTGGGTGCGGGGACGATTGTTGCCAGCTGCTACGGCGCGGATGTGTACCCCAACACCTTCTGTGACCTGTTCACGCGCGCTGGACCGGACGGAACCGAGCCGTTCAAGATCGACAACATCTATGCGACCTACATCAACCTGCACAAGCAGAAGGTGAAGGGTTACGATCTGTTGACGCGCTTCCAGAACGATTATGCCTATGGCACGCTGACGATTGATTCGCAGATCACCTATATCAGCGAGGATATCTCCCAGACCTTCGAAAGCCCGCTTGCCGGCGGTACGCGCATCACGGACTGGGTGGGTGACATCGGTCGTCCGAAGCTGGTGGGTAACCTCAACGCGTCGATCAAGCGCGGAGACTTCACCTATCACTGGGGCATGGACTACGTGCACCCCACCAAGGTGATCGGCACAATCCCGAACACCTATCTGGGTCGCGGTGGCGCTGTCTACGACTACAAGGCTGATTCCCGCCTCTACCACAGTGCATCGCTGCGTTACGAGCAGCCCAAGTGGTCGCTGCTGATGGGTATCCACAACGTGTTCAACGCGAAGCCGGATACGATTTCCAACAGTCTGAACGAAGGTCGGTACGGCAACGTTCCGGTCGATGCCACGCAGTACGACTACCTGGGTCGTTCGCTCTTCGTCCGTTACAACCAGAAGTTCTGATCTAGCTACTGGTGTTTGTCGTGTTGTTGCGAGGCCCGGCGAAAGCCGGGCCTCGCTTCTTGTTGGTTGACTGTCGGCCTGAGGCTGTAACGTCCGCGAAGTGTGTCGCGTCAATCAACGATGTTGTCGTTGCGTCGTAGCGCAGCTGGATCCGGATCAGGGCTACGGCTCAGGCGCAGGGGAAGCTATTCCAGCTCCCGATGGAAGGTCACCGCGCGGGTGCGGCCCTGATCGCGCCAGTGTGCGGCCAGCCATTCGGCGCAGTACACCGAGCGGTGGCGGCCGCCGGTGCAGCCAAAGGCCAGCGTCACATAGCTGCGGGTGTCGCTTTCAAAGCGCGGGAGCCAGTGGTCCAGGAAGCCTGACACATGGCCCAGGTATTCGTTGACCGGGGCCTGCTGCTGGAAGAATTCGCGTACCGGCGCGTCGCGCCCGGAGAGCGGTCGCAGGCGCGGATCCCAGTGTGGATTCGGTAGGCAACGCACGTCGAAGACAAAATCTGCATCGCCCGGCACGCCATGGCGGTAGGCGAACGACTGCACCAGCAGCGACAGGCCTGGCCGGGTATCGCTGGCCAACTCGGTGACCACCCATCGGCGCAGCTGGTGCACGTTCATCTGGCTGCTGTCGAGCACCCGGTCAGCGATGGCCACCAGCGGTTTCAGGCGCTGGCGTTCCTGTGCGATGGCATCGGCCAGGGGCAGTCCGTCACGGCTCAACGGGTGGCGGCGACGGGTTTCGCTGTAGCGCCGGATCAGCACCTCGTCTTCGGTATCCAGGAAAACCAGCCGGTGCTGCCAGCCCATGCCGCCCACTTGCGCCAGCGAGTGCGGCAGCCGGATCAGGCCTTCGGGCCGATTGCGCACGTCGATGCCGACCGCGAGCCGGGGCGGCGTTTCGGCGCTGGCGGTGATGTTGGCGACGAAGGCCGGCAACAGTTCGGCGGGCAGGTTGTCGACGCAGTAGTAATCCATGTCCTCCAGCGTGCGCAGGACCACGCTCTTGCCGGAGCCGGAAAGTCCGCTGACGATCAGCAGGGGTTGGGCGGAATCGGGTGCCATATTCATGTTCTGGGCTCGCGTCGCATCTGGTGGGCCTGGCGGTCGATGAACGTCTGCGCGGCGTCGAACCCGCGACTTTTGAGTACATGGGCGCGCACCGCGGCTTCGGCCAGCACCGCAAGATTGCGGCCGGCGGCCACCGGCAGGGTGATTTGCGGGATGTCCAGATCCAGCACGCGTCTGGTGCCCACATCGCCGTAAAGGCGCTCCATTTCACGCCCCTCGACACCCAGTGTCTCCTGGCGCTGCAGGTGTACGATCAGGCGCAGGTACTTGTTGCGTTTGACGGCCGTGTCGCCGTACATCTCGCGGATATTGAGGATGCCGATGCCGCGCACCTCGAGCAGATCCTGCAGCATCTCCGGGCAAGTGCCATCGAGCATGTCGGGTGCGATCTGGGTGAATTCCGGAGCATCGTCGGCGACCAGGCGGTGGCCGCGCGAAATCAGCTCCAATGCGAGCTCACTCTTGCCCAGGCCGGATTCACCGGTCAGCAGCACACCGATCGAATGCACTTCCATGAATACCCCGTGCAGCGTGATGCGCCGGGCCAGCGCGCGCGCCAGGTGGTACTGGAAGTAGGTCAGCAGTTCATGCCCGCGCCGCTCGGAAATCCACAAGGGCGTGCCGGAATCGTTGGCAGCGTCGCGCAGATCGTCGGGGATGTCCCGGTTGTTTGCGACCACCAGCGCCAGTGGCGTGTCATTGACGATGCGCGCCAGGGTCTCCCAGCGCTGGCGCGGATCCAGACCATCCAGGTAAGTCAGCTCTTCGCTGCCGAGGATCTGCACCTTGTTGGCATGGATCGTATTCAGGTATCCCGCCAGAGCCGGCCGCCGCGCAAGATGCTCGCCTGATTCCAGCACACGCTGTTCGCCGTGCTGACCGGCCACCCAGCGCAGAGCCAGGCGCTGTTCCAGCTGGTCGAAGAGTTCACGTGCGGTGATATGGGTCGGGATCGACATGCGGGCGCGAGGAGAAGGCTGACCCTTCCAAGTATGGCGCCGGACGATGGCAAAGTCCTGAAGGCCCGGCGCAGGGCGTGCTCACCGGGCGAGGGATGTCATCGCTGCAGACGGCGCGGCATGACGTCAGCCGGACGCGGCTTCAGGCGGCCAGATGCGCCAGTTGCCAGTCCGAAAGCACGGTGTACAGCTCGTCGTCGCCCGGCGTGCTGCGCAACTGTTTGCAGAACGCGCTGTCGCTGAACATTTCGGCCAGCTGTGACAGCAGCAGCAGGTGCTGCTGGTTGAAGTGTTCGGGCACTACCAGTGCGAACAGCAGATCCACCGGGATGCCGTCGCTGGCATCGAACGGCAGCGGCGAGGCCAGCTGCAGGAATGCGCCGACCGGGGTGCTGATGCCAGGCAGGCGGCCGTGTGGAATCGCGACACCCTGACCCAGGCCGGTGGAGCCCAGCCGTTCGCGGGCACAGAGACTGTCGAAGATCCGGCGCTCCAGTTCAGGATCGGCGTCGGGTAGTGCCAGTGTGGCTGCCGCCAGTTCGAGCAGGCGCTTCTTGCTGGTGGCGCTGGTACCCGCACGCACGCGCGCGGGTACCAGCAGGTCGATCAGATGCATGCGTGTTGCCCCCTGTCAGGCGTGGCGCCTGACGTTTTCACTCAACCTGCTTCGGCCGTGCGGATGCTTTGGTCGGAGCGGTGCCGGGTGAGCTTTTCCTTGTGCTTGATCACCTGACGGTCGAGCTTGTCGAGCAACTGGTCGATGGCGGTGTACATGTCCTCGGCCGAGGCCTCGGCGTGGATGGTGTGACCGGCGAGATTGACGGTGGCGTCGACCTTCTGTTGCAGACGTTCCACCGAGAGCGTGATGCGGGCGTCCATCAGGTCGTCGGAGTGACGGCGCAGCTTTTCCAGCTTGGACTCGATCGTGTTGCGCAGCGCGTCTGTGACTTCGATCTGGTGTCCAACAATCTCGATACGCATGACAAACCTCCTGTTGCTGCCTTGCGGCT
>LSQX01392934.1_pt3 | contig 10419 bp, 11 predicted proteins | sample 654561 | NCBI WGS metagenome assembly LSQX01 (sample SAMN04489861, study PRJNA283612) | anaerobic digester metagenome | isolation source: 4 biogas reactors fed with cattle manure at either 37C or 55C with and... | place: Denmark: Kongens Lyngby | collected 2014
CCGGAGGAGATCCTGATAGATCCTGACGCAAAGTCCATGGACGATGCCATGTTCGTGATCCACAGAGTTAAGAGGACCATTTCCTACCTTCGGGAAAAAGAGAAGGAAGGTGTCTACAGTGGTATCTCCGAAGTCGTTCGCTACACGTCATCTGACGAATCTCTGCGCCTCTCCGAGGATTCAGAGAGACAGGCACTGGCAGGTGATTCTTTCTCGTTCTCGTCATCCGGGGAGTCAGAGCAGGTGGCACGGAGGAAGGTCGAGGTCTTCGAGTGGTGGGGACTCCTCGACGCAAAGGGTGATGGCGTAGCCGAACCATATCTTGTCGTTCTTGCAGGGGACACGATCATCCGTATGGAGCGGAACCCGTACGCACATGGACTTCCACCGTTCGTAGAACTGAGGCCGATACTCGACCTGTTCAGGTTCCACGGTATAGGTATGGCTGAACTGGTGGGAGAGTTCCAGCAGGTGAAGACAGCACTCATGCGCCAGACTCTTGATAACCTGAGTTTTCAGAACAATCAGATGTGGGAGGTCGACGAGAACGCTGGCGTGGATGTTCAATCCCTGATCAATCCCCGGCCCGGAGGTGTAGTGTTCACCAACTTCCTCGGCAAGGGATTCAGGGAGATCACTCCCCAGCCCCTCGGGAGTGCACCTCTACAGATGATGGAGTTTGTACAGACCCAGTTGGAACAGAGGAGTGGTGTGACCCGTTACAATCAGGGGCTTGACGCAAAGTCCCTCAATAAAACCGCAACAGGAATTTCGGCAATCATGAACGCTTCCGCTCAGAGGATCGAGCTTATCGCACGGATCATGAGCGATTCCATACGACGAATGTACAAGATGATGTTGGAGCTTAATCAGCAGTTCATCGACCAGAAACTGGTTGTTCGCATATTCAACGAACCCATGGAGATCTCGCCCGACGATCTTGCAGGGAACTTCGACGTGGTCGTGGACATCAGCGGAGCTACAGGGAAAGAGGAGGAGGAAGTAAACCAGATGGTACAGATCCTCCAGTACTCGACCACGCTGATGCAGATTGGTGTCATGACTCCGCAGAACGTGTACGAGGGTGTCAGGAAAATCATGGATCTCTGGGGATGGAAGGACTACGAGAAGTTCATCGCAGATCCTCAGACACAACAGCAACTCCAGATGGCAATGCAACAGATTGCGCAACTGGGACAGATGGTACAGGCAGGTCAGATACCTGACATGGGACAGGTGATCGGTGTGCTCCAATCAACATTCCAGATACTGGCACAAGCGACAGGCATGGGAGGTGCAATGAATGGAAATCAGGGACAACCCCCTTCTGGAGGGGGAGAAGGAGAACACCGGGGACCAGCGGTTACAGGACTACTTGACCCGAATGGGAGAACAGCACAAGGATCTGGCCCCGTACCTGTTGAGGCTGGATATGGAGGCCCTCCGCAGGGTTGAGGAGTCTTTCCAGAAAGAACTGCATGAGAGTCTCTACGCCATAAGGGCTGGAGATGACGATGCCTTCCATGAGATCCATGGATGGATGAAAGGGGCACGTTCGTTAATAACGTGGATTGAAGGTAAAAGGAGGGTAGTTGGATGACCTATGTAGAGGTATTGGTGCAAGAGGGAACAAACGGGGAAAAGAAAATCGTTGGGATTTCAAGCGTAGGACACGCCGACTACGCTGAATCGGGCAAGGACGTGATATGCGCCGCAATTTCAATGGCAATGCACATCCTTGAAAACGGGGTCAGAAGGAATCTGGGTATTCCATGCACCATAAAAACTGATCACGCAAAGGCTGAATGGGACATCGAATGGGGCATCAAGCACGCAGACAAGGCATCTCCGTTTGCGGAGGTTGTTGCCAGTTCTCTCCTCAGTATCGCAGAGGAGTACCCAGACAATGTCAGGTTCAGCGAGGAGGTGCTGATGTAATGATATTTTCCGAATTGATGAGGTTTGGATTCGTGCCCATGAATCTCGAGTTCTTCTCTGATACTGGAGAAGGAGAGGGTACGCCAGCAGAAGACGTAAAGGTTGAAGAGAAGGAGGAACTGGACGAGAACGTCCTGTTCAGCGAGTTCGACAGGAAGAGTCCTCTCATCCACGGAGGCATGGTGGACGAGGATGAAGATCCAGTACCGATGAACTTCGACGATGACTCGTCACCGTTTGATAAGGATAAACCCGAACCTGATGAACCCGAGACGAGCAATGCCCCGGCCCCTTCGCCTCCACCGGCCCCGGCACCGTTCAGGGTGCTGAAGTACGGTGGAAGGGAAATCCCTATCTCCTCTCAGGAGGAGTACGACAGGATCGCAATGGCAGGGATAGAGGCAGAACATCTCAAGGCACAGGTCACACCATACGCCCCGTATATCGTTGCACTCCAACAGGACCCGGAATTCGAGAGACATATTGCTTCCCTTATTGAGGCCAGACGGAGGGGAGAAGTCCCGACGGAACAGCCAAAAGCCGAAGAACTGGATCAGGAACCGGAACAGGGTGACGATGAGACGTTCGACGAATATGAGAAGCGTCTCGGCAAATGGCGTGAAGACCGTCAGGCGAAGCTCATAGAGCAGAACGTCAATCGTGTTCTACAGCAGAAGGAACAAGCTGTTTCCATGGCACGGATGAGGGAAGTCCAAGCACAACTCGTTAACCATGTAAAAGAGGATCCATACGCATATCAGGTTATGAGTGTGGTCTACAACAAGGAATTTCCTAAAAAGATCAGGGACGCAATGGACAAAGACCCTGATACGTTTATGAAGATGTACGACAGTATAGCCCGGAGTCAGGGCAGAGAAGGATATTTCGGTGCCCCGAGTATTAGCTGGGGTGGAGATGTGCAGAAGGGAGGGGATACCGTGGCAGGTAATTCTGACGGGAGGACGGTTCTGAAACGTCAGGTCCCGTTTGCAGAGAAAGGGGGTGTGGGGACAACCAGCAGGAGCGGATCTGGTCTCCCCGACTTCAAGAATATGTCGGATAAGGATTTTGAGAAAGTTCTGGCGAAGGTCAGATCAAACGGAATGTAGATCCACATCAACACACCATACGAGAGTAAGAGTAAAGGAGAGATGATATCTATGAGCAAGTACATCAATATTCAGTTTTTCGCAATTGCAGGTCAGACAACTGCAAACTTTCCCAACGCAATTCAGGACTTCTATGACCGAGTTGCACTGAAGAAAGCACTCCCGCTTATCACGTTCCGCAAGTGGGGGCAGAAGAGGCCCCTCCCCCGGAATAAGGGTGAAATTATTCGCTTCAAAAAGTGGGGGACTCTGGCACCTGCCACCACCCCGCTGACTGAAGGGATCACCCCTGTGGGGAACAAACTGACGTACACGGAGATCACAGCACAGGTAGATCAGTACGGTGACTGGATCCCTGTAACCGACCGTGTGCTCATGACAGCTATCGACCCATGGCTTACGGAAGCTTCCGAACAGCTTGGAGAACAGGAAGGCGAGACCCATGACATCCTCATGAGGAATGAACTCATGAGCGGTTCCAATGCCATCTATGCCGGTAGCGTGGACGGCAGGGAAAACGTCAAGGCGAAGGTCTCTTCCACAGACCTCCTCCTTGCCGTGCGTGCGCTGAAACTTGCCAATGTTCCCAGAATCATGAAACAGGTCAGCGCAACGACCAACTACAACACGACCCCCATCCGGGCCGCATATATCGGGATCATCCATCCCTACATGACTCACGACCTTGAGGCCATCGAGGGGTTTGTCCCCATCGAGAAGTATCCTTCCCAGACCGGGATCATGGAAGGAGAGGTCGGTTCCTACAAGGGAATCAGGTTCGTGGAGACCACACAGGCAATCTGCTACGAGGGTGCAGGGGATACCCCTGCGGCAGGTGTGAAGATCACTGGTACGAAGGCCGATGTATACCCCATCATCATCTTCGGCGAAGACGCATACGGTGAAGTTCCCCTGAGTGGAGCGAACCACGGGATCATCATCAAGGTACACGGTGACTCCGATCGTAGCGATACCAGCGACCCCCTGAACCAGCGTGGATCGGCTGGATGGAAAACAATGTGGACCGGGAAAATCCTCGACGATTCCCGTATGATCCGGCTTGAATGCGCAGTCAGCGCATAAGGAGGTATGAATAATGGCATTTCCTACTCTTCACACCCTCAACTATGAGGATCTTAATGATAACTTCACTCTGATGGCCGACTATATCGAGAGTGTACGTGACGCACTTGCCGGGGACAGGCAGTTCTCTCTCTCCCAGACAACCGCTACTCCTCTTGTCAGCGAGCTTGGTGACGGTGATGTTGAGTACACAATCACCATCAGCCTCAAGAACGCCGCAGGGAAACTCCTCGACTGGTACAACGGCAAAGTTAAGCTTGCCATTGAAGACGATGAGACTGAGGCAGCGGCAGTGGCAGCGATCAATCCTGCCGAAGGTGAGCACGACATGGTTGGTGGTCAGCTTGACGTGACGGTCACTATGCCCACCGCAACGTGGGTGGCAGGGAAGAAGGCAACTCTTACTGTTTCCGCTCCCTCAGTTGCCACCAACGCCATCATCACTGGTGTTGCCAACGCAACATTCATTGCGACTGTAACTGCTGACCCTGAGTAACTGCTGACCCTGTTGAATAAAACCAACTGATCGAAAGGGGAGGGGCCGAGTGCTCCTCCCCTTATTTTTTTATGCCGGGAGGAACGGATATGAACGAGGTGAAGGGAACAATGAATGATATGTACAAGAGCAACCTCTTCTACGAGGTAAGCGTTACCGATTTGCTGAATCCTGAAGCAAAGAGTTTCATGGTGGGGTTCAACGGGAGACTCTCAAGTTATCCCACAAGGCAGACAATCCGTATCTCCGGGGCTGAACTGAAAGTTCTTATGGATGCGCAGATCCCTCAGGAAGTTGTGGAGATGGATAACGGGTTCAGAAAGATCACTGGTCTTTCCTTCACAGACAGGTTTTCTATAAATATGAAAACTCTTGGTGCATTCCCGTCTGCGAAGTCCACGATTCTTCAGCCGTTCGGGGTAAAGGCGGTTCATCTGGATGCGCCCATGAGTCTTGAGAGGGAACCTGAATTAGGATCCCCTGAAGATATTGAGGCAATGCCTGAACCTGAACCGGAAGTTTCTCACCCCGATCTTGCGTACTCCACGATCATGGAGACAAGAAGGTCAGAACTTGAGATGGAGACAAAAGATGTGCTGACCATGCACGCTGAGAGTCTTGGGATAAAAATTTCCCCCAGAATGAACAAAAGCTCCATTATCGATTGCATCCTTGGAGCAGAGGGATCTGGGGAAAAGATGTCCGGGGAATAGCCATGTCTAAGTGCCGGGACATTCTTCTGGAGGTCAAGAGGCGTTTAGGTGATGTCAATGCCCCAGTGCCCGGCGAAGTTGACATGATGGCATTTCTGAACAGGGCACTGAGGGGGACTTGGAATTTCGGGGCGAGACTCTGGTCCCCGGTACTGCAAAAGATAGTAAGGGTAACAGAGGCAACGGGATACAGTTCTACCCTATCGGAGGAACCGTTCACGGTCATATCCGCATACGACCATACCAATGCGAGGAACATCTATCCAGTGGATAACTGGGGTGGGTTCCTCGCCGACACTCTTGGAGATACAAGGAAATACCGTGTAGTCGGGACAACATTTGAAGTGTATCCGCAGTCAGGTGACGAGGGTATTGATATATCGATATGCTATGTTCCCGAATTTACTCCTCTCACAGACAGGGATGATGATATCCCGTTCTCTTCACGGCTCGACAATATCATTATTGAGTGGACTCTTTCCCTGATAGCAAAGGGTGATCCGGGGACAGGGGAACTCGATCCCGGACTTATTACCCATGCCAGTACACTGTCAGAGTACTTTCGTGGGACTTCTCCCCGGTATCTGACAGGGTCTGGTCCTTGGTGAGGTGGTATTGATGGCAATTCCAGCTACAGAGATAGCTATGTATATGAGGCAGTTTGCAGGGGATATCGGGAGAGTCAAGTACTCCGAGGACCAGATATTGATCGCTCTTAACCTTGCACTGAGGTTCCTCGGAGAACAGTCATCAAGAAGCAAGTCGCACCTGTGGAGGGACAGGAAGACGGATATTGTCATCACTGACGGTGTCGGCACCCTTCCTGACGATCTTGTCTCAGTGGAGAGGGTATTCGGGTCTGGAGGGAATGAGCTTTTAAGGATCGTTGATGATACCCCTTCCGCTGGTGAATATCGACTGAGCGGGTCTTCCATATTGACTGGGGAGACTGGTGTTGTCCTTGTATATAACGGCACCCATGACGAGATAGCATCACTCGCTTCCGATATAGATCTCCCATCCACTTTCACCCTCCTCCTCTCAAGGATAGGGGCATCCGCTCTTGTTGGTGACTATAACGGCATGATGTCAATATCGGACTATTCAACATCGAATGATCTTGAACCACGTAGCGAATCAAGCGTAGAGAATGGGGGTAATGTGTAATGAACGCAAATGAGGCCTTGATGCATATGAGGTTTTATCTTGCCGACAGTCAGAAGTCGAAGTTCTCTGACGATGCTCTTCTATCAGCACTGAATCTTGCAATATCAATAACATACGAGATGCTTGTCGGGTATTCGTCAACTATGGGGAGGAAGAATTCAATTATAACTATTACCGATGGTGTCGGTGAACTCCCGGCAGACTTCCACTCAACAATCCTTGTAGAAAGTAACGAAGGATCACCAATAATACCTGACTACGGAAAAATAAGTCCTGCCACAGGGTATTACAGGATTGTCGGCAATAAGATATACACAGGGGAAGAATCGGTAGTCCTTCAGTACAACTACATCCCGGAATCGATAGACGATACGACTGACGCAATTGATTGCCCCAATTCACTCATAAACCAGCTTATTCTCGTTGCTGTGAGTATCGCTAGGGGGGACAGGGCAAGCGCAGACGGGGCCATATACAACATGGTCCGTGCTCTTGCATCGAGGGCCATCCCCTACGTGCCTGACCAGAAAGGATTTAATAGGTGACCGTGATGCTGGTACAAAGTGCATTCGATATTATAAGAGCAAGGACAAATGATACAGGTGCACTCATATTCACTGATACTGAACTGATGCACTATGTGAATATGGGTATTACCGTTGTTGCCAATATGATGATCAAGGAAGGGAACCCGTTCACGGTAAAGTCCATGTCTGTTCCATCGACAACAGGGAGTGAAATCCCTGATGACTTCCACTCGCTCATGCCGGGAGAGACTGCATATATAGGCAACGGGAAGATTAATCTTGACGGGGCTATATCCGGTTCAAAGGATGTCAGGTACTTCAGTTCACCTGCACTTGTGAGTGATGTCGGAGATGAAATCCCGTTCCCGTCCGCATACGTCACGTCAGTGATCAATGCGGCAGTTGAATTCGCAATCATGAGGATCGGCAAGGACGTGTCTCAGGAACGTGAGGGACATGTCGGGACAGGGAATATGATTGTGGCAAGGCAGACCCCACTCGGTGCATCTATGTCAGGTGGTGGAAATAGTGCTGGTCAGGGATAGTAATAAGGCAGGGACAAGTCAGGTATCAGTTATAGATTTTTCAGGCGGCGTAAATCTCGCAGACTCTCCGTACTCGCTCAAGCAGAACCAGCTTGTAACGATGCAGAACTGGCAGTTCGCACCGACTGGCGCAGGGATAGAACTCCGTGACGGTGCGAAGGTCATGACAACGAATCTGGAGACTAGTGTTCCGCTTTACTCGAAGGTGAATCTTCTTGGAGTCGATGATGACGGGGATGTGCTGTTCTCTGTCGGTCAAGGTGTATACAGTTCCACTGCTGGTGGGGTCGTGACAGTTCTCGGTGACCTGTCATCCGACTCAATTCCTGTAATCGAGCCGTGGGGTGACCCTTTAACGGGTCACCTCATTGCTTCAGGCGGGAATCTTCAATATCTTCTTAGCGGGACTGTGAGTACTGTTGCCACGTCACCTGACTGCGACATCGTATCCAAGATAGGTGGTAGGGTCGTTATATCAGGGGATGACGGAGCGAGAGTATTCTTCTCTGGTGTGGGTGATCATGAAAACTGGGTCATTGATTCTGATACATGGACCGATGCAGACGCACTTTGGGTGGACATCGGGTACAAATCGGGCGGGAAGATATCGACAATCACAAAGATCGATAAGGATCTGGTGATCTTCAAGACCGACGGTATCGTATACAAGCTTACGGGTGACTACCCCGACTGGCATATATTCGAGGTAGGGCACAATGTAAATAACATAGGAAGGTTCAGTGCGAAGCAGTTCGGGAACGACGTTGTGTTTGTGGATGAAAACTACGGTATCCATAAGCTCTCTCTTATCTCCGATTTTGGTGATATGAAGGTGTCCCAGTACGGGAGAGAGGTAAATACCCAGTTCCTGAAAGAGGTCGGCGAAGGTGCCACTGTGTGGAATGTTATGTGCAGGGGTGAACTTTGGGTAAAGCCAGCAGACGGATCGAAGAGGGTGTTTGTTCATAGTTCGGTATACGGAGGATGGGGAGTATACACCTTTCCTCTGGAACCCATATCAGTTCTATCGGCAGGGAGGACTGTGTATCTCTCTATGCAGGGAAACGAGACCACCGCTGGTGGAAACCTGATATACACACTTGACCCGTCAACATATTCCGAAGCTGGGGTTGCCATACAAGCGTCGCTTACATTAAGGCCGTTGCCTGTTAATACAGGGGTGACTCTCCTGAAGAAAAGCACCATTGCTGTTGCGGGTTCAGGGAACGTGACATATTCAGTGAACGGGCATAATTTTATCACGTCTGAGAGTGTGTCCGGTGCTGAGACGTTATTGTCATTCCAGAACTTCATCAGCGATGATGTTCGGATGAGTATTGGTGCCACAGGGGGGAAGACCCAGCTTAACAAGGTATCGGTCGAGTTTGTGGAGATATAGCTATGGGAAATGCGACCAATTCAATATGGAATGAAATATGGGCATTAAAACGTGCTGTCGGTACGTTTACAGGAGCGGATACTCAGGTCAGCAGACTCCTTCCTCCAAGGAACCTTGCCGTGAGAGGTGGGTTCAAGTCACTCCACATTACATGGGAGAACCAGAAATACACGGCACTCCCCCATACTGAGATATTCCTGTCCGAGACGGAGAATATAGAGGACGGAAGAAGCATTGCCACGGTCATGTCCAACGCATATTCCATCTTTGACCTCGATGTAATAAGACCCTACTGGGTCTGGGCAAGAGGGGTAGACTTAACATCTTGGAAGTATTCAGACTGGGCCGGGCCTGTATCTGCCATAACGAATGGATTAGAGGAGGAGGACTTCCTTGTCGGGGAGATCGCCGAGTCGGCTCTTGCGCCCGCCCTTGCGGAGAAGATCGATTTCATAAATCTTCTTGATCTGAAGTTCGAGGATAAGATTGATTACATAGATCTTATTGATCTGAAGCTTGAAGACTATGTTGTTGACCTTACGGACATGTACCAGTACGTTATCAACGAATTCAATACACTGTCGACATCTATTGTTGATTATCTTGAGAACACGTCTGAACTCTACACCACAATAACAAACGCAGGGATAATCACCGACCCGGAAACAGGCACTGTCCAGATATTCGGTCTTGAAGCGTATAAGACAGAGAACGACGCACGGCTATCAAGTGTGGAACTGAATATCGATGCAGTCGAATCCACTCTTACATCGAAGGTCACTCTTGCAGAGGTTGACGAAAGGATAGCTGGTGCAGTATTCGGAGATGCTGGGGAACTGCTCCTGTCAGGCGTGGATGCACGGGTGTCGATAGTGGAGGAGACACTTGACGGTGTTGAGGCCGAGCTTCTCGAGAAGGCCACCTATGTGGAGGTGTACGAACTCGGCGGGAGGATGGGGACTGCTGAAACCCGACTTGACGGAATGGACGCTGAAATAGATCTTCTCGCCACATCGACGGAACTTGATGCTGTCGAGTCACGGGTTACAACTGCGGAGATAAATATCGACGCACTTGAGGGGAGCATCACCCAGTCTGTTGTGGCATCGGTCGATATCACACGGGATGAGGAAGAAGCTCTGGCACAGGGGCTTGTAGATGCCATGTTCAACGACCGTGAAGGGAATGCAGATGCAACTGAGAAGGCAAACTCGGTTATCGCTATAGCCAAAACCGATCTGTACGCACATATCGATGACGGTCTGACAGCAGAGGCGGGGGAACGGACTCTCCTCGCCGCACAGATTGCAGGGAACACAGGAGCGATCCAGAGTGAGTCTGTCGTACGGGCGAATGCAGACTACGCATTGTCAAGCGAGATGACGACACTCCAATCAGACGTTGGCGCAAACGCTTCCGCAATCCAGACAGAGCGCACAACG
>LSQX01134194.1_pt1 | contig 10418 bp, 5 predicted proteins | sample 654561 | NCBI WGS metagenome assembly LSQX01 (sample SAMN04489861, study PRJNA283612) | anaerobic digester metagenome | isolation source: 4 biogas reactors fed with cattle manure at either 37C or 55C with and... | place: Denmark: Kongens Lyngby | collected 2014
GTATTATAGCCACCTTCTTCTAATGCAGCAAGTCTTCTTTCAATTGGCACTAGATGTAGTTTTTGTACAACTCTTACTTTGTGAAGCTCTAGAGGAATGTTTTCCCCATAATAAAATTTAATCTCATCCATGTTTGTAATCTCAGTTCTGTTAATTGTGTTATATAATAATTTGCATTTTTCTAAAAAAAAGAAAAAGTTAATTTGCTTGCCGTTTGCTTCGAATTATTGAAATGTGTTATTGTAAACTAATAATTATCCGACAATTGAAATAATATGGTGCAAATATATAACAAATTTTCATAAAGCATGCTTGTCTCTGCTCATATATTTTCATGAAAAAGTTCACTAAAGCTAGACTATTTCTCACTATGGCATAATACAAGCGAGCTTGTCTTCTGCTCATATATCTTAACGAAATAGTTCACTAAAATATTACAGTAGTTAATAGGTAAGATTACATCAATTTTAAAATAATTGTATTTGAGTGGGTGTAACATAATAGAAAATTCATATATTTGCAGAGACAAAATCAAAATAATTATCATTGACAAATATTTTATAAAAAACCAAATCATGGATAAACCTTATGCAATAGGAATAGATGTTGGCGGTACAAATACTGTAGCTGGTATAGTTGACAAAAGAGGTCAGATTTTAGTAAACGGAAGTATTAAAACAGCTAAGCACTCTGAAGTTGAGGAGTATCTTGATGAGCTTACTAACCTTATAGATGAGCTTATAAAAAAGATTACAACAAAAGACCAAATTAAAGGAATAGGCGCCGGTGTACCAAATGGCAACTATTTTACAGGAAGTATTGAATTTGCACCCAATCTACCATGGAAAGGTGTGATTCCATTTGCACAATTACTTGAAGACCGCACCGGAATTCCAGTTGCACTCACAAACGATGCAAATGCAGCAGCTATTGGAGAGATGACTTATGGTGCAGCACGTGGCATGAAAGATTTTATTGTTATTACATTAGGCACAGGTGTTGGTAGTGGAATAGTAGTTAATGGTCAGTTAGTATACGGAAACGATGGATTTGCTGGTGAATTAGGTCATACTATTGCCAGACGCGAAAATGGTCGTTTATGTGGATGTGGTAGAAAAGGATGTCTCGAGGCATATGCATCAGCTACGGGCATGGCACGTACAGCACGAGAAATATTAGAGAAAAGGCCTGATGCTAAATCACTACTGAGAAATAATCCTATTGAAGAGATTACATCAAAAGATATTTTTGATGCAGCTATGGAAGGAGATGAAATTGCGAAAGAGATTTTTGCATTTACCGGTAAGATATTGGGTGAATCATTTGCAGATTTTATTTCTTTCTCTAGCCCGGAAGCTATCATACTTTTTGGAGGACTTTCTAAATCGGGTGATTTAATTATGAATCCTATTCGTGAAAGCATGGAGAAAAGTTTACTACCTATTTATCAAAATAAGGTAAAACTAATGTTTTCTGAACTTAAAGAAAGTGATGCAGCAGTATTAGGAGCAAGTGCATTAGGCTGGGAGGTTAGATAATAATACTATATTTTATATAAGATTATACGATTGCGAGGATGATAAACAATAGTCATCCTCGTTTTTAATTTATAATGTTTATAATTAAAAATGAGTTAGATACTCACAAAGTGTATGAGTTGAAAAATAATATCTCCTAAACTAATTAAATAGATACTTACAGTTACTACCATTTAAATACATCTTAATAATAAAAGTCTATATTTGTGAAAATGTCAGAAATAGTAGTTTTTAAATCAATTTTATAATTCGAAAGTGTTGATAAAACGTGTATTTTTGCAAACCATACATACCGAATTATTAAATACAGAGAAATATGAAATAGTGCATTTCCTTTCTGCTTCTCTGTTAATTGTTAGAGGGAAATGCGAAAAAACCACGTCTAGCGACTAAGCTTATAGACAGAAGTAATTGTCTTGAAGACACAATTATTTAAATTTTTTTATATTGTCAATCAAAACACATCCAAACTATTAATCTAAAAATAATGAAAAGAAAACTAATCAACCTAAACAAAGGGATATTGATCATATTTATGTGGGCAATATCTATTTGTATCTTCTCTCAAAACTTAACAGTTACAGGGGTAATTACTGATATTGGAGGTGAAACACTTATCGGTGTTACTATTCAAATTCAGGGAACAACACATGGAACAATAACTGATTTTGATGGAAGGTACATGATTACTGACGTACCCAGTGATGCTAACTTGGAAGTTTCATACGTCGGTATGCAAAATCAGGTTATAAGTGTAAAAGGCAGAACAACAATTGATATCGTACTACAGGAAGATTCCGGACTTCTGGATGAAGTTGTAGTAGTTGGTTACGGTATACAAAAGAAAGCATCGGTTACCGCTGCTATTGCAACAGTTGATACGAAAGAATTAAAACAGAGTTCTTCAGCCAACTTGTCAACTGCACTTGCCGGTCGCTTACCTGGATTAACTGCTATGCAGACATCGGGGCAACCGGGTAACGACGTTGTAAATCTGTATCTTCGCGGAGCAGGAACGTTAAACGATGCATCACCACTCATTCTAATTGATGGGGTACCCCGTGGCAATATAAGCCGGATAGACCCTAACGAAGTTGAATCAATTAGTATTCTAAAGGATGCGTCCGCAACTGCTGTATTTGGTGTGCGTGGAGCCAACGGTGTAATATTGATTACCACTCGTAGGGGACAACCTGGCAAATCGGAACTCAATATTTCGGTGGATCAGAGCATGCAGAAGTTTTTAGTAAAAGCCGATCGTTTGCATTCATGGGAATTCGCAGAATTGCGTAATCAAGCCTATCTGAATGATAACCCGGGTGCACCTGATGCTGACAGGCCTTTTACACAATACATGATTGATAAATACCGTAGTGGAGAAGATCCGGTGTTTTATCCGGATCGTGATGTTTTTCACGACTATTTTAGAGACTGGGCGCCTCAAACACGTGTGAACGCGAACTTTAATGGTGGTGGCGACAAGTTTGCATATTTTCTAAATGCGGGCTATATTGGACAAGGTGGTAATTTCAAGACAGAACCGAAAAGTTTCCTTGGATACGATCCCAGTTATAGCATGGATCGATATAACTTTCGTGGTAACATAGATTACAATATTGCCAGTAACCTAAAAGCATCTCTTAATATTGCTACATATCTAGAAAAGATGAATTCTCCCCAAACGATTGATCTGTTTGGAGGAAGCGTGGCTGGAATGGTTGAAAATATGATTGCATACACATGGGCAACTCCTCCATCAGATCCAGGACCAGTTACTGTACCGGGATATGGAGTACCACCAAATGAAGTTGTAGCGCAATCGGGTCAGGATAGGAATACCTATGGTGAAATAAACAGGAGGGGCTATCGTCAAGAGATGACCAACAATCTAAATTCTTCCTTAGCGTTAGACTGGGGATTGGATTTTATAACTAAAGGATTATCTGCAAAAGGAATGATCGCTTTCGACAGCCATGCAAGTACGATAATGCAAGGTGTTCGGAGCTTAGACAACTACGCTTTTAATGTAGCTCGTAATGCCAACGAAACTAGTGGTTATAGTGGTATCCGTACGAATCAGGATGCTGCAATACGTTTAGAAAAAGGTATGCAAACTCGTTATTATATAAATTACCAAGCTTCATTGAACTACGCCAGATCTTTTGGAAGTCATAACCTTACAGGTATGTTCCTTTACCAGCGAGACAATTGGGATCAATATGGAGCAGATCTACCCTTTAATGTTGTTGGATTGGTTGGCCGTGTTACTTATAATTACGATGACCGCTACTTGGCCGAATTTAATTACGGTTACAACGGTTCTGAACAGTTCGCTCCAAATAATAGATTTGGTTCTTTCCCTGCTTTCTCGTTAGGATGGATCGTTAGTAACGAAAGTTTCTTAAGAGAGAGTCTTATTCTTACCAACCTGAAGATTAGGGCATCACACGGTTTAACGGGGAATGACAAATTGGGATCACAAAGATTCCTTTACCAAAGTTTTATCAATATGGGCGGTGGCGTTTTTCCAAGTTTGGGAAGAGGGCAGAGTATAGTACAAGGTAGAATGGGAAATGATGCTCTTCAATGGGAGATGGCCAAAAAATCAAATCTCGGTATTGAAGTTGAATTATTAAGCAGCCTTTCATTGACAGTAGATTTATTTCAGGAACATAGAAATAAAATCTTGATTAGTAGAAATACGATCCCTCAATTGCAAGGTGTACCTTTAGGAAATATTCCGAGAGTAAATATTGGAGAAGTAGATAACAAGGGTTTTGAAGCGGAGCTTGCCTATAGAAAAATTGTGAATAAAGATTTTTCTTTCATATTAAAAGGGAATTACGCCTACAACAAAAATACTATTGTTTATGCCGACGAGGTTCAATACGGTGAAGATTACGCTTATAGAAATCGACGTACAGGATTTAGCATAGGACAACAGTTCGGATATAAAATTGATTACAGCAATGGGAATGGATATATCAACACACAAGAAGAGCTGGACAATCTTCCCGATTATCAAGTTGGTGGAACTCCTCGTTTAGGAGATTTTATATACGTGGATGTAAATGAGGATGGTGTAATCAATGACCGTGATCTTATACCCATGGGATACCCAACTATTCCTCGAGTTACTTATGGGTTATCGGGCTCTTTTAATTATAAAAACATTGACTTCTCGTTCCTTTTTAATGGGGTAGGTCAAACACACAGGTATACAAGCGGATGGGGAGCTACTGAATTTGCCCTGGTCGGTTTTTATAGTGGATGGCATAAACAAGCTTGGACCCCAGAAAGATACGAAAACGGAGAAGAAATTCTATATCCAGCACTGGGAATGTCAAACGGTGTCAGCCAAGTTGCTAACGATGTATTTATAATGGATCGTTCCTTTTTAAGATTAAAATCTCTGGAGTTTGGATATACTCTTCCTGATAAATGGATGGAGTCAATGCGTATCGAAAGATTAAGGGTATACATGAACGGTAATAATTTACTTACCTTCAAGAAAATGCCAATAGACACGGTGGATCCAGAACAATCTGGCACATTGGTGTATCCCCTGACAAGGATGTTCAACTTTGGACTTAATATTTCATTTTAACTAATAAAATAATACAAAATATGAAATTTCAACGATTTTTATTGATCATACTTCCCTTGATCCTGTTTTTCAGTAGTTGTACTGACGTTCTCGACATGGCACCAGATGGAAACATGCAGATGGACGAAGTCCTTTCCGACCCGGATAAGGTAGAAGCACTTTTGAACCGTTGTTATAATAAAATTCCCCAGAAAGGGTATAGCTATTGGTTCTTTGAGTCTTTGGTGGTAGCAGCCAGTGACGACGGATACACGTCGGATGAAGCACAGGGCGTTCCATCTACAAATCTTTACACAGATAATACTTCGGCAAGTCATCATGAGATGAGAGATTCCCACGATGGACATGGAGGAATGAATAGCGGTTATTGGTCCAATTTTTGGGAACAAATCCGCCTCTGCACTCAGTTTATTGAGGTTATAGATGAGGCAGCGGTGCACAATGAAACAGATAGGGGGCGATTTAAAGCAGAAGCAAGAGTGTTGAGAGCATTTTTCTATATGGAATTAGTTAAATGGTTTGGTAAAGTACCCATCCTAGAAGAAACAGTTCCATTTGACACTGATTTCAGTACAATGACACGATCGTCTGTTTATGATGTTGCCAAATTTATCATTTCGGATTGTGATGCAGCTCTTGCCGAATCTAATTTGCCTTGGAGGATAGATAACGGTAACGACGCGATGAGAGTGACTAAGGCACTAGCGCTGGCATTGAAGACAAAGGCGATGCTATTTGCTGCCAGTCCTCTTCATAATGAAGGACAGAATCATTGGGAAGAAGCTTATTCTGTTGCCAACGATGCAGTTACGAGACTTAAGGCCAATGGTTACGAGTTATTCACTCAAACGACGCAACCGGCAGTGTACGGTACAGGACCTGGTGCGGCATTTCGTCAATTGGTAACTCAAAACGCGGATTATTCTGCTACACCACGTGACAAAGAAACATTATTTCAAGTACGTGCGGGTGACGTGTTTGTATGGCATATTGGCTACATTGGAAGTAATATGCCAAATACTTATAAAAACGGAACTTCACCCACTCAGGAGTTGGTGGATGCTTTTGAAACGATAGATGGGCAACCGATTCTCGACCTTAGCAAACCCTATTTAGACGAAAAACATCTGCAACCCAATTATAACAGATTGAACACGCTCTATGATCCAAATGATCCTTATGCCAACCGTGATCCCCGTTTTTATGAAACAGTACTTCATAACGGAAGTAGCATAGTGTTCGAAAATGAAACAGTTGAGATTGAAACGTTTATAGACGGAAGACATGCACTCAGCTTTGATATAACAAATAGAACTGCTTCAAGAACCGGATATTATCATCAAAAAATGGTTACACCAGGGGCAGACAACAATAACCAGATTAATAATTCAAGATGGAAATATTATAGATTGGGTGAAACCCTACTGGATTTAGCCGAGACTGCTGCCGAAGCCGGACACTTAAATGAAGCGAGGGCAGCGGCCAATGAGGTGCGTGCCCGCTCTGGAATGCCAGAACTGCCAACAGGCATGACTAAAGATGAACTGATTCAAAGGGTTCGCAATGAACGTCGCGTGGAACTGGCCTGGGAAGAGCAACGATATTTTGACCTGAGGCGTTGGCAAAGCCCGACAGGCGATTTAAGTGAGACAAGCAAGTGGTTTACAGCAATGGTTATCACTAAGCGTAACGATGGAGGATTCACCTATACTCGCGAAAGTATTTCAAATAACCCTAGAGGTGGATGGCAAAATAGGGACTTACTACTCCCATTGCCACTAAATGAAGCGGCAACACTTGAAGCAGTTACAGGAGAACAATGGCAAAATCCAGGATGGTAATTTCAATAATGATGAAGAAAATGAAGAAAAATATAAAATTCATAATATTAAGCATTATTTGTTTATTAATGATTGTGCCATCGTATGCACAGGAGACAAATAGTGCGGGAAATCGGATTGTAGATGAGTTTAACCAACCGATTCAAGGAGCAGAGATTAAGACGGAAGATGGTAAATTCTATACACGCACAACAAAGGATGGTGGATTTACACTGCCTTCAGATGTAAAAAATCAGTATATTGTTGTATCAGCTTCCGGATATCAGAATATGCGCCTAACGCTAGGCGAAGCGATTGATCAGGAAGAGATTACTCTCTCTTTTGATTCACACAACATGGGAGGAAATGTTGATTTAGGATATCATTCCTACACCAAAGAATCAATCACCGGTGCCGTTTCTTCTGTATCGGGAGAGATATTAAACAAGACTCCATCAAATGTGCTATCGGACACTTACCAAGGGAGGCTTCCAGGATTAACAGTTATCAATAATATTGCCGAGTTAACTTTCTTTGGTTACGGTAATTATAGCAAGTCGATCCGCGGTTATTCATCAATCAATGGTAACTCTCCGGTAGTTATTATTGATGGCGTAATCGCACCTACACAGTACCTCGAGTTTATTTCCCCGAAAGAAATAGAGAGTATTTCAGTGTTAAAGGATGCATCATCAACTGCAGCCTACGGCATTCAGGGATCGGCTGGGGTTATTGTGATAACCACTCGCAGAGGTTACGAAGGCAAATTGAATGTAGAAGCTTATGCCGACCAAACCTTCCAACAGGTAACAAGGCGTCCCCAGTTCATTAATTCTTCACGATACGCAGGATTACGCAATGAGGCTGGCGAACGTGACGGGTTGGGCAATTACTCTCAATTTACACAGGATGAGATAGACCTTTTTGAAGCAGGTGACGACCCAAGATATCCCAATAATAACTGGTTTGATCAATATATCAAAGACGTTGTTATGAGACAACGTGTTGGTGTAAATGTTGCGGGTGGAACGGATAAATTTCGTTATTACTCGAATCTGAGTTTCGTTCATCAAAATCAACCTTTGATTATTGCTGAGGAAGCCGATAGAAAGTACGATCCTACCCCCAATGTAAATATTGGCAACTTCAGGACTAACATGGATATTAAATTCAATGACTATATTTCCGGATACATGAGATTAACAGGAAACGTTAAGCGAGAAGTATTAGCAGGTGGACACATGGGCTGGAACGTTTATGGTCAGATTTTTAATCAACCCCCAACAATGTTCGGACCACTTTCTCCGATTAATGAAGTCGATCCTGAATTGAGTGAACAGGTTGTAACAGTTGAAGATTTGGATAACCCGGTATATGGGATGTTGAACCGATCGGGATATCGAAATGTTATTGAAACAAATATTCTGGCTCAAACAGGATTGAAAATGGATTTGGATTTTCTCGCCGAGGGATTATCAGTGAGTGGAGGTATGGCGTATCAAACATATGTTAGAAATGAAACAGGTACCAACCAAAGTTATAGAAGACTTATGCGAGATGGAGATTACTCGATTTCAGACAATTTCATTCAATACAAGACATTTGAAAATACACCATTAAGCTATAATAAGGGATCTGTGTTTTTTTACTATTTAAACTTTTTGGGTACCATCGATTATAATCGTCGCTTTGGAGACCATAGCATAAATGCTTCGGCACACACCTATTATTTAAAGCAAGAAACAGAATCGGGCGGTAGTTCTAGTGATGTATTGCCATATAAAAGACAAAATTTCGGATTTTCCACACTATACGGATTTAAAGATAAATACTTTTTGAAAGCCGATATGGCATATTCTGGTTCAGAACAATTCCATCCGGATAATCGTTACACGTTCACTCCGGCAGTTTCTGCCGCCTGGATCGCTTCAAAAGAGGATTTTTTCCAATCAGATGTCATCTCGTTATTAAAGTTTAGAGCATCCTACGGTATCAACGGTAGTGATCAGTTGGGTGGGCAGCGATTCCTATACCTAGATAACATTCGTTCCGATGGTAGTGAACTGGCAAGAGGTAATCCAAGTTTGCAAGCTGAGAAAATCAAAAAGTTGAATGCAGGAATAAATTTGGGTTTATTGAATATGTTCACACTGGATTTTGACTATTTCTCTCATCATGTTGACAATATGTTGATAAACAGTAGCTCTAGGATGCCTGAATATCAAGGAATACCACTATCTTATTTCCCTAAATTAAATGAAGGAGAGATGGAGAATAAGGGATTTGAGGCATCATTAGGTTTCAATAAGAATCTATCGAAAGATTTTTCCATATTTGCACAGGCAAATTTTATGCAAGCCAAGAATAAGGTTTTGAATATTAATGAGTCTTCACTTGGAGATGATTATGCTAACCCTTATAGAACTCAGGGATACTCTATTGGACAACATTGGGGATACCAGATTGACAGGAGTAATGGTAACGGTATGTTTAATTCGACAGAAGAGTTGGCTAATTCAAACCTAACATATTCTTTCGGGTCGCCTCGAGTTGGAGATTTTATCTACAAAGATTTAAACAATGATGGCACCATCGACGAGAAAGATAGTGCTCCTTTAGGTCATTCGAGATTACCACAACAAGAGTTTAGTCTAGTTGGTGGTTTTAATTGGAAGAAATGGGATTTCTCCTTTCTCTTCCATGGTGTAAAAAACAGTTCGCAATTTTTGAGTGGTATTGGAGCTTATGAAAATGAAGGTAAAGGAATTTTCAATGATATTCATATGAATGCATGGACACCTGAACGTTACGCTTCAGGTCAAGAAATCTCATATCCTGCTCTTTCGTTATCACGATCGACTAACCACGTGTCGAATGATTTCTTTTTAACTGATCGTTCTTACCTTCGTTTACGGAATGTAGAAGTAGCATATACATTGCCAGATCAACTTTCAGGTAAGATCAATTCTGAAAAGATTCGCGTGGCCTTGAATATTCAAAACTTATTCACCCTGGATAATATGATCTCTAAATATATTGACCCGGAAATTGGAAGCATGAATACATTCCAACCCTATAGAGTTTTTAATATTAGTATCAGTGCAAATTTCTAATAAAGTAGATTATGAAGAAAATTATAATTAAAATATTTATCATTGCTATTTGTTTAACGGGCATAAATTCGTGCGCCGACCTCGATTTACCTTCTGATGGTAGGTTAACGCTTGAAGATATGTTTAGTAGCTACTATCGGACAAGGAATTATTTTAATTCTACCCGCTCCTATATCCCTCAAGTAGGTTTCATGTACCAAGGACAACGAACTCCACTTGCCTCTTTTAGCGATGAAGCGCATGATGCAAGTGATGGTGTAAACGGTGCGGTTAATGACTGGTATAACAACCGAACTTCAAGTTCAAACAATCCTGTTGTAGGAAGTTATTCATGGGCTCA
>LSQX01147534.1_pt1 | contig 10418 bp, 9 predicted proteins | sample 654561 | NCBI WGS metagenome assembly LSQX01 (sample SAMN04489861, study PRJNA283612) | anaerobic digester metagenome | isolation source: 4 biogas reactors fed with cattle manure at either 37C or 55C with and... | place: Denmark: Kongens Lyngby | collected 2014
ATTTATCCTCAAATGCTGCCTCTATCTCTTCCAGAAGCCCTGTGTCCTCCAGACTGGTTGTAGTAGAAACTATCAACTTTGAGGTCTCTGACTGTGCAGTTGTTGTAGTGTCCGGTTCTGTAATCGTTGTAGTATTTGGCTGCTGTTCGGTATCTGTGCATCCAGTTGCAAGGAATACGCTTAACAGGACCGCCAAAATAAAAAATACTTTTCTCATACTCTCCTCCATATAAAATAATATTTTAGTTAGAAATGTGTATTTGAACATAACGGATATAGTCCTCAAGTTATTTATTAACAAATATTGCGAAAAAATTAAGAAAGCTTCTTTGCGGAAATAAATATTAAAAATATCCTTAAAAGAAAAATTGAAGCTTTAACAAAATCCCTATGATTTCTTTAAAAATAGAAATTAAATCATTCCAACTTTTGAGGAATTACTGGTAATTGAACAGTGAAGAAAAAAATTTAGCTCTGTTATTTTACTTATTTCGTTAATTATCGGTACAGCTTATGTGAATTAATCTGCGAGCCTGACAATAACCTTTCTTTCAGCAATAACATTTCTGCCTTTATTGTCAATAATCTTTAAATTTATTTCATCTCCTGCTTTAAAACCATAGCTGTCAGAAGTGTTACCGTTTCCATCTACACTAACTATTACGCTGGATTTAACAGTCTCTTTTGGGCTGTCTTGCCCACATAGAACAAGCCTTTCCCCCACATCCCATGAGCCATCCTCAAGAGTGGCATTATTATTGGCAACATAGCATGTGGAATTTTTTCCGACTCTACTCAAATCAAGATAGAAAACAGAGAGATTTCCTGTAAGAGCGCCTTCCCCAAAAATAGGTCTATATGAGTTTCCATATCCAGAAATTTTTATCGAAATCGAGTCTAGAGAAAGAGAATCCCCTCCCTTATGCATAAGAACGATCCTGTTTTCATCACACCTAGCTCTATCATCTGTAGGCCCAACTGCGTATAGCCCCCCTTCACAGGACTCAAGAGTGATTATTGCCATTGGAGGCTGAAGGTTTGTTCTGCTCCCGGAAAGATTTACGCTGCTAACAATTGCACCTACGAGTATAAATGTAATCAGTAGAAGGAGAAGGGAGCCGATAACAGGAGAGAGACCTTCGGGTGAAGCCTTAAAGGAATTAAGAAATTTACATCGGACATTTCCCCACGCCTTCATCAGTAGATAATAGGAAGAACTTGAATAAATAATTACTTGATTGACTAAAAAAGAATAATGATTATTAAAAAAAGAAAAGGGGAAGAGAAATTGTGAAGAGGAATTGTGAAGAGGAATTGTAAAAAGAAATTATAAAAAGATAGTAAAAAAATAATAAAAAGAAATAGTAAAGGAACTCCTTACCTTAAAGTTATTTCTTTTTTCTCTGTCCTTTCTTTTCGTATTCCTTTTCGAGTTCGAAGATTTCCCTGACGCTTTCCAGTTCCTTTCTGCTTCTGGAATAACGCATAAGCACCATCACAACCCCGAAAAGCAGAGCCACGATTGCGGCAAAGAAATACATGGGCGCGGATTCAGTATAATATTTAACCTGAATAGCTTCTTCACGTTCTCCCATTTCAGAATAAACCCACAGGAGAGTATGTCTTCCTTTCTATAAGAGACAGGTGCTGGAAGGTGCAGGTCTTGCTATCCCGAAAACCCTGTTGCCTGTAACATAGCCCTCAGGGAGAATCACACGTATAAACTCGGAATCAGGTTTCATAAAGGTAAAGCTCTGGGTTCCGGGCGCATCAAGAGTATATGCAATAAAACCTGTAACGTTTTCCTCAAATTCGAGATTTACTACCTTCATGCCCCTGGAAACGTCCTGCGTGAGAGTGTAATTCAGGTATGTAACGTTGATGCTGTTTGCAAGCCTCGAAAAGGTTTCCGGTCCCGCAACTGTTTCGTTCGCAGGCTCTACCAGCAGTACAAAGTTTTTAATGGGTTCCTTCTCAGAGCCTCCTCCAAGAGAATCCGGAGGGAAAATTTCAAGCTTGCTGCTATTTATAACCAGATGGACAGCCTGAACTTCAACTTTGTTTTCCAGAATATAGTATGTGGTGGTATTTACTGGAGTGTTGTTATCCCACTCTTCCAGAAAAACATCAAATTCATAACTGGAGATGTTGCCAGGCTCATCAATAGTGATCTCTTTTTTCTGGTCAACACAGCCCGATATGAAGATCACCATCAGGGCAAGGAGTATAAACATATTTTTTGTATTCATTTTCACGGAAGAATTCTCCCTTGAGCTCGAAGCGATCTCTTTTTAGCCGGCAGCAATTTATTAAGGTTTAGAACAAGCTGCAGGATCATAACAGGTCAATCTTTACCTTATTGCTCCCTCTTCTTAATAAACAAAGCGGATAATCTATAAAGACCTGAACAAAAAGATAACCTGTAAAGACCTTAACAGAAAGGATAATCTATGGAATCAAAAGTGAATTTATCGTTTCCGGCCCATTCTCACAAAAATTCAGGTTTTTGATTCTCCTGAAGAACTCAAGTACCTTTCTACCATAGGCCAATCAATTTTTTTGATATACTTTGCCTGGAGTTTTGAGACGTAAAGAATATTGCTGCCAACAAGAATTTTCATATCAGAGGGCTTTGGAGAAATTTCTCCGAGAGGAAGAAGTACAGGACCATTCGGGGAAGTGGATAGCCTGAAGTCCATCCCACTCTTCCTGATGTAAGCTGTGACTTTTTCATCAATTGAAAACACAGGAACCATAGTAATACACCGTGGAGAAATTATCGGGGAAAGATAAATAATTACAGGTTATTGATTGAAAAAAATGATCACAGGCTATAAGATTGAAAAATTACGGGATATGAAATTAAGAATACGGGATATAAAATAAAAAATACAGGCTACAAGATTAAAGAAAAAAAGGTATAATATTAAAAAATAGAATTTTCTCGTAAATCTCTCATAAATAATAAAAACTCAGGGACGGGAGATATTCAGAAATAACCCGGAAATTATGGAAGCTTCCGGGCAGTTTTAAATTTGATGAAAACAATTTAGGACGCAGATAGCATGATGATGAAAGATAAGGGAAAACTTGTAATCTGGCCGGCATATATCGACCAGACAAAATCCAGAAGCAGCGGCAGGATAATCTCACGGAAAAACTCCATAAAGGAACCGCACCTGAACGAAATCAAAGAAGCTGCCAGACAACTTGGCCTGAACCCGGAAGTGGAGCCTGAAAAAGCCTATCCCAAATCCTGGTGGGAAGTTAGCGGAAGAGTGCTTGTAGACGATAATGGCCCAAAGTCCGTTATTGCAAAACAGATAGCCCTGGCAATCAAAAAAATGAGAGGACAGGAAGTCCCTGCAAAAACATGAAAATAGTTTAAACAGTATTTTATATTTCAGGATTAGTGTAATTATCTGCTCGCTGATGATCATTATCCTGATCGCTAATGAGTGTTATTCTGTTTGTGAAGACAGTACCCGGATCGCTACCTGAATTGCAAATGAAGCTTAAAACTGCCTGTAACCTGGAAAGGGGGAAACATAACCCTGATTTTATTTTAATTTTTTATAAGGATACCTCATTTCCTTTCCGCAATGTTCACAGGTTATGACAACAAACCCTTCATTCAATCTGTAACGTGAATTATATCCGGGAGTAAGAAAAGAATAGCAGTGTTTACAGATCCTGCTTTTGATTTCTCTCGGAATGCTTATCCTGTTCCTCATGGAAATGTTTCGTATGAGCTGCACGTAATGCCTGCTGCGCTCAGGGTTTTCCGGAAGCTCAACTTTTGCACGCTCAAAAAGCCGCCACATACGCTGGACGGCTATGTTCTGAATAAGGTTTTTTTGCTGTTTCCTGGCTGCTCTGGGCATTGGTAAATCTGTCCTGAAATTTTACTTAAATGGGTGTCCTGTTCTATCCGTCGAAGGAAACTGATCAGGAATCAAAATAATCACATTAATATCCGGGTTCTTGCTGTGTACAAGAGCTTTAAACCTTTCGGGGTCTCCGTTAATTCCTTCTGAACCATAATGCATGGGAATAGTAAAACCGGGAGATATAACTGCTGCTGCATTCGCGGCTTCTTCCTCGTTCATGGTATACGTACCCCCGATAGGCAGAAGAGCTATATCGGCATTGATAGCCTCTATCTCTGGAATAAAGTCTGAATCTCCTGCGTGATAAATCCTTAACCCTTCAAGTTCTACGATATACCCCACTCCAAGCCCTCTGGGATGATACGGCTTATCAATATTATAAGCAGGGACCACTTCAATACGGGTCCCTTTGATCTCAAGCCCATCAGCCAGAATATCCCCTTCAGCAACCCTCCTTGCATCTCCCTTGAATTCAAGAGAACAATTTTCAGGGATAAGGGTAGTAGTGTCAGATTTCCTGACCTTCCTGATATCATCAGGGCTGCAGTGATCATAGTGTTCATGAGTGATAAGGAGAATATCTGCCCTGTCATCAAAAGCAGGCTCCTGAGCAATCCTAAAAGGATCAATATAGATTTTTTTGCCTTCCCCTTCAAGCAAAAAACCGGCATGCCCTAACCATTGAATGCTGATATCCTTGATTTTCACACTATTCACCATATACACCTGCCGAGATTTATTTTCTGGATTTATAAATATAAACCTGTAAGGGAACTTTATTATTAAATCATATTAATATTACCCGAAGATTGGGACTTTATAAATACAGGCCTGAAAAAGTTTATCAAGCAGATTTACGATTTTTTTTAACGAAGCTTGGCTCGAGAACCCTATCATAAATCATCTTTTGCAGGTAACAAACAACTGGCAGTTTGATTACAACCGCTTCTCTTTTGTCTCCTGCGCTGTGCACCCCTATTGATTCCTTTCCGTCAGCTATCATAAAAAATTCTTCGTCATACCTGATTCCATCAATTACGATATTGTTCAGGAACTCGCGAAATTCTTTAGTGGTTTCCCGGAACTCAAATGGAAACGATTCAAACTTTTCAGGTTCACTTATAATAAAGGTTAACTGGCAGGTTTTTTCCAGTTTTTTCAGTTCAGCTTCAAATTCCTGAAAGAACCTGGGGCTGGATGAGAAGACAATCAGCTCTTCTTTTACCCCATTGAGAATTTCACGGATCCTGTTTTTAATCCCCCATTCGCTCTGGATGCACCAGACAGGAGATGTCCTGGGAAGCTCATAACTGAGTTCATTGAGCTGGTCAAGAGTTTCGATTGCGCAGTTAATGAATTCGTCTTTTATCTTGCCTATTACCTGCTTGGGATCAACTGCACGGAAGTAAGTCGGAGAGCCCTGTCGGACTTCCAGATAACCCCTTTTTGCGAGTACTTTAAGGACTTCATATATCTTGGCTCTCGGCACGTTTGTAAGTTCATGAACTTCTCGTGCCGTAGCCTCTCCAAGACTGACAAGCCCTACATAGGCTTTTGCCTCGTTTTCAGTTAGCCCCATCTTCTCCAGATTGCAAATTAATTGATTATTGTGCTGTAAAAACATCTGTTACCCCTAAAGTAACAATAGATTTAAATCTTTTCTAAATATAATACTCACAGAGCCTAGACATTAAAGAACTATTCATACAGTCGGAAAAGAGAAGTTTGTGTGAATAAGCCTTGAATGGCAGATCTCCAGCCTGAATAAAGACAGGCAGGTCAGATAAATGCAACAAGGCCCCTAAATTGTATGGATACTAAAAATTATGAGAGGATTTACTATTAAAAATACTTTTGAAAAACTGGGATTTTTTATTCAGAATAACCGTTTTTCCATACTTCTGGTAGCCTTTCTGTTCATAGTCATAGCAACACAGGGCGCACAAAATATAGAGATGGCTTCAGGAACAGAGACATTTGTAGGGAAAGACTCCCCTCTCTATCAGGACTACGATCACCTTTATCAAAAAATATTTCAGACTCAATCAATTGTGGTAATGGTAGAGGGCAATGAGGTGAAAAACGCTGACCTGATGAAAGCCGTGGACAGAATGGAACACCAGCTCCAGGGCACTGAGGGTGTAATAGAAACCACAAGCCCTGCCTCCCTGATCAAAATGGTTAATTACCAGATGACAGGAAGATACGTGATTCCAGATACCGATAAAGAGATTGAAGCTATTATAGATGGAAACCCTGAAATTTTCGGACAGATTGTCCCTGATAATACTCACATTCTGATTTCAGTAGTAATGGCCGGCTCAACCAGTGACGCTGCACAGGAAGATATCCTTTATGCCACTGAAGATTCGGTTTCATTTGCAGAATTTCCACCTTCTTACAACATCATCGTCACAGGTGACCCGGCCTTCATGGTCTCCATGAACTACGAAATGAATTCCAGCATGGGTGTGCTTCTGGGACTTTCCGGTCTTTTCATGGTTATCATATTATTTTTCGTGTTCAAACACGTCCGATGGGGCCTTCTCCCTCTACCGGTAGTCCTTCTCGGAATTATTTACACCTTTGGAGCTATGGGCTATATCGGAATTTCCCTTTCCATGGTCTCAATGGCTGCGTTCCCGATCCTCATAGGCGTGGGGATAGACTATGCTATCCAGTTCCATAACAGGCTTGAAGAAGAACTGCACAAAAGCGAGAGCAAGGAAAGGGCAGTTGTAGAAACCATAAAGAATACTGGACCTGCAGTTTTAATAGCTCTGGGAATGACAGCGCTTGGCTTTGTATCTCTCTTTACATCTTCAGTGCCTATGATCCAGGACTTTGGAAAACTGCTCCTGATAGGCATTATAATGTGTTATCTCTCCTCCATATTCGTGGGAATTACAACAATTTCACTATTTGATAAGTATTCGGACAAAAATCCTCTAAAGAAAATTGCCAGAAAGATAAAACCGGCAGGTCTGGATAAAAAGAAAAAGTCGGAAAAAAAGAGAGGAGAGGGGCATATAACAGAGAAATTGCTCCAGAAAACTACCGACCTGACAATCAGATACGATATTATTGTACTGGGAATTGCAAGCCTGCTCTGTTTAGGCGGGCTTTATGTGGATCAGTCAGTACCAATTGAGACTGACGTGCAAACATTCGTTCCCCAGGATATGCCTGCTCTTGTGGACCTCGCGCATATGGGAGACATCATGGGCGGGACAGATGAACTGAACCTTATTATCAAGGTTAAAGATACAGCGAATCCGGATGTTCTGAAGTGGATAGATCGGTTTTCCGAGCATGAAGTTGAAGGAAGAAAGCACATTTACAGCGCTTCTAGCATTGTACCCCTGGTGAAGGAAAGGAACGGAGGCACGATCCCGGATACAAGCCAGGAAATAGAAGCTATTTATGCTGAGATCCCGGAATCTCAGAAAGACCGTTACATGTACGGGAAAAATATGCTTCTCCTTAATTTCAATATAGGAAATGCGGTTGCGGACATTAAAGTAACAGGTATTCAGGAACTAACTGACATTGTTAAACAGGATATGCAATGGATGCCAGCCCCTCCGGGTACATCTGTCACTATTACCGGGAACAATGTTGTATTTATAGAAGTTATTACAGCTCTTACCAGTGGTAGAGTAGCAATGACTTTCCTGGGGCTTATTCTTGTGCTTGCAGGGCTTTTCGTTGTTTACAGAGACTGGCTGAAAGCGGTAGTCCCTATCATCCCCATGTTCATAGTAATAGGCTGGTCAGGAGGAGTTATGTATTACCTTGATATCGAATACACTCCCATGACAGCAACTCTTGGAGCTCTGATTCTGGGAGTAGGGTCTGAGTATGCGATCCTTATGATGGAGCGTTACTTTGAGGAAAAAGATGCAGGTGCAACTCCTATGGAAGCTATCCATATGACCAGTGCCAAAATAGGAACTGCAATCATTGCTTCAGGAGCGACCACTGTATTTGGATTCCTGGCACTGGTCGTTTCCCCCTTCCCTATGATCAGCAATTTCGGAATAGTTACGGTTGTGGATGTCCTGATGGCTCTCCTGGCAACTTTTGTAGTTTTCCCACCGCTTATAGTGGTCCTTGATACCTGGAGAGAAAAGAGGAGAGGAGCCACGGCAGAGAAAGAGGCAAAAAAACAAATTCAGGGGGCAGATGTATGATACAAGCACCCGGAAAAACCAGACAAGAAATAATGAAGAAAGCTTCGAGATTTACATTAGTCCTGTTAATAATTTCAATCACTGCATTCCCAGCCCTTGGAGACGATGAGACAGACTTTATTGTCCCGGATTATGGATATACAGTGGACTATTACAGGAGTTACGGGGAACCTGTTCTGAAGGCATCAGTAACAGGAAATCCAGAGTTCAGCAGGGGAGAGACTGCAAACCTGCAAATAAAAATTGCGAATAAAGGAGTAATAGACGGATTTAAGAGATTAAACGTTAATCAGGCCGGAATAAGCGATGCCAATGAGGAGATGCTTGCGAAGGCTGAAATGGAAGAAGAAAAAGAATGTACAACAGCGAAAAACATCAATGCAGTCCTTGTTTCCGGAACTGAATACATTGAAGTAAAGTCCGCAAGCAATATCCAGAATGTGGAAGAGCTTGAGACGGGATATACAGCAAATATCCAGTACACTATAAAAATCGACAGTGATACCCCTGCTGGAAATTATGAACTCCTGCTGCCCGTAAGTTATGATTATCAGGCAAATGTCCGGACCGCAACCGGGGAAATTATAAACCTGGGACTTACGGACATGGAATATACGATAGATTACGATACAAAAGAAGAGACTCTCAGGATACCGATTTCCATAAAAAGTGAGCCGAAGTTTGAAGTGACAGAGGTTTCAGGAAACCTGAAACAGGGAGAAAGCAGAGTCATCAATGTTACCTATATGAACACAAGAGAAGAGGTTGCACAGGATGCCACTGCCCGAATAATCGTAATGACTCCACTCAGCACACAGAAGTCCATGGTGAGACTCGGAGACATAGGGCCGGGGGAAAGCAGGACTGCCAGCTTCGAGATTGCTTCGGCCAGGGAAGCTACTGTAAAGAATTATGGAATTGACAGCGAGATAAAGTATGTTGACAAGGATGGTGAAACCTCCTTTTCAAATAACCTGAAAGTGCATGTGCCTCTTGAAGCGACTGAGAAAAAAATCAGCATAACAGGCATAGCAATCATACTGATTATCCTTATCGCCCTTTACCAGATCGTAAATATGTACAGGAAAAGAAACAGGAATAATGATGAAACCGCGCCAGGTGATGAGAATGAATAAAAATGGATTTTTTGCTACTATCACAGCTCTTCTAATCCTTTGCTCTGCTGCCCTGCCAGCACAGGCAGCTTTCCCTAAAAACTTCGATATCAGTGAGAACTACTACACTGTTTACGGAGGACCCGATATTAACGCCACACTTGTTGGAGACAACGAATATTCAAGGGGAGATACTGTAACCCTTAACATAAATATGATGAATAAAGGCGCCATCACCGGATTTAAGTCAGAAAAAGATGCAGACTTTGGGGAGTATGTTGACATAATGCTTCAGCAGGCTGAAATGCAGTATGAAGCGCAGGCTACAACAGCAGTAGGCATCCTTGCAACCCTCAAATCTGATAACGAGTATGTAAAAGTTAAATCCGGGCCTCAGGAAGCAGGCACCCTCAAACAGGGTAAACAGAGTTCAAGCCCGACAAAATTCACTGTTGAGATAAACAAGAATACTCCTGCAGGAACGTATCCCCTGACCCTTGACCTGTCATACATGTACCAGCATAATGTGCAGTTGAGCGGAGACGACTTTGACAACAACATCGGCCTTGTCAGGAACAAAGAGGTAGGCATCTGGTATGAAAATCAGACCCAGACCCAGACTATAGAGATAAAGGTCAAGGAAGAACCCTACTTTGAGGTTACGAATGTAACAGGTGAGCTTTATCCTGATCAAGGCGGGATGCTTTATGTAACATACAAGAACACGGGAGAAAAGCCTGCAAAGGATGCAACCGTAAGGCTCAGTGCAAGTGACCCCTTCAGTACAACCGACGACCAGGCTTATCTTGGAACCCTGGGCCCGGGAAAGACCGCTGTTGCCATTTTTGATATAGACGTGGATGAGGATGCAACAGCCAAACTGTATTCCCTGAACAGCGAGATCCTCTATGAGGATGTAAACGGGCATGACCAGATCTCTGACAGTGTAAAGATTAATGTTGAAGTTCTGCCTGCTCAAAAAAGGCTTCCAGGGTACCAGTTTGGAGCCGGAATTGCTTTCATGGCTCTGGCAGCCTTCTTTGTGATTTTCAGGAAAAAACAGCAGCAAAAATAACCTGAAACCTGGAAAATAAGCTGACCCTGAAAACAGGAAGTTAAAAGAATAAAACAAAAAGAAACAAAAAGTGCCTGTAAATAATATTCTTACAGGCACTCATCTTTTTTTCGAATCCTGATTAATAAAGTTCTCAAAATTAATA
>LSQX01217180.1_pt2 | contig 10418 bp, 11 predicted proteins | sample 654561 | NCBI WGS metagenome assembly LSQX01 (sample SAMN04489861, study PRJNA283612) | anaerobic digester metagenome | isolation source: 4 biogas reactors fed with cattle manure at either 37C or 55C with and... | place: Denmark: Kongens Lyngby | collected 2014
GGCATGATATAGATACGCTCATGACCATTGGCGGTTTGAAATACAGTGGCTGAGTCGAGCAACTCACTGTCGATCTCGCTGAGCGCACTGAGTGGGCAAATCCCCAAAATCACCATGCAATCCAGATAACGTAACGAGCTCGCATCATCACCTAAAACCAAGTGGCGCACCGCACTGCGAATGCCATCGGCACCCACTACTAAATCTGCATGAGCCGTTTTTGTCTGACCCTCGACCACAAAGCTTAACTCGACCCCCGCCGGCGTTTCTTGCAGATCAACGAGCTGATGCCCCCACTGAATCGCCTTATGCGGCTGCGGATGGGCGGCCAATTGCTGCAGCAAAGCCAAACGCAACGACTGGCGGGCGATATGCACATTGGTGCGCTTAGGGGATTTAGTTGCATCGCTATGCTGCCAGTTTCTCACGCCCCACTCGCCCAATACTGTGCCGTCGCTGCTGTGCATCACATGGCGAGTCGAGACCACGCCGTGCTCAAGGGTGAACAAACCTAAGCCTTCGATGGCCTTGCTGGCTTGTTGCAAAGTCAGGCCGTACCCCTGCGAGCGTGCGGAAAAATCGCGATCACGCTCATACAAGGTAAATGGAATACCTCGGTGCAAACAGGCCACCGCCAATGCCACCCCACCAATGCCACCCCCAATAATCGCCACCTTTGGATAGCTTTCGGTATCGGCCACTGGAGGATGAGCAGCCGGCTGCAAGCCCGATCCGCGACAACTCGGACAAGCCGATAAATGCGCTTTCGGCCGCTCTGGCGCAATACCGCCCTGCTGTGCAAACTGCAGCAAAGCTGCCTGATAGCTCAGCTTCGCTTTTTTGCGGATATTCTGACGAACCCGCCCACGCCCTTGGCATTTAGAGCAAAGCGCCCAACTGGGCTGCATGTCATGAGTTAACGTAATGTGACCTGGCCCTCAGCTGACCCTGCTCAAGCAAGGTGGCTCTTGTACTCTAACGCCGCAATCCAAACGGCTCGCAACGTTTGGAGCAGACGCTAGTAAAAATTAAACCGCAATTGTGCCTGAAAATAGAGCTTATTGGGTTGGCTTAAATCAATCGTTAAGATCCAACCCAATTACTGAAAGTTGCCGGACCCTAGACTTGATCAAACTTGCAACAAACGCACCTTTAATTGCAAAGGGGATCTCCAGCCAAAGAATACTCTGCGTACTGTATTATTTGACCAGCCAACCACCATCCACAGGGATAATGGCACCATGCATAAATGAGGCTTCATCACTGGCAAGAAATAACGCTAAATTAGCAACTTCTTCCGGCTGTCCGTAGCGTCCTGCAGGCACAGAATTCACTGATTCCATCACCTCTGCAGCTCCTTCGGCAAATATCTCCTTGGTCATGCCTGTTTCTATTGCGCCGGGGGCAATGACATTCGCTCGTATACCTTTTTGTCCATAATCAAACGACAGCTGCTTGGTATAACCTGCTACCGCGTGTTTTGCTGCAGTATAGGCAGCACCGCCACCACCAGCGACAAAGGAAGCAATGGAGCCAAAGTTAATTATTACACCCTGTCCTCTCTCCAGCATCTGCGGTAAAACCGCATTAGTCATGTAGTAAAGGCCTTTAAGGTTAACGCCCATAATGCGATCCCAAAGCTCTTCAGAGGTGTCTAAAGTTGGCTTATAGTCATCAAGTATGCCTGCGGTATTGCTCAGTATGTCGATCTGACCATAGTGGTCTAAACCGCTTTTAACACCGGCTTGCACACTGCTTTGCTTGGCCACATCTATCTGCACAGCATAGGCATCGCCACCTTCTGCTTGGATGGCGGCAACGGTTTGTTCTAAACCATCCATATTAATATCTGCTGCGATGACTTTTGCGCCCTGTTGCGCAAACAACTTTGCCTGAGCTTGACCCATACCTGAGCCGGCCCCTGTAATTAAGGCAACTTTATTCTTTAATCTTTTCATCGAGAAACTCCAACCACGTTTAAAACTTCAAAGCCGACAACACCCATCGAGCATCTTCAGCTTTACCCGCTAACAAAAAGAGGGCTGAAATTTTCAACCCTCTTTATCTGCAAGCTAGCTCAATAACTTACTTTGCAGGTGCTTTAGTAAAGCGCAAGTAAGGCAATTTAATATCGATATCACCAAACTCTTTTTTCGCCTGCTCATCATTGAGGCTTAAGCCGACAATCACATCTTCACCAGGAACCCAGTCAGCCGGTGTTGCAAGAGCCGCACCATCAGTGATTTGAATCGCATCCAAAGCACGTAGGATTTCAGCAAAGTTACGGCCGACCGACATTGGGTACGACATGGTCAGGCGTACTTTTTTGTCTGGTCCAATGATAAATACAGTGCGTACTGTTGCGCTGTTCGCTGCTGTGCGCGACTCAGGCAAATAAGCGCCCGCTGGCAGCATATCGTACAATTTAGACACTTCTAATGAGGTGTCATCAATGATCGGGAAGTCTGCTGGCGCACCTGAAAACGCTTCAATGTCACGCTTCCACTTTACGTGCTCTTCAACACTGTCCACCGACACACCCATCACCTTGGTCTTGCGCTTAGCAAACTCGGGCGCAAGGCGCGCAACAGCACCAAACTCAGTGGTGCACACTGGAGTAAAGTCTTTGGGATGCGAGAACAAAATAGCGTAACTGTCACCAATCCACTCATGCAGATTGAGCTGGCCGGCGGTGGAATCCACAGTAAAATCTGGAGCAATATCATCAATGCGAATGGACATAATTCATGTTCCTTAACTGTTATAATTTGAGTTTGCTACGCTGAAACAAGCGTGCAACCACACTGTAACACAACAGGCGTTCACCTCGGCTTGCGCAACAATCGAGGCTGTCTAAATAGCACTGCAAAGCCCAGCAACCCTTTAATGAAACTCAGTTCACGGCACCCCAATCCTCGCGTTGAATACTGGATCACCGTCAGCATGAGTTTTTCTAATACGTCCGTCACTCACACAAGCGCATTGCGCTTAATGTGAAGCTGTCAGCCGCCCAAATCGACCACCACCTTAATCCAAGTCACTCAGCTTTGCAGTTTGAGCATAAACCAGCCAAATCACGAACAATTTGCAGGTCTTCAGGCAATTGCAGCGCATTTTCGGCTCGGGCAAGTGCCATCTGTGAATGGTGCAGTGCGGCAGCGCGCATAGCCTCATTTTCAATAGATGCCAAGGATGCCAAGCCCTTTTGCAAGCGTCCCGCGACCTCTATTGCGCCAGCACCGTCACGGGCAATGGCAGTGAAGGCATCATCAAACATATCCTCACTCGATAACTCCGGCACTGCGATACGGTCATATTCACAGGCATCACTGTCACTCTCAGCAACAGGCTTCGACCACTGCGCCAACAGTCGCACAAACACACCAACAATATAGATCGCAGTGCCCGGATCATTGACCGCAGGTGACAAAGCACGCCCAGCGATCTCGGCCAGCACCACCAGGCCAAAACGCGGGTCTTCTTCAAACTTGCGATCATCACCAATTAGAAAAGCTGCACGCATTTGCTCAGTGTCGACAGGCAAAACATCATGGGCATCAGAGCTTATAAAAGCTAACGCGCGCCCTGGCGCAGCAAAGGTGCCGGGTAGCGCGCTCAAGGTGATATGCACTTTGAGTTTTTCTGCACAGCGTTGCAAAGCAGCAACATCAATCTGCTGCACATAGCCAATGGCGTCGCTATACACAGCTTGCCCGGCAGGCTCAGCCTCGCGTTGCGCGGGCACACCACCGAGGGTCGGCGCACAGCGTCTGCGCTGAATCGCCGCTGCCGCAGCCTTCTCAACTTTCTCGATGGTTCCCTTCAGCCGTCCCAACCGCGCGATACGATCCACCCAGCGCACAAAAGTCACAATCACCATTGTGAGAACCAGCAAGGTTAAAACAAAGAGCGCAAAACGCCCGGCCTCACCGTAGTAACCATTTTCCATGGCGAGCAGCGCGACGACGCTGTAAATAAAAGCACCAATAAAGGTGGAAAGCGCATTCTGCGAATCGTCATCGGCGACGATCAAAGCAAACGAACGCGGTGTGGCATTATTGCTGGCCGACGCATAAGCAGAGACCATCGAACCCACGGCAAAGGTGGCGATCATTAACATGCTGCCGGTAATAATCGTCAGTAAGGTCTTGATTGATTGCTCAGTGATTGCAGGGACTAACTGACCGATAGCTGCGGCATCAACCATCTTAATCAAAAAAACTATGACCGCAGATAACACTGAAAACACCAGCGGCTTAACCCATAGGCGCTCACGGATGCGATTGATAAAAAACCTTAAGCGATCGCCCATGATTTATTCCTCAGTTATTTATGCTGGCAGCCAGCAAAGACTGGCTTACCGGTGCTCTAGCGGTGTAATTTCATAAATCAAAAAACTGTTAACCTTGCGCAGTTTTGCATGCTACGATTTGCACAACCGCACTTTCTCCTTGATGATATTTTCCTTCTGAAATATTGCGTTCTACTTCGGCAGCAACAAGAAAATCCAGCCCAATAAATAACGCTCCACTAATGTGTACCGTCTACGGCGTCATCATTGAGCGGCTTGTTAGCAGCTTCTGCTTGAAGACGCTCAACCAGCCAGACTTTGATTATTGATTGGCGGGTAACGCCAATGCGCGCAGCCTCACGATCCAACGATTCTACGACCCAAGCGGGAAAGTCCACGTTGATTCGTTTTTGTTTGAGATTAGTGCGACGGGCGGTGGACAAATCAAGGTCTTCAATAATATCTTCTTGACCTTCGTCGAATTTTTTATCGAAGTCTTTAGCTTTCATAGAACTCAACCTCCTTCTTACGAGAACGCCTGACTGAAATCAGACGAATACGACCTTCCCTATACGTGACGACAGCCGACCAGTGCTTTTCACCAACCTTGCCTATCGGTGCAAACCTTGGCTCATCCTCTGATTTTGCTCTAATTTCCAGCAAATGCGGATCTTTCCATAGCTCTTGAGCCGCGACGAAATCAATACCGTGCTCATCCAGATTTGCCTGACTTTTAGCTTCGTCAAATTCAAATTCCTCCATGAGTAAAAATTACCTCTTTTTTACTCAGCCTGCAAGATACGGAAGGAGTAGTGCAGCTGCTAACGCCGCCAACACAGGCGAGCGTAGCGAGTCCAGCCAGCTTGCTGGCGTTTGTGATTGGCCTTGTTATGAGTTATTGGTACCACTACAAAACTTTACCCGCCCACCCGGAAGAGTCGATATGAAAAAACTCCGCCTCGCGGGCTGCCTTGTTACACTTCACTGATTCAAGGTTTTCGCCACAATACGGACAATGTGAGATACCGACAATAGTTTGCCATATCGAATCGCCGACCTCATCAAGGTAATGATTTTCTTCAAGGTCAGACTCACTTGCACTTCTCTGGATGACTAAACACCACTCCCACACTTCACTGTCTAAGAATTCATCTGAACAATAAACGTAAATACCGTTACTAGGAATGAATTGGCACCTATGTTCGTACCCCAAAGACTCCATTATATACCTCTACGTTGCTGTGGCTCATAACGCTAAGCTAATGGGTAGCGGCATCTGTCCCAGCGAACCAAGTGTGCGATTTGAGCGCCTTGTTAGCAGCTCTTAAGCGCGGGCAACATTCTGAACTAAGTAGCGCCGTATAACACCTTTTGCAGAAACAACTCGTTTTACATCTAAGCTAATTTTTCCTTGACCAGGCTCTTGAGCATGATGAAGTGACCATGTGATCCGGCGGCACTGGGAAGAGCTTGCACTTTCTTCAAGCTTGAATGAAACCGTTTTTCCAAGGTTTTCGTCATAGAACCTGCCGATACCGGAAAGAATATTGTAACGGGTTACATTTCCTGAAATATTGCGAATAACTGCTTGCTCAGTTTGAATGGAAACGCTTTTGAGTGTTTCAGCATCAAGCCTTACAACTTCACCAATGCGATTTCGTTTTATAACAATGACCATGTCATTGCATTTTTTAATGGGACGATGTGCTTGCTCTAGAGGAGTCTCTAAGGCTTCTTCCATTTCGCTAATGAACGGCTCGATACGTTCTTCAAGTTTTCTAATCTGAGATGTTTCTGGCGTGTAATCTTGATCTAGTGTTTTTGACCAGGTCCATTTTATAAGGTCATAGAAAACGTTAGCGACAACGCTTGTGCCTATTGCTACTGCAAAAGGATCTGCAATGACTAAAGTTATAAGCTCTTCGAAGCTGCCCTTGCGTGAAGGGTTTATATATAGTTTTGCGCCATTGATTGTATTGCCCTTTTTTCTTATTTCTCCATCATTTAGCAAGGCATGTGTTGTGATGGATAGTGCCTTTGCAAATCCTTGCAGGGAAACTGATGCGTCATACATATCAAGCCGACCATCTTCTGCATCGCCATACCAAAGCTGTATCTTCATCAAAGGCGCCATGACGATACCCAACAGCCCATAATCTAGAGCCCGGTAATGGAAGACATAATTCTAACGGAATTAGGGACTGCGGGTGTGCTAGGTGAGCATCTGAATGAAGATCACAAGATAATATCGTAAGGTCAGAAACTATCTTGCATTCTGGGTCATCGGGTCGATATTTGCTGGGGCCTGAACAAGTGACTATTCCCGTTGGGAGCCAAGCACGCGCTTTGTTATCAGGCAAAAATGAAAGCAAGACAGGGCCTGACCCAGTTTTAGGAAACTCATCAAAGACATGAGATGCTGTTAACACCATGCCTGGGCCGATCATTATTCCACTACCTATCGAAGTAAGCTTGTCGTCAAAATAACCAGCTATGCATACGATAGCATCACTCGCTTGGTGCAAACTATCGAGTGACCCCAAGCCATCATCAGCAGTGAAAGCCGGACGCCCCCACTTCAGCTTAACGTTAGATAAATCTTTATTTTTCTGGGTGATTTCTACTCTATGCACAAATTTTCGCTTTCATTATGTATTCGTTTTTTCGCCGATGCTTATCGGCAGCCTAACGCCCGCAACAACGGCGGTGCGAAGCGACGTCTGGTCCCGAAGGGCCAAATTGCTTGCGATTGTTAGAAGCCTGACTGCACCGTATATACGATCTGGTTGTTATCAGCTTCATGTATTGTTAAGGAAACGTCCCTGAATCTTACAGGCGTATCGACACCGGGCTCTAACGTATAAGTTAGCTCTTGACTAAATGCTGGCTTAGCCAAATTATCGGTATATTCACGATAAGCGATCCTAACAACACTACTGTCACGACCTTGATAGATAAGTTCGTACTTAAATCCATCTTCGATGGTTTGGTTTGCTTGCCGATACCCGACCGGATCTATATTCGATTCATTTACCAGCATGCCGTAGGCATTCATAGTAAATGCTTTGTCAAAGAAACCATCGCCATGGGTGTCCTTAACACATGGCGACCCCAGTCCACCAGGAGGCATACAGTAAACCTTTTGGCCAGAAGACATCACTGCCACAAGTGAGTTACCCGCTACCGCCGCATTACGCCCCATCCAGAAGCTACCGTTGAGAGAGCCCCTAAGTATTGCCCGATCTTGCGACAAATAATCGTGCTCGCCGACCATTACCTGGCCTACGTTAACTGTCGCTCCAACGTTTAACTTCGGAAATTTACCGGTCTGATACTCGGGCGCGATAGTTTGTACAGACGCGCAGCCCGCCAGCATTATCATCGCCGTCAATATTAGTGTTCTTTTCATTACCCCTCCTAGTGTCGGGTGATGTTACGGCCATATCGGTTTCTAACGCTTAGATAACCGTCCTTGCCGCACCAAAAAAAAGACCCATTCGGAGTTTTAGGACGTATTGTAAAAACCACTCGCAAGGAGCGGTTCATCGACTTGTTGTACAGAGCCGCTGACACACATGTTCAGCGCTTCTTTATTAATGGAAATTCCTTTTGACCTACGTGACCACCAGCGACGACTTAACTGCGCTGGCCCGCCACAGGTTTTGCAATAAACTACCATCGATAGCCGCTCAACACTACTTGCACGTGTTATAGGCTCTAGCGTGCCGATTTGTTGCTGGCATTGCTGATAGCGTAATTTACTTGCCGAAGCATACAGCCCGTAATAGCGAATGGTATGTAAGCCTTTGGGCGGCACATGCTGAAGTAGCCGAGTTATAAAATCCATTGGTTTGAGTCGTTGCTGTTTAATGCGTTTATCACGATGATCCAGATAGCTCATCGTCACCACGTCAGCGGTAATCTGCTTTAACTGTCGCGGATCAACAGGCCCGCCCTTGCAGTAGCGCGCTAGGTAAAGCACCACGCCTTTGCCATGCGCATAGCGTTCTTCAATACGCACACACCAATGCTTTTTGTACAGACTCCGATACATCGACCAAAACTGCGCGGCCGACATTGTTGGCGGCAAGATCAACTCACCTAAATCAAACGCCGTTTTAATATAAGATTGCAGCTTGCCACGATAGACCGAACGCATCACGGCACTAGGCACGAGGTAATTCCCTAACGCCTTCCAGTCATTGTTTGAGTCAAGACCCCCGGCAGTCACCAAACAATGGGTATGCGGGTGGAGTGTGAGCTGTCGTCCCCACGTATGCAGCGCTATTAAAATCCCGGGCGTGACACCGCCATAACGCTTCTGCCCTAGCAGTTGCTGCAATGTTTCTTGGCTCGCTTTAAACAGAATCCGAGCAAATAGCGCTTCGTTATAACGCCACAGCGGTAAATACTCATGCGGCAAGGTAAAAATAACATGGAAGTGCGGCACGTCGAGCAAGCGCGCTTTTTGCTTTTCAATCCAGTCAAGGCGTTGCTTATGAGCGCAGACATAACAGCTGCGATGGCGACACGAGTGTAGTTGCTCTATCTCGGCATGGTTTAACTTGCAGCGGTAGTAACTGGCACCCAATGCACGTGTACGGCAATGGGTTAGCGCATCAATTGCCTTGAGGTTTTTAAGCGGCTGCTTGGTATTCTTAAGTTGTTCAGAGTAACAAGCAAACAGATTTTGTATGGCTCGATTGGACATATCCTTTGTCCTCAGCTGTTATATACATAACTCCAATGTTAATACTCTGCCGCGTAGCGGCTATGTGCAACTTGCTAGCGGCATGCGCACTATCCTGCCCGTGAATTTTATAACTGTTTGATCTGTATGTCTTTAAATTAAAAGACAGCAGAGAAACAAGCAACCCTAAGCGTGAAATCGAGCGTATCACTAAATATCAGCTAGAATAGACTGTATAGATAAATAGCTGCAAGACAAGGAGCGTCTTATGTCTAAAAGTCCATTTCTAAACGCCATACGTATGGATATGCGCCAAAAGGGTTACGCACTTAAAACTGAAAAAACCTACCTGCACTGGATTAAGCGCTTTATTCTATTTCATAAAAAACGTCACCCACAGGCCATGGGCAGTGAAGACGTTCGGCAATTTTTGTACAGCTTAGCGAATGACAAGCACGTAGCAATAAGCACGCAAAAGATTGCTTTAAATGCTCTGGCTTTCTTATATAACAAGTTTTTACAGCAGCCACTGGGTGATATTGATTATATTCCTGCGAGTAAACCTAGAAACTTACCAAAATAGCGGAAAGCCTCGTACTTTTAGTGCGAGGATGGATAGCGGGGGCGGCGTAAACCGTCCCAAGTAGACTGCTAAAGTCTTTGCAGTGCGTACGAATACTGGTATTGTATACAGCATGATAAAGCACGCCAAAACATTAAAAGTCCGCGTTCGAGATAAGCATGCGCCACTGCTCAACAGTATGGCTCGAAGTGTTAATTTCGTCTGGAACTTTGTCAATGAATTGAGCCAGCGCTCGATTAAAGAGCGCGGTGTGTTTTTGTCTGCCTATGATGTTCAGAAATATACCAATGGTGCGGGTAAGGATTTAGGGCTGCATAGTCAAACAGTGCAACGCATTGCAGTTGAGTACACTACGCGCCGTAAGCAGTTTAAGAAAGCACGGCTGAATTGGCGCAAATCAGGCGGTGTACGCCGCTCATTGGGCTGGGTTCCTGTTAATACAGCTGCGGCTCAATGGAAAAATGGTCAGGTCTACCACAATGGCCACTACTTCAAGGTGTGGGACAGTTATGGCTTGGGCCAATATAAGTTTCGCTCTGGCAGCTTCAACGAAGATGCCCGTGGCCGCTGGTACTTCAATGTGGTGGTTGATGTTGAAGCTGAGATACCCGCCGGCCAAGACCGCATCGGCATTGATCTAGGCTTAACCGACACAGCTACCTGCTCGGACGGCACCAAGCTGGAAGCGGGTCGTTTCTATCGAGGTCTTGAGGAAAAATTAGCCATAGCGCAACGGGCTAGAAATAAAACTCAAGTAAAAACCCTTCACGCTAAGATCGCCAATCGCAGAAAAGACGCATTGCACAAGTTCAGCCGCACGCTGGTAAAGCGCTGCGGTGAAATCTATGTGGGCA
>LSQX01331969.1_pt1 | contig 10418 bp, 6 predicted proteins | sample 654561 | NCBI WGS metagenome assembly LSQX01 (sample SAMN04489861, study PRJNA283612) | anaerobic digester metagenome | isolation source: 4 biogas reactors fed with cattle manure at either 37C or 55C with and... | place: Denmark: Kongens Lyngby | collected 2014
GGCTTGACGGCGTGTTTCGCACGACGCTAACCTCTCGGGGAGTCGATGCTGGGCGGATTCCCCGGTTTGAGAACTTGGAGGGAGAGCAGACCATGTTGGCCGAAACCTTAGGAAACATCCTGGACGAAAGACACGAGAAGGGCCTGCAAGAGGGCCGTGAGGAAGGCCGTGTAGAGGGCGCATTGGCGCTCCTGTTGCGGCAGGTTGAAATCAAATTCGGCGCCATTTCTGACGACGACAAAGAGCGCCTTTCGCAGCTCAACCACGAGCAAATCAAACGCGCCTCTGCCCGCATCCTAACCGCCACCACCCTTGAGGAGATTCTGTAGCCACAAAACCCGTCTGGGCGCAGTTCGATGCGCGGGAGAAAACAGGTCTGCACATATGTGCACTGCGCAACTCATTGAAATCATTACATATTATTTTGCGTTTTTGAAATTCGGCCAAATACTGTCCCGTTTCGAGACAGATATTGTCCCGTTTGGGACGGCGGGAAATTGTGGCGATCAGAGTGATTTGGGACGGCGAAAAAGGGCGGTTGGCAAGGTCGCCCAATGGCGTATATTGGCGCGGCAAACCCGTAGAACGAGGGGATATCCCATGAAATCACACTTGCTGTTGCCCGCGTTGCTGTTGCTTGTCACCTGTGCCCTGGCCGCCGCCTGCCGCGAGACCCCTGCCCCGCCCGCCGCCGAGCTCAGCGCGGTCATCGCCGCCCCCAAGGACATCCAGGCGCTCATCGACGCGGCCTACACCTTGAAACAAGACGGTTCCAACGGCCCGGCGCTCGCCAAACTCGAAGCCGCCTGCGACGCCCTGCGCGCCCGAAACATGGGCCGCTCCACGCCCTTCGCCTCGTGCCTGGACGACCGGGCCTCGGTGCTGCTGCGCCTCGGTCGCACCGAAGAGGCCGCCACACTCTTTCGCCAGGCCGCCGCCATTGCCGCGCCCGACCCCAAGGCCCAGGGACTGCTCGCGGGCATCCAAGAGCGCGAAGCCCTGCTGAAAAGCCTCACGCGCCTGCGCCGCACCTGCGCCGAACCCGAGACGCCCCCTCAGGACGCCGCCCTGCCCTACTTCCCCGATGTCACCGCCGTGCAGGAGGCCCTGCGCCAGCTCACCCCGCTGGTCGCGCCCTGCGGCAGCCCCAAGCGCATCGAGCCCATCCAGATGCGCCTGTACATCACCGGCGACGGCCAGCTCCTGCGCGCCCAGGCCAAAGATCAGTTTGCCGGCACCCGCACCGAAAGCTGCGTGGTCGACCGCCTGCAGGCCAACATTCACAAGGCCCCGCTGCCGCGCTTTCGCGCCTGCTTCCGCGGCTTCGCCGTGCCCTTCATGATCGGGCCGCACCCGGAAAAAACCAGCGCGCCCGACGCCATCCCCGGAGACACCCCGGAGTCCCCGGAAGCCGCCCCGGAGTCCCCGGAGGACGCCCCGGAATCCCCAGAGGACGCCCCGGAATCCCCAGAGGCCGCACCGCCATCACCGGAGGACGCCCCGCAATCCCCGGAGGACGCGGCCGAAGCGACACCCGCCGTCCCGCTGCAAAACCGCGAAAAAGGCACGCCGCCCGACGACAAAAGCCTGCGCCGGGGCGCCCAACTCCTCCTCGACGCCTTTGCCGACAACACCCCGGATGTGGCCCTGCCCTTCTTCTTTCCCGCCGGGGAATTCGACGCGCTCAAAGACCTCATCTCGCCGGCCCGCTACCACAAGAGACTCGTCCAGTGGTACCGCGAGGACATCGAAACCGAAGGCGCGCGCTTTCGCGGCCGCAAGTGGCAGGTCTCCGAGGTAGCACTCGGGCGCTGCCGCTGGAAAGAACCCGGCACCGAGGCCAACAAGCTGCCCTACTGGTCGTGCATCGGCAGCCGCGTCACCGCCCAGGAAGGCGACGACACCCGCCGCTTTGAGATCCGCGTGCTCATCAATTGGGGCGACGACTGGTACGTCACCCACCTGGGGCCCATCCGCAAAGACTGAGCCCTTGCGCGACGCGGGCTTTTCGGGTTTGATTTCAGCGTTATGAAACACGGCATCAAAAGCGGCATCAACACCCACACACCGGGCCTCAAGGGCGCCATCCACCGCTGGATGGCCAACCGGCTCGAATTCATTCTCTCCATTCCCGGCGGCCGCCTCTACCGGCGCCACGTCCGCGCCTGCCAACGCGTTGAAGCCGAGCAGCTCCGCGTGCTGCGCGAAATCCTCACCTGGTCGCAGGACACCGAGGTGGGCCGTCAGTTCGGTTTTGCCGACATCCGCACCCACGCCGATTACCGCCAGCGCGTGCCAGTAATGGACTACGAGCAGCACCGCCCGTGGATCGAGCGCCACGCCCAGGGCGAAGAAAATGTGCTCTTTCCCGGCCGTCCCATGGTGTTTACGCGCACCAGCGGCACCACCGCCAAGCCCAAGCTCATCCCCATCACCCAGTTCAACTTCAACCGCACCATCCGCAACCGGGGCAAGCTGTGGCTCCACAACCTGTCGCGCCACTTTCCGGGCATCTACGCCGGCAAGGACTTCACGCTGGTCTCCCCGGCCTTCGACGGCGAAACCGAAGGCGGCATCCCCTTTGGCTCCCTGTCGGGCATCGTCTACCAAAACATCCCCGCGTTCATGAAGCTCGTCCACACCATCCCCTACGAGGTGCTGTGCATCCCGGACTACGACGCCAAGGCCTACGCCCTGCTGCGCTTCGGCGTGCCCAGCCACGTCACCTGCATCCTGACGGGCAACCCGGGCACCCTGCTCAACCTGGCCCAAAAAGCCGACCTCTGGAAGGACACCCTCATCGAAGACATCCGCGCGGGCACCCTGTCGCACGACTTCGCCTTCACCGACGAACTGCGCGCCACGCTGGAGGCCATGCTCGAACCCGCCCCGGAGCGCGCCGACGAGCTCGCGGCCATCGCCCAAAGCCACCCCACCTTTCGCCCGGCGGACTACTGGCCCGACCTGCGCCTGGTCCACACCTGGACCAACGGCAACTGCGCCCTGGTCATCCCCAAGCTGCGCGACTGGTTCCACGACGAGACCCCCATCCTCGACTTCGGCTACATCGCCTCGGAGATCAACGCCTCCGACGTCATTGAGCCGGGCTCCAACGGCTCGCATCTCTCGGTGCGCAGCGCGTTTTACGAGTTCAGCGCCTTCGAGGAGGACGACCAGCCCACGCGTTTTTACATGGCCCACGAGCTCGAGGTCGGCCGGCGCTACTTCATTTATGTCACCACCTACTCGGGGCTCTACCGCTACGACATGAACGACGTGGTCGAGGTGGTGGGGCACTTTCACCAGGCGCCCATCCTCAAGTTTTTGTTCAAGGGCAAGGGCGTCACCAGCCTCCAGGGCGAGAAGCTCTCCGAGCACCAGCTCATTGAGGCCGTGGCCCAGGCCGCGCGCGACACGGGCATCGGTCACGACTTCTTCACCGCCGTGGCCGACCCCGAGTTACCGGGCTACACGCTGTACATCGAGCTTCACGGCGACCCCACCGACGCGCGCACCGCGCAGTTCGCCGCCGCAGTCGACAACGCCCTGTGCCAGGTCAACATCGAGTATGCGGCCAAGCGCGACTCGGAGCGGCTCGTGCCCGTGCGGGTGTTGCCCCTGCGCGAAAAGGCCTTTGACGCCTACCGGATTATGCGGCTCACAGAGGGGGCGTTTGAGGGGCAGCTCAAGTGGCTCCATCTCTCGATGGCCGACGACATGGCGCTCCGCCGCATGGAGGGCATTTTGCATCCCAGCGTCATCCCCAGCCCCCCAGCAACAGGCGAAGAAGCGTAACGCCCCGGGGCGCCGACCCCACCTGACACCCGCAGCCATCGCCGGACGCGTTCCCCTCATCGCCGTCGTCGTCGGTGTCGTCACCGGGGACATCCGCGTCGGCACCGGGGACATCCGTGTCGTCACCGGGGGCATCCGTGTCGGCACCGGGGACATCCGTGTCGTCACCGGGGGCATCCGTGTCGGCACCGGGGGCATCCGTGTCGTCACCGGGGACATCCGTGTCGTCACCGGGGACATCCGTGTCGTCACCGGGGGACAACGGGCCATAGGGACCGTACACCGTACCCGCGGTGCCCCACTCGAAGGCGCCCAGGTCGTTGGCGGCGGTGCGCTGGCGGTAATGCATGGCGAAGTCCTCGTCGCGGTAGTACTCCTGCGCGGGCAGTGTTGCGGTGCTGGAGACGGCCAGGCCCCGGGCGGGGCTGTCGTCGGCCAGGCGAAAGTCTCCCTGGACGGGGCCGCGAAAGCCGGGGTCGTCGCCCCAGGTGGTGGCGCTGAGCCCGTCGGTGTTGGCGCCGGTGGAGGCCCAGTTGTTCGCGCCGGTAACCGTCCAGTTGTCGGTGGCGGGGCTCTCCTGGCGCGTGGCGCTGCCCACCTGGTAAATGAGATTGTTGCGGATGGTGACGTGGGTGGCCACGGAGTCGTTTCGCATGTTGACCAGGGCGTGGGTGCGTCCCGCTTCGCGCGGCGTGCCGATGATGGTGTTGTGGTAGAGGTTGAGGTGCATGGCCGACGGCGGGTCGGCTTCGTCGTGGTAGAGCACCAGTAGCTGGCTGGCGTTGAGGGGCGCTCCCTGGAGAATCACGTTGCCCATCAGGGTCATGTACTGCTCGTAGGGATCGCCGCCACAGAGGTAGTTGCAGGTCATGAGGTCGCCCACGTAGCTCGACGGCCGGGCAAACCAGTTGTAGGCCAGCAGGGTTTGGACCGAGCGCAGGTGGAAGAGCTGCCCCTCGTGCGAATCGTGGGAAAAGCTGTAGCGCATGGTGAACCGGCCGCCGTAGATGTAGATGTTGTGGGTCATGGCGCCGCCCTCCCACACTTGGCCGTTGTGCCGGAATTCGCAGAACTCCACTTGCAGGTGCTCAGAGGTGCCGGTGAGGCCGTTGGTGTTGTGCTCGAACAGGCAGTCGCGCAGGAGCACGGGACCGGAGTTGATGGCGCGAAACCCCGCCGACGAACTGTCGCGGCAATTGCGAAAGACGATACCCGACACCTCGACCCAGGCCGCATTGGGACCGGCCTGCCACGCCCCGCGCCCGCGGTCTCCGGCGTTGTAAGTACCCGGCCAGGTGCTCACGCGGTGGTCCTCGTCGCCCACCAAGTCCCAGACGGGTCGGTTCAATGGGTCGGCAGCGCGGATGACGATGGGATTCTCCGGGGTACCGGCGTTGTTGAGGTAGACCCGGTACTGGTAGGTGCCCGGCGCGATTTCCACCGTGTCGCCCGCCTGCGCCGATTCGATGATCTCGGGGCCGTCGTCGGGGGTGACGTACAGGATCGCCGCGGATGCCGGCGCGCCAAATAGCACCGCCGCGCCAAGTAACCCCGCCGCGCCCAGCCACTGCCACGCCGCGTTTTTCCGCTGTGTTTTCATCTGCGTCCTCCGTTGTTGTTGGCGTTGTCGCCGCTGTTGTCGTTGTCGCTATCCATCGATAATAGCACAGGCCCCGGGCGCTTCGCAGCGAAAATTCGCGCGCGTTCAGTCGGCGTGGGGAGACGAGACGAAGCCGAAAAGGGCCGCGCCCAGAGCGGTGTTGAGAATGGCCAGGGCGGCGTTGAGGCGCAACAGGGCCAAGGGGGCGTCGGGGGGGGTGCCCGCGAAGATGAGGGCGGTGGCTTTGGCGGCCAGTACCAGCACCGGTGCCGCCAAGGGAAGCCAGGCCGCGGCGAAGAGCAATTCCACGGCACCGCCGCGCAGGGTGAGCGCACCGAACAGGGTCCCCGAGGCGGCAAAGGCCAAGGTGCTCACCGCCAGTAGGGGCAGGAGCAGCGGCAGGTGGGACCAGGGATTTACGGGGAAGAACAGGGCCAACAAGGGCAGGAGCAGCACCTGGGCCAGCAACATGAAGCCCGCCGTGGCCAGGGCCTTGCCCAAGAAGAGCCCCGCCGAAGACCGGGCCGCGCGCACCACGTGGGGCCAGGCGCCGGATTCGCGCTCGCTGTGCCAGGACCGGGAGATGGCCAACATGCCCGAGAAGGTCACGGCGAGCCACAGGGTTCCGGCCGCGGCCACCGGTGGCGCGATGTGGTGGAGGTCGAGGGCAAAGGCGCACAGCAGCACCGTCATCAGCGCGAAGAGGAAGACCCCGGGCAGCACCTGGCGGGTGCGCCATTCGAGGCGCCACTCCTTGCCCAGCACGGCGCGGGCGGTGGACCAGAGGCTCACGACACACCTCCTGCGCAGGCGTCTTGCAGTTGCGCGCGCAGTTGGGTTTCGTCGGCGGGACAGGGCGCGTCGAGGGCCAGGCGTCCCCGGTGCAGCACCCACAGGCGGGTGGCCACCGCGGCGGCAAAGGCGGGCTCGTGGGTGGCGACCACGGCGATGCCGTCTTGGGCGCGGTGCTGGGTCAGGGCGCAGGCCAGCAGCGCTGCGTGGGCGAGATCGAGGCCGGCGGTGGGTTCGTCGAGGAGCCAGAGCCAGGGCGACGTCAGCAGGGATTTGGCCAGGGCTGTCCGCTGGAGCTGGCCCCGCGAGAGCTGGCGCACCGGCTGGGCGTCCCAAAAGTCGGCGAGGCCGAAGCGCGCGGACAGATCGTCGAGAGGCGCCGCCCCGATGCCCGGATGCCCCGCGTGCAGGTCGCGGTAAAAGGCGAGATTTTCGCGGGCGGTGAGGTCGCCGTAGAGGCCCGTGTCGTGGCCCAAGAAGCCCTGTTGGTCGCGCCAGGCCTGGAGGTCGCGCGCCACCGGAGCACCGCTGGCGTGCAGCGCTCCTGCCGTGGGGGAACGCGCGCCGCTGAGAATGCTGAGCAGCGTGGACTTGCCCGCGCCGTTGGGTCCCATGACCGCGACCACATCGCCGCCGCGCAGGGTGGCCGACACGCGGGAGAGGGCCCGCACCGCGCCGAAGACGTGCCCGATGTCCTCCAGGCGCAGGTCGCGCGCGGAGGCGGTCACGGGGAGCGCTCCTCGGCGAGGGCCAAGAGGGCGCGCACGGTGTAGACGCCCATCCCCACCACGGCCCACATGCCGGTGCCGGCGAGGGCCGAGGGCAGTCCGTACAGGGCGAAGAGGAGGATGCCCGTAGCGAGCACCAGGGCGCCCCAGGCGACGGCGGGCGCGCGCAGGGCGGTGCGGGGTGACAGCATCAGCAAGCTGCGAAAGGCGCGGACGGGCACCAGGGCCAGCAGGGCGGACAGGACGAGCAACACGCCGCCCACCCACACCCAAGTCACCATGGGATTGATCTGCACCTTGAGTACGGCGCGGCCGGTGTCGGGCTCCACGTCGCCCAGCACGACGAAGAGGTCTTCGCCGAGGCTGCGCAGCACCCCCACCTCGCTGCGGGGTTGGCTGGGATGGGCCCGGTAGTAATCCCGCGAGGGCGACAGGACGCCTCGGTCGGTGTGGTCAAGACGCACGTGGAGGTCGGCGGCGATGCGCTGGCGGTCGGCGGTTTCGTCGGCGCGCAGCCCCAAGAAGCGCAGGCGGTAGGCCTCGAAGTAGGCGGTGTCGCCGGGGGAGACGAGCACCGTGGTGTCGCGCGCGTAGGCGTTGCCCGCAAAGCCAGCGAACAGGGAGACCACAGCGGCGTGGGCCACCCAGGCGGCGATGCGGTCTTGGGACGGGCGGCGCACCCAGCGGCGCAGCCCGCGCAGCAAGGAGAGGGTCGCGGCGGCCACGAGTCCGACGGCGGCGGCGGGCAGGAGGCTGGGGGTCTCGAGGTGGGGCGAGAGGGTGCGGTGGGCCCAAAACGCACCGAGGCCGAGGGCGGCCAGCAGGGCGAGCCAAAAGAGGCGCGGCGGCTGGTGGGGCTTGGGGCGAAAGGGGATGGCGGTGCAGATGGCCATGAGGGCGAGGATGGCGAGGCCGATGGGGGTCATCCAGCGATTGTACAGGCTCGCGGGGATGGCGGTTTGCTGCTGGTAGAGCCACGCGGCGATGACGGGCCACAGGGTGGCGAGGCCCACGAGCAGCGCCGAGAAGAGGAAGAAGGCGTGGGTGAGGCCGAACATCCAGTCGCGGGAGCCGAAGGCCGCGGTGTAGTGCGGGGCTAAGGCGCGGCGGCGGTAGATGAGCAGGGCCGCAGGCGCGGCGGTGGTGGCGGTGAGGAGGGCGAGGAGCCAGGGTCCGATGGTGGCGCCGGCAAAGGCGTGGACCGACTGGACGATGGCCGAGCGCGTCAGGAAGGTGCCGAAGAGGATGAGGGCGAAGGTGAGGATGATGAGCAGGTGGGCCCAGCGCAGGGATTGGGCGCGTCGGCGGTTGGAGAGGGCCGCGTGCAGGAGCGCGGTGGCGGTGAGCCAGGGCATGAGGGAGGCGTTTTCCACGGGGTCCCAGCCCCAGTAGCCGCCCCAGCCGAGCTCGGCGTAGGCCCAGACCATGCCCAGGAGGTTGCCGGCGGTGAGTAGGCCCCAGGCGCCGAGAATCCAGGGGCGCTGGCGGGAGAGCCAGGCGTCGTCGCGGGTGGGGCGCAGGAGGGCGGCGGTGCCGAAGGCCATGGGCACGGAGAAAGCGGCGAAGCCCAGGAAGAGCGCGGGCGGGTGGGCGAGCATGAAGGGGTTGCGCAAGAGGGGGTTCATGCCGTGGCCGTCGGCGGGGACGGCGGGGAGTTCGAGGGGCGCAAATGGGTTGGATTGGGTCAGGACCAGCAGGAGGAAGGCCGCCTGGTAGAGGGCCAGGAGGCAGGAGGCGCGCTGTCCCAGGTCGGGTTCGCGGCGCTGGGTCCAAGCGGCGGCGGCGGCACCAAAGAGAGCTTGTAGCGCTGCCCAGAAGAGCAAGGAGCCGTGTTGTCCGCCCCAGACGGCGGCGAGCAGGTAGCCCGCGGACATCGTGTGGTCGGCGTACTCGAAGACGTATTGCACGCGGTAGTCGTGGGAGAGAAGCAGCAGGGCCAGGGCCAGCAAGGAGAGCAGCGCGCTGAGGGCGGCCGCGCCCATGAAGTTGGCTCCGACGCGTTGGGTCCGCTCCCCTTTGCGCATCGCGCCGAGGACCAGGGCGGCCACCAGGGACAGGCACAGCGATAGGAGCAGCGCGAACTGCCCGAACTGGGACATCACAGTGTCCACCCGTCGAAGCAGGGACGCCGGGCGGAGAAGGAACGTTTGGCGGTCCAGATGCTGGTGGGGCAATGCTTGGTGGGGCAATGCTTGGTGGGGCAATGCTTGGCGGTCCAGCGGTTGGCGGTCCAGATGCTGGTGGGTGTCCATTTAAAGGATAAAAGCGCGCACGTCGACATGGCGCTTCGCATACCCCAAAACCGTTGCAAACGCGAGACCCGAACGTCCCCGTCCTTGCCCCACGTATAAAACCACTCCGAACTCAAACCACTCAGAGTGCAGTTCAAGTCTCTCTAAGTGAGTTCCAAACGACTCTGAGAGACTTTCTATCCAAAGACTTTCTATGACTTTCTATGTGGGCCTCAAAAGAAGCGCTAAAGGGCGAAAATGGGACGAGAAAATAGACCGAGTGCGCGTTCGGCGGGTGTTCGGCGGGTGATGCAGAAGAAAATTTGGCAAAAAGAAAACGCTAAAAAACGCATTGAAGAGACGAGAGATACACCCCCGCACTGGCACGGCCATGCGGTGCAAAAATTGACCTAAAATCGATGATGCCCTTACGCGGCCAGACCCTTACGCGGCGCGCCGCTCCTGGGAGTCGGGGACCGCGCTGCGGATGAGCGGTGGACGTATGCTCCCAAGCGGAAACGCCGTATGAAAATACCCGCTCAAGTATTTGCGAGACGCCGCATAATACTTCTGGCCAAACTTCTTCGCTTCCTTCTCGTACTTTTCGTAGAGTTCCTTGCTCACCGTGTGGCAAAGCGGGCGAGGCGTGTTGCGCGTCAGCTTGCGCGGCGCAGACAACGGGTCGATGCGGGCGCGAGCGTTCTTGTCCATCGCCGAGCGGCCTGCCTTGCGGCGCTGCGCGCGAAACCGAGACTCACGCACGCAAACCTCAGCGATGATGCGGGAACGACGCTCGGACGCAGACAATTCCTCGGTCCCCGGAAGCGGCGTAAACACCAGCGTCTCTTTCTTTTCGAACACGTCAATCGACACCTTGCTGCGCTCCCCGCCGGCGCGGTGCCAGGCTGCGCGGTCGATGTAATAAAACTCCGCGGCCTTCCCCTGCGCCAAGTACGGATACGACGAAAACCCCTCCCAGTCCGCGACCCGGTCGCACAAGCCGTCTTTCGATGGGTTGGTGATCGCGTAATAAAAACACTCGTGAACGCTCTCGTTGTCGAGGCAGTGTACTTCGCTCGCTGGCGCGCCAAACACCGCACCACGACGCCCCCAGAGACGGTTGACGCCATCGGCCACCAGCCGGTTAAAGAGCTGCCGAAAGCGCACGTAATACGTGACGGCGTCGGGGGTGTCGTCAATGGGCGCGATGCCGTAGTGCAGGTGGTTGACGTTGACTTCGAGCCAGTACAGCTTGACGGGAAATCGCTTCTG
>LSQX01294690.1_pt1 | contig 10417 bp, 5 predicted proteins | sample 654561 | NCBI WGS metagenome assembly LSQX01 (sample SAMN04489861, study PRJNA283612) | anaerobic digester metagenome | isolation source: 4 biogas reactors fed with cattle manure at either 37C or 55C with and... | place: Denmark: Kongens Lyngby | collected 2014
ACGGCTATTTATTGGCCGGAAGTTCGTCCTCCCCTAACCCATCCCAAGGAGGGGGAAAGACTGCCGGAAATGGAAATGGGACGGATTTTTGGGTTTTGGAGATTGATAGAAACGGAGAGCCGATTTGGGATCAAACCTATGATATAGGGAAATGGGATGTGTTGGTTTCAGCCTCCCCCGGTGGCTTCGAGAGCCTCAGCCACCGAGAGAGCCTCAGTCACCGAGAAAGCCTCAGCCACCGAGAGAGCTTCGGTCACCAAGAGAATGCCAAGGGACAACCTACCTATCTATTAGGCGGCTATGCCTCTACGGAAACTTTTGGAAAGCGAGTGGACAACAAAGGGATCAATGATTTTGTGGCGATTAAAATCAACCACAGGGGCGAAATGCTGTGGAGCAAGACCATCGGTGGGAACGGCACTGACCAACTAAAAGGACTTACCCAAACCCGGGATGGCGGCTACCTATTGGCAGGGAATTCCGATTCCAAAAAGTCAGATGACAAAGACAGGGGTTCGATTGGCGCCAATGATTATTGGGTTGTCAAACTCGGAAATGAGAACAAAAAGGAAGAAGAACGACAGCTTGTGGAAATCTATCCCAATCCTACGTATCAATACACCAACATCATCATCTCACAGGAATTCAAAGAAGCAAATGTGCAGGTATTCAACTTGAACGGACAAAAACTACAAACCCAAAAACTTCCTTATCGTTCCACACCTGTGGATCTGCAAGGCTATCCGCCCGGTGTCTATATTTTCAAGATTACAATTGATGGAATTGCGCAGGATGTGAAGGTCATTAAGAAAGGGAGTAATTAAATAAATAGCTATACAAAGTAATACATGACAGTACAAGTTCTTCTTTAATATTTAAAAATTGAGCTTACCAAGAAATCATAATAAATTCGATTTTTCTCAGAAGCAGAGTTAAAAAATTCAAGTTAAAACTTTGTTACATATAGAGAATAAAAATAATTATAATCATGAAAAGCATATATAAAATCATTTTTTTGTTAGTTGTTCTTTTTTCAGATAATCTGATGGCACAGGATAATCAAGAAATGTCAAGTTTAGCTGCAGAGGTTCCTAATATAGGTCCATTATCACCTACGGTTGCATCATTAATGAAATTTGAAGAAATCCCGGTCAATAATTATACTGGGATACCAGATGTGAACATTCCTGTTTTTTCCACCTCTACACTTGCTGATAATTTGGATTTTTCTATTTCTTTAAGTTATCATCCTGCAAGTGTAGCGGTTGATGAAGTAGCTTCTTATACTGGCTTGGGGTGGAACTTGATGGTGGGAGGAACAATTTCAAGAACAGTGAGAGGAATACCTGATGAAGTTATTGATTTCCCTAATAATTATAAAAAGAAGGTAGGGCTTTATTATGATACAAATAGCTATGGGGGATTTGCGAGTGATGTGAATCATTATGGTAAGGTTGAAGATTTGATAATGGGAGAGGGAAATGATGTAGATGCGATAGCTGAATTTAAGTTTATGGCGTATGAGAAAGGGAAATTTGACACTCAGTATGATTTGTATCAGTATAATGTGATGGGGTTAAGCGGTCGTTTTATTATTAAGAAAAATGAGAGTGGTATTTTAGTACCAATTCAAATAGATGATAATCGCCAATATAAAATATTATTAGATTACGAATTAAAAAATCTTAACCCTTACTTTCCTAACCAAAAGTCATATGTAATTAAGGGCTTTACCTTAGTTGATGCAAATGGAAATAAGTTTATATTCAAAGAAGAACACAGAGAGATTGTAGTAGAAAGTGGTAGTTATATGGTTAAGAAAATTTTTGAAGATGGTATTGAGGATCCTATTCCACAAGGGAGTGGATTGATAGGTTACCCTACAGCTTTCCAGTTAAGTGAAGTTAGAGATAAATATGGAAATCTTATAGTTGATTTTGTATATCAAAATTATCCTGAACATAATAATTCTATAACTCAAACACAAAATATACCAACTATAAGCCAAAATGATTTAAAGCTTATGTTGTCTTCTGGAGAACCTCTGTTTGAACATTCTGCTTCTTTTCAAATAAATAAAGAAAAAATAGAGCCTTGGAGACTTTTACAAGTTTCCACTACTATAATTGAAACTAAAAAACTTGAAAAGATTCAAATAAACAATAAAGCAAAAATTTATTTTAATACTCTGACTGAAACTCGATTGGATGTTGATAGAAATGGAGATGCGGTTGAAAGACCACAATTAAAAAGCATAGAAATACAGGATTGGAGTGGAAATAGATTAAAAAAAGTAGAATTAGACTATGATTATTTCCACGAGCCGTATTCTATCAATCATATTTCTGGTAATTTGAGGAGAATGATTTTAAGTCAGGTTAGAGAGTATGGTAGAGTCGATGGAGTCCCTAATAAATATGAGTTAAGTTATAAGAACGTTAATGCGGATATTAGCCATAAAAGACTTAGAAAAGATCCGTGGGGTTATTTTGAATATGAACCAAGATATGGTATTGCTTATGCTGATATAAGTGAGAAAAGATACGTTTTAAGTGGTGTTTTGGAAAAAATGTATCTTCCTACTGGTGGTTATATACATTTTGATTTTGAGCCCAATACCTATTCGTTTATGGGTAGTGAAGCTGTAGAGGACTTTTCAGATAATCCTGAGAATTTTGAGTGGATTCCAGAAACGGAAGGAATTAGTTTTGATATTGTTGTTCCTACAGGAAATGGTTCAGAGGAACCACATCTTTTGAGTAATTTAAATGGTGAAGTTGATGGATTTCAGTTTACTCTTGATTATTCGAGTCTTAATAATAGAAACTGGGGAAGTACTGTAGATGATTTGAACGTGATTATAAAAAGTAGTGATATTAATGAACAAGTTGATGTGAAATACTATCAGATCAGTGAGTTTAAACGCTTTTACAGAGTAAAAGCAATGCCGGGTAGTGTTTATACTTTGAAAGCATGGTATTTTGGAGGATTTGACTGTGGGTCAGATATGGATTGTCCAAAAACACTTACTATTTCACTCGATAAGTTTAAGAAGGTAGAAGCAGAAAGAAAATATCTTTATGGTGGAGGAATTCGGATTAAGTCAATTAATTTCTTTGAGAAAGAAAATGACACGGTTCCAGCTCTTCGAAAAAAATATAATTATAACCTTTTTGATGAATTAAATAAAAGCAGTGGATCCTTGTCTTTTGCCTATCCAAAATATGAATATTTAACAGAGAAGACCGTCGATTTAATAGGCATTGCTGGTTATAGTCATTATCACAGAAGTTATAATCTTTCATATAAAACCAAAACTGATTTTAATAATTTGCGGCATATTCGTACCCAAGGAGCAGATGTAGGCTATGAAAATGTAAGAATTAAAAGTGTAAATACTGTAGATAGTAGTCAAGATAACGGAGAAACATTGTACACTTATATTTCTCCAAGGACTGAACCTGAAATCATAGAAGATGATATTTATGATTATACTTACACAATTAGTTATCCATTTATTCCTAGTTTAAATTTGGATTACAAACGAGGACATTTGATTAAAAGTGAGGTAAGAGATAACCAGGGTAGAGTTGTAGTTGAAACAAAAAATATTTATGAAACAATTGAGAATCCCCATGTCCTCACAGGGGTACAATTAACCAGAATAGGTGGTGGAAATCCATATTCGTATATTTATTCTAATTATTTAGCATATAAGAGTAGAATAGATAATTGTAATGGAGGATATTATGGGGAATGTCCAGCTACTGGCGAAATACTTCATACAGGGAATTGTCATCTTCGGGAAGATGTGGTTGCAGAATTAATAAGGCATTTGCCAATTTACGAGGCTTCTGGGTGGACCCGACTCAAAAAATCGGTTACCAAAGAATATTTTTATAATGTTTCTGTTCCAAACGTTGTGGAAACAATCCAAAATTACACCTACAACAACACCAACAAACAAGTCCAAACCCAGTCCACGAGCAATAGCCTTGGAGAGGTTTTGAAAAAGGAATACAAATACCCTCAGGATTTGCTTTCCGGATACGATCAGAGCAGTTTGATGAATAGTTTGGTTGCGAAAAATAGAATTTCTGAGCCCGTAACAGTGAAAACCTTGAACAACAATATTGTGGTGGCTGAACAGCAAACCAAATACAAAGATTTCGGCAGTGGAAAAATTCTTCCCGAATTTGTCTATGCCAAAAAAGGAACAGCTCCTTTTGAAAATAAAATCACCTACAATCGTTACGACGCTTATGGAAACCTCCAGCAATACACCTTGGCCGACGGAACACCTGTTTCCATCGTTTGGGGATATAACGGGCAATATCCAATCGCCAAGATAGAAGGCTTGGCCTATTCTGCTATTCAGTCTCAAGCCAATGCATTATCCACCAACAACAATTTGACCGAGTCATCTTTTAATGCGCTTAGAACTCTGGTCAATTCCAACAATGCTATGCTAAGTTGTTACCTCTATGAACCTTTGGTGGGCGTCAAAATGATTATACAACCCAATGGGCAGAAAGAAAGTTACCTGTACGATGAGTTTGGACGTTTGAAAGTCATCAAAGACCATGAAGGAAATGTGCTCAAAGAATTTAAATACCGTTACCACAACCAACCTTAATTTACTGACCATGAGATTTTATATTTTTACCATAGTATTTTTATTGGCTGGGATTTCCCTTTCCGGCCAGACCTCGGGAGAGAACTATATCAAATCCACTGAATACTTAACCGATGACGGTGATGAGAAGATCATTACGGTTCAATATTTCGATGGATTGGGACGCCCTAAACAAATCGTAGATGTGAAGGCTGCGCCCAATCCCGAACAACCCAACTCCCCTACCAATTTGGTCACCAAGTTTGAATACGACGGTTTTGGGAGACAAGTCAAAGATTTTTTGCCGGTCCCTGTACGAAACAAAACAGATGAACTTTTGGTATCGGATGCGGATTATAACTTATCCAAACAACAAGAATATCATAATCAGGTATGGTATTCGGAGAAAACGATGGAAAACTCACCGCTGAACCGTGTGCTGGCGCAAGCCGCTCCCGGGAACGATTGGGCAAAAGGTTCCGGGCATGAAATCGAATTCGATTATTCGACCAATGCCCCTTCGGAAGTATGGATTTATTGGATGAACACTGCCGGAACGATAAAAAAAGGGAATTATAAAAACACGGGGAAGAATTATTACGACGCCAATTCCCTGTACAAAACCACCACCAAGGATGAGAACGGAAATTTTATAAATGAATACAAGGACAAACAAGGGCGAGTTATAATGAAACGTAGTTTTGTGGAAAAGGGAACTACTTCCGGGCGGTTTATTGATGTGATATCCGAAGCTTTGACTCCCGTGGACACTTATTACATCTATGATATGTACGGAAACCTTACCGGAGTGGTGCCTCCTTTGGCGGCTGAACAACCCCAAATCACAAACGCCATTCAAGATGATCTTTGCTATACCTACAAATACGATGACCGCAACCGATTGGTGGAAAAAAAGCTTCCCGGCAAAGGTTGGGAATATATGGTTTATGACCGACAAGACCGACTCGTAGCGACTCAAGATGCCAACCTGCGAACACAAGGAAAATGGCTTTTCACCAAATACGATAAGTTTGGCCGTGTGGTTTATACGGGGATTTATGTCGGAGGAGCCAACCGGAGTACGGTACAAACTGCTGCCAACAATGCAGGCACCAACAACGAAAAGCGAGAACCAACCCTAAAGTTTACCAAAAACGGACTTGGCGTTTACTATACATCCACCGCCTTTCCTACTTCCTTTACTGAACTCCTTAGTGTGAATTATTACGATACGTACACAAATTTAGGATTTAATGCACTGGATCAATTTGAGATGCAACCCGTGAAAAACGGAAACGAACAAACCAACAATCTGAAAGGATATCCAGTGGCTAGTTTCCTAAGAGCTTTAGGGACCAGTACTTGGGAAAAAACCTTTACGGTCTATGACACAAAAACAAGAGTGGTGGGCGTTTATAAATCCAACCATTTGGGTGGGTTTACTAAAACCGAAAGCGAATTGGATTTCCGTGGGAAACCTATTCAAACCCAAACCGTACACAAAAGAAATGCTTCGGGAGTGGAAGTCATAACCAAAGACTACTTCACCTACGACAATAGGGAACGACTCGTCAAACATACCCAATCGATAAACAATTCCACGGTCAAAAACCTTATAGCTCAAAATAAATACGACCGCAGGGGACAATTGATCTCAAAGAAAGTAGGCGGAACCCAGACCAATGCCACAGACCGCTGGCAAGAAGTGCGGTACAATTACAACATACGGGGATGGCTTACGTATATCAATAATCCAATGGTACTGGTTGCCGGAGAAGGCACCATACCCCCGGCTCCTTACGATGATCTTTTTGCCTTCAACATTCGTTATATCAATCCTACAAACGACGGTGAGTCTTTGTACAATGGAAACATCTCCCAGACGATTTGGAAAACGGCAAGTGACAATACCCAAAGAGGATATAATTACACTTACGACCGTTTGAACCGTCTGCGCAGAGCCGACTTTTATAAACAAGGAGCCGGAAACCTAACGGCTTATGGTGAATTCATCTCGTATGACTTAAACGGAAATATCACCCATCTTACCCGAACCACCGGCGATGCCAGTGATAACGACATCGATATGGATGACCTAAGCTATACCTACGATAAAGATGGTCTTTCCAATCTTTTGGTCAATGTAGAGGATGCGGTAACGACAGGTAGTAACGAAGGCTTCAAAGACGGGAATACCGATCCTTTACTAGATGATTATGAATACGATGCCAATGGAAATATGGTCAAAGACCGCAACAAAGGCATCTCCAACATCACGTACAACCACCTGAACCTGCCCACACAGATAGAATTTGAAGGAACAACCAACAAAATCACATATCTTTACAATGCAGCAGGACAAAAACTAAAGAAAACAGTGGTGTACAGTGACAGTATCAAGATAGTGGATTACTTAGACGGATTTCAGTATGCGGGGGGTGTTTTACAATTTTTCCCTCATCCAGAAGGCTATGTAAAAGCTACACCTACCGACAGGCTTAATACTAATTATGGGTATAACTATGTGTTTAATTACACGGATCACTTGGGGAATGTAAGACTAAGTTATTCCAAAGACCCTCAAACCAATCAGCTAAAGATATTAGATGAAAACCACTATTATCCGTTTGGGTTGAGACATAGTGTTTATTCTGCGGGTAGATTGCGAGATTTTGAGGTAGATTTCTCAAATCCGGAAGAAGAGAAGGTTTTCCTTACTCCTGTTACCAAAACGGATTATCAGTATAAGTTTGGAGGCAAAGAGTGGCAGGATGAATTGGGGCTTGGGTGGTATGATTATGGATGGAGGAACTATGATCCTGCGTTGGGCAGGTGGATGAATGTTGATCCACTAGCGGAGAAATATCCGAGTATCTCGTCTTATGCATATGTAGCTAATAATCCGATAATTTATATAGATCCTGATGGAAAGGAAATTATCCCCTATTTATATAAAAGCACAGATAGTAGAGGAAAACCTTTAAGAACTAAGTATTGGAGCGATACTAAATTCATTAAGGCTATGAGTCTATTTGGTAAAACATCCTATGGGAAGGAACTAATATCAGCATTTACGGATAAAGGCAAATCTCACTATGGAATAAAAGGTAATGGTAAATACTCTAACTACAATCTTGAAATACGTCAAATACGTTTTCAAAATGGGACTGAGCAGTTTAGTTATTTAGGTATAGCAGAAGGATACTTTACTCCAAAAGAAATAGATGGGAAGTTAACTTTTATTATGGCAATAGATGTAACAGGAAACGTTAATGGAATAACGGAAACTATTGTTCATGAGTTGGCTCTTCACGGACATAAGATAGAAGAAATAATAAAAATTTATGAAGAAGGAGGAATGGAGGCTGTTGATAAATTTATGGCAGGGAAAGAAGATGAAGAGCATTCTGGGGTAATTACTGAAGGCTCAAAAAATAAAGGTGCGGAGCAATATAATTTAACAAGAGATGAGCTAATAAAGATTAATAAAGATTTGAAGAAAACATTTGATATAGAAAGAGAAAAATATGAAAAAAATTATCTTAGGGAAGATGAAAGGTAAATTAATCACTTTCGTAAACGTTGTTCTATTTCTTTCAACAATTTCCTGTAGTAGAGATGAAATTGTTCTAAAAGCAGAAACACCTGATTCATACTCTATTTTATATAAAAAAGACACCATTTTTATTTCCTTAAAAAGTAATCAAAATAAATTGCTTGATTCGGATACCTTAGTTAAAGTAAATGATAACTATTACTTCATCGAAGATGGAGAAAAAAAATTATTTTTCTCAACTTTATCTGATACTTTATATTTTGACGAGAGTGGGGGAGATAAGTATAAGGTCGAAATCACTAAATCAAAGATCTCAAAATCATTCAAAACCTCCTTTTATCTTGTTAATCACTTGAATGAACAAGTAATACTTTCAACTTTTTATTATGATAAAAATTATAGAATAAATAAAATACAAAGAGGTGGTACAATTAACTATGTACCTTAGTGGTAGGGTAATGTTACACATTGAGACATTTGCCAAAAGCCAAAACATAAGAAACTTATTTTCAATAGATTCTAGAAAATGCTTTAGAAGTTTATTTAAAATAGGATCTTTACAATGCAGCAGGACAAAAACTAAAGAAAACGGTGGTTTACAGTGACAGTATCAAGATAGTGGATTACTTAGATGGGTTTCAGTACGCAGGAAATATATTGCAATTCTTCCCGCACGCAGAGGGTTATGTAAAAGTAACGCCTACTTATTCCCGTCCGGGAGATATGGGTTATGCGTATAACTATGTATATAATTACACCGACCATTTAGGCAACATTCGGGTTTCTTATTCCAAAGACCCGCGAACTAATCAACTGAAAATCCTTGAAGAAAACCATTATTATCCGTTTGGGTTGAAGCATAGTGTTTATACTGCGGGTAGATTGAGAGATTTTGAAGTAGATTCCTCAAATCCAGAAGGTGAGCAGGTTTTCCTTAACAAGGTTACTAAAACGGAGTACCAATATAAGTACCAAGGACAAGAACGCCAAGATGAGCTAGGTCTTAACTGGGACAGTTTTAAGTGGAGAAATTATGATTATGCCATTGGGAGGTTTATGAGTGTTGATCCACTTGCTGAGCAATATGCTTACAACTCAACCTATGCATTCCAAGAGAATAAAATGGGAATGGGTAGAGAGTTGGAAGGATTAGAGTTAATAGAATGGGCAAAGGATAAGGCTCAGAAAATTAAAGAGACCGTAAATGAAACCGTTGAACAGGGTAAAGAATGGGTGAAAAATAATGTTGTTGTGGAAGCAGAGGCTAAAGTAACAGTTGGCGGTCAAGCAAAATTAAATAGAGGTGGAGCGAAAATAGGTGGTGGATTTGCTACCACGGAAATAGTTAAAGTAGGTTATAGTACTGAGAAAGGAACATATGCTGAAAAAGGAGATGGAAAGGGACATAATTTTGTTGAGGTCAGTGCCAATAAGCCAGGAACAGGAAAAAAAGGTTCTGCTGGATTTAAAGTTGATTATGTAACAGACGATATTGCTCCACCAGATGGAAGTGATTTGATTGAATATTACCCTAATAATGGGGAATTGCAGTGGGAAGTTAATTTAGGGCCTGCTGGTTCGCTAGGTCCGGGTATTAAAGGAGACTTCGATTTTATTTCAACTGATATTACTACTGGGGGAAAATTAAGTGATGATTGTTTTTGTTTGACAATTCAAGGAGGAGCGGCTGTGGTTTTAGGAATTGAAGGGGAATTTAGTATTGGAATAAAACTTTAAAAATAAATGTATTTAATTAAAGCAAATTTTTATGACGACTTTTATATTTATAAAGATGAAGTTTTAATAATGACAGCCAAAAGAAAATACTTTTGGTTTGCAGGAGTTAAAGTACAGGTATTTTCAAAGGAAGAAGAGCTTTTATTGTCATATAGGTATTTTAATTTCTTTATTACATTCATAAAGATTAAGCATCAAAGCTTGCCTAAAAAAGTGAAATTAGTACGAAATAAATGGGGAAATATTTGGATGAACATACATAATCAGAAAATAGAGTTGAAATTCAATTTTCCTTTACAGAAAAAAATGGCAATAATCAAAATAAATAGTAAGAAAACGGCTACTATACGACAAAAGGTTATAAATGCAGATTTAGAGTATGAGATTGAATTTCTTAAAAAGAATGAATTTGAAATTTATTGTATTTTGTTTTTTATAATGAGTATATCAACCATTGAAAGTTTTTAAAATGAATAAAATATATTTAATGCTGTCTCTTATACACATCT
>LSQX01353126.1_pt1 | contig 10417 bp, 8 predicted proteins | sample 654561 | NCBI WGS metagenome assembly LSQX01 (sample SAMN04489861, study PRJNA283612) | anaerobic digester metagenome | isolation source: 4 biogas reactors fed with cattle manure at either 37C or 55C with and... | place: Denmark: Kongens Lyngby | collected 2014
CTGCCAGTTCCGCCATGGCCGCAAGCACAATTGAGTGCCTAAATAAAATAGCATAGCTGTCCATGCCTGTCAAGCAGTATTTTCTATATAACCTGATGATGAGAGCTTTGAGAAAAACTGCATTCTGAGCAGCTTTAACTTTACGAATGATGATGTTTAAGGTATAATGCGCGCTATAGTTGTTTATTGGTTCAGCGTATGGAGGGAGGGCTTGGCATGAAGACAAGGCTTGTCTGGCTTGGCCTTTTATGCTGCGCTTTTTTATTCTCCATGAGCTTGATGGTCAGCGATGCCGCGGCCAAAGCGGATTCCCAGCCAAGCTATACCCAATCCATGGCTATGCCTTCGCAGACCATGGCGGTTGACAAAACGCAGCCTCAGGTCAAGCCTTCAAACAATCAATCAGATCCATTGCAGGGACATACACCTGAACAATCACGCGCCATAGGTGATATGGCTGTTCCCATTCAATTCCTTTCTTATTATAGGCTCGCTTTCTACGCTTTCCACTATTCGGATGAAGCGGGGTAACAGCTGATTATTTTTATCAAATTTGTTATGCATAGAAAGGTAATATTAAAATGGCAAAACCTGTTGAAACAACAAAAAGAAAACCGAACAGCAAGGCGATTGCAGCCATCACGCTCGCTGTTATCCTGATATTGACCTTAGCCTCCGCCTTTATCGGTATAAATGGCATGAAGCTTGACAAAGAAGGCCTTTATAAATTACTGGCATGGATTCCCACGCCCCTGCAGTCAAGCAGCTGGCGCGAAGCGCTCGTACCGGGGACTGACCTTGGTGATAACAGAGTGCAGACTTATACAGTTAGTACCGGTGTTGAGGGTGAAACAGCAAGTGAGGAACAGCTCAAAGAAACTGTCAATGTTCTCACGAAGCGCCTCCTCTTTGGCGGCTGGAACAGCGCCTTGGCCGAAGTTGTTGATGGCAGCAAAATTCGTCTCAGCCTTCCCCTGGACGGCACACATGACCACGCTTTTGAAATGCTGGCGGCAAAAGGTGATTTTGCGCTCGCCGATCCTGATGGCGTAGCCTTCCTTGACTACAAAAACGTCAAGCAGGCAGCTTATGGTCCTACACCAAATGAAGACAGCTATGCCGTCAGCTTCCTGCTGGATAATGAAGGCAAGCAGATTTTTGCCGATAAAACCACGCAGCTGCTGGGTCAGAGCATCAGCCTGATGATCGACGGTGTGGCAGTAGCCTCCCCCGGTATCAATGTTCCCCTCACGGATGGTCAGGCATCACTGCCGGGCTTTAACGATGAGACATCTCTTGCCTACGCATCCATGATGCAGTACGGCCCCCTTGCGCTGGAGCTTAAGCTTGAAGATCAGTCCTTAACAGGAATGCCGATTTTTGGCGCTAATGTCCAGAATATGCTGATGATCACCCTGGGTATTGCCGTACTTCTTGTCATCCTTTACGCCCTGTTTACCTTCCGTTTGGGCGGCCTGATTGCTGTCTGGCTGATGGTCATCCAGTTAATCGCGGTTTACTTCTTTGCAGCGCTGCTTAACAGCGGTTTTACAACTGTCACCCTGCTCGCCATTTATGGCAGCTTTGGGCTCCTGGTCTTTGCCCTGATGGTTCTTTATCGCAGTATGAAACGCGACTTGGTGCGTGGGCGCGCCATCCGCCAGTCCCTCAGAGAGGCTTATGGCGGCAGCGGTAAAGTAGCAGTTGATACCCTTTCCGCTTTGCTTCTCATCTCTGTTGTATTGATTATTGTGGATCAGCAGCAGATTGGATCGTTCATGCGTATCTTTGCCATGGGCATATTAATTGACCTGGTCCTCGTCGGCATCGGCCTGAAAGTGCTGCTTGGTTCGACGATCACCATCTTTGGTACAAATTCCTCTTTATATACCGGCATAACCGCCAAGAAGGAGGCAGCACTATGAAAAAAAGCATGAATGCTTTCAAAGTATTTATACCCTCTGTCATTGTTGTCCTGGCAGCCCTGGTTCTCTCTTTGCTGAAGATCGGTATGAGATTTCAAGATTCAGCTGGTGACATGGTCAGCTTAAACGCCTTATTTACCGGCATAGTGGCTGTTGTCATCACATCCTTTATCTTTGCAGCAGTTCGTTATAACGCAGCAACCGGTTTGGTTCTTGGATTGGTCGTTCTCCATGACCAGCTGCTGACCCTGGCACTTGTTGCCATTATCAGCATTCTGCTGCCCCAGTCAAATATAATGCCCATCATGGTGATATTCTCTGTGGTCTTCACCTTTGCTCAGAACCTGCCGGTCATCCGTGAAATACGTGATTTGCGTCATTCTAATTCCATCCGTGATATGAGCAATGAGATGGTGGTTGATATGGCTGTAAAAAGCACCGGAGGCCTTAGGATAGCATCCGCAGTGCTCGCTGGTTTGTTCATCGTCGCGGGTCTGGTCAGCGGCAACAGCAAATTTATGTATGCCCTATCTCCTTTGGTGGTGGGCCTGCTTGTATCCCTTTATTCAGCCAGTACACTCACCAGCAAGCTCTGGCTTGATTTCTCACCCCGTATGACCAAAAGAAAGTAATCAATTTCTTCATGAAGGCGCTGATTTGTCGGCGCCTTCTCTTTTTTTACTTTGCAAAAACTAATGAACACAAATGTGAGTCTATCCCCTGAACCAAGAAGAAGGAGTACAGATGCAGGAATTTATCCGGCGGGCACAGGCCAACCATTTGCCGGGGTATGAAGACTTTTTATCAGGACTGCTGTTTGCAAGAGGTGTCAGAACAAGCGCAGAGGCTGAAGCTTTTTTGCACCCATCACTGGAGGCTTTACATGATCCTTTCCTTCTGCAAGGCATGGATGAGGCTGTACGCATGATCAGGCTTTTGGGCAAGCGCCGGGCAAGGGCTGTTGTTTATGGCGACTATGATGTGGATGGCATCGCTTCGAGTGTCATTGCCCAGGAGGCGTTAAGAGCAGCAGGGCTGAAGTGCATCGTGTATGTCCCTGACAGGCACCAGGAAGGATATGGCCTGAATATTGAGGCGGTGCGCCATCTCTCATCTCAGGCAGAACTGCTCCTGACGGTTGATTGCGGGATATCCTCTGCAGAGGAAGTGAAGTTGGCCAAGCAGTTGGGCATGACCGTGATTGTCACAGACCATCATCAGCTGCCTGATATTCTCCCGCCGGCGGATGCAATCATCAATCCGCTGCTGGGAGATTATCCCTTCCCTTCTCTCTGTGGCGCGGGTACAGCCTGGAAACTTAGCTGGGCGCTGCATGGACGTGATTTTGCTGTAAAACAGCTTGACCTTGCCGGCTTGGCTACCATTGCTGATTTGGTTCCTTTGCTTGATGAAAACCGTGTCATTGCTTCTTTTGGGCTCAAAGCAATTGCCGCTTCAAACCGTCCCGGCATCAAAGCCCTGATCAAGGTATCCGGCCTTGAACCCGGGAAACCCATCAGCTCAGACAGGGTAGCCTTTGCCCTTGCTCCCAGGCTTAATGCCGGAGGAAGGCTCAGTACAGCCAGGGACGCGCTTGACCTCCTGCAAACAGGCAGCGAGCAGGAAGCAGAAGAATTAGCCCAGCGCTTGAACGAGCTCAATCTGCAGCGCCAGCAGGAAGAACGCCTGGTGATCGATTCTTGCCATAAGAATTTGGAGGATGTCAGTTTACTCCATCGACACAGCCTCCTCTTGTGCGGTGAAGGATGGAACAAAGGGCTTGTTGGCCTGGCTGCAGGCAGGCTTGCAGAAACATTTGGCCTTCCTTGCCTTGTGCTGTCTGGGGATGGCGAGCTAGCCACCGGCTCAGGGCGCACAGCAGGCCCTGTTGATCTGTATGCAGCGCTGGAGACCTGCCGCGATTTATTTTTACGCTTTGGCGGCCACCGGGCAGCCATCGGCCTGACGCTCGAAGTGAAAAATATTCCTGAGCTGCAGCGAAGATTTGAAGAGGCGGTGATCCTGCAGCTTGATGGAAGGCCTTTGAGTGTTCATGTCATGTATGATACAGCACTCTCGCTGTGCGAAGTGACGATAGACAATATCAAGAAGCTCGAGCTTTTAGCGCCTTTTGGTATGGGCAATCCGAGTCCCGGTTTTTTGCTCGAAGGGGTTGATCTGTTAAATGCCCGAAGAGTAGGTGCCGATTTGAAGCACTTGAAGCTCAGCTTCAAAGAGGGTATGGAGGTCAGGGAGGGAATAGGCTTTGGGTTTGGTGATAAGTTTGCAAGTCTGCCGCCAAATCTGCATGCTGTCGTCAAACTGAGTATCAATGAGTTTCAAAACCGTACCACACCGCAGTTTCAACTGCTGGCTTTGAAGGCAGGAGAGACTGCTTTTAAAGAGGATAAGAAGCTTGAGCAGCAGACGCTGATGCAGGATATTGAAGGCATAGTATCGAATATAGGCATGAAGCCTGCCCTTGCTGCGCAGGCAGATGCGGTGAAAGGCAGTCATGGCAGCATTCTTTTTTGCAGGTGCGAAAGCACAGCCAACGAGATGCACAGCAGGTATCCTGATTTTCAAACTGTCTCCGGCAATTTGACTGACCGCAGGGGCAGCAATACGATTTTGTACAATACAGCTCTTGAAGCAATCCATGCGCCCTGTGAATCTTTTTATTTTTGTGATGGGCTCATCAGCCCACAGGAAGCAGCCTATGCGCAGACCCTTTTCCCGCAGGCTAATCTGTATGCTCAAACGCAAAGCGCAGCGCTTAAGTCATTGATATCATCCCTGCGACACAGCGTTGACGAGCTGCGAGAAATCTATATCAAATTCCGCCGCGGTCAGTGTATAATAGAAGTAAGCCCTGACTCCGAAAGAGGCAGGGCTGCAGCAAAAATTCTTGAAGAAATCGGCTTGATAGAATTAAATGGCGGCAGTGTGACAGTATTGCCGGTCATGAAGGCGGATCCCCGGGATAGTTTGATTTTTAAGTTATTGGAGTAAGGAGTCTAAGTGGCATACAGCAGATTTGAATGTCTTTCTCTTGAGGAGATGACCGCCCGGATGCAGGAGTATAATCCGGGCGCTGATTTAGCTGTGGTCCAAAAGGCATTCAATTTTGCAAAACAAGCACACGAAGGCCAAACCAGAAAAAGCGGTGAGGCTTACTTTACGCATCCTCAAAGCGTCGCGAGTATTTTGGTAGAAATAATGCTCGATGCCCCCACTGTGGCAGCCGGTCTTTTGCATGATACGGTTGAAGATGTTGAGGGTGTCACGATTGAAATCATCGAAAAAGAGTTTGGCAAAGAGATTGCAGAGCTTGTCGATGGGGTGACCAAATTAGGGCAGCTCAACTTTGTTGATCGGGAAGAACAGCAAGCTGAGTCGCTGCGCAAGATGATCCTGGCCATGGGCAGGGATATCCGTGTGGTTTTGATTAAGCTGGCCGATCGGCTTCATAATATGCGCACGCTGGCTTTTCAGCCGGTGGACAGGCAAGTGGTCATTGCCCACGAAACCCTTGATATTTATGCGCCTATTGCCCACCGCCTGGGTGTCTACACCATCAAGCAAGAAATAGAAGACCTGGCACTTCGTTATATTGACCCGGAAGGCTACCGTGAGGTAGCTCATAAAGTTGGGGTCAAACGCATAGAGCGTGAAGAGCAGATCAAAACAATTATCGCTACACTCAGCGAAAAACTGACGGAGCTTGGCATCAAAAATTTTGAGATTGAAGGGCGCCCAAAACATCTTTATAGCATTTATCGCAAGATGGTCATACAAAACAGGCATTTCGATCAGATTTATGACCTGATTGCCGTACGTGTTTTGGTCGAATCAATCCCCGACTGTTATTCTGTGCTGGGTGCCGTGCACACCATGTGGAACCAGGTGCCGGGTCGCTTCAAAGACTATATTTCAGTGCCTAAAAACAATATGTATCAATCGCTGCACACCACCTTGATAGGTGGGCGCAGCATTCCGACACCTTTTGAAGTGCAGGTGCGTACTTTTGAGATGCACCAGGTAGCAGAATTTGGTATTGCCGCTCACTGGAACTATAAAGAAGGCGTCGCGGGCACCGGTCTTGATAAAAAGCTTTACTGGCTCAGGCAGATTCTTGACTGGCAGTCAGAAACCCGCGACAGCAAAGAATTTATTGACGGCCTGAGAACGGATCTGTTTAGCGGGGAAGTTTTCGTGTTTACGCCCAAGGGAGATATCATCAACATGCAGCGGGGTGCCACACCGCTTGATTTTGCCTACCGCATTCACTCAGCCGTCGGCAATGCCTGTGTTGGGGCAAAGGTAAACGGCAGAATCGTTCCCCTGGATACCGAACTGGTGACAGGTGACCGCATCGAAGTCATGACCTCATCCGCCTCCAAAGGGCCCAGTATGGATTGGCTGAAAGTCGTCAAGACCCAGCAGGCAAAGGCAAAAATCCGTCAGTTCTTCAAAAAAGAACTTCACGGAGAAAATGTGAGTAAGGGCAAAGACATGCTGGAGCGCGAGGCCAAGCGGCGCGGCGTCAAGCTGGGCGAGCTCACCAAGGCTGAATATGTGGATGTTATATATAAAAAATACAGTATCCCTGATCTTCAGACACTCTTTGCAACGGTTGGTTTTGGCGGTCTGACTTCACTGTATGTTGTGTCTCGCCTTATTGAAGAGCAAAAGAGCGAGACCCAGAAGACAGAAAAGAAAACACCAAGCCTGCCTGAACCCAAAGAAGTATTGAACCAGGGCAAGCCTACCCATGGCATTTACGTTGAAGGCGGGGCAGGAATGCTAGTGCGTTTTGCGCATTGCTGCAACCCGGTGCCGGGGGATGAGATCACAGGCTACATCACAAGAGGCCGGGGCGTGACCGTTCATAAGGCTGACTGTGTTAATGCCATCAACTCAGAGCCTGAGCGGTCCATCGGCGTGAGCTGGGCGGATGAAGGAACAGGTACCTTCAATGCCGCGGTTCGCATTGTTGCTTATGACCACCCGAGTTTGCTAGGTGAAATCACAGTATTCGTTTCTGATATGGGCGCTCCTGTAAGCGCTGTATCCATGAAGGCTAATAAAAATGGCACCATGACCATTCACATGGTCTTACAGGTGGGCAGCAAAGAGCAGCTGCATCAGGCAGTGAGCCGCATACAGAGGCGTTCGGATGTTCTGGAAGCTTACCGCAGCGTTAGTTAGGGGCAGTATGAGAAGTGTTGTACAAAGGGTGCTGGAGGCACAGGTATTTGCAGAGGGTGAGATTATTTCTTCAATCGGGCCCGGCTTGCTTGTTTTGCTGGGTGTAGAGATTGGTGACAGTTTAAAAGATGCGCAGTACATGGCAGATAAAATTGCCAAGCTGCGCATTTTTGAAGATGCGGGTGGGAAGATGAACTTGTCTGTGAGGGATGTGTCAGCACAGGTGATGGTGGTCAGCCAGTTTACTTTGCTTGGTGACGCCAGAGGCCAAAACAGGCCGGGCTTTACGCAGGCTGAGCAGCCGGAAAAAGCCAATGAGCTGTACCTCGCCTGTTGTGAGCATTTGGAAGAACAGTGGAGCATTACGCCTGCCCGCGGCAAGTTTAGAAGTCATATGCAGGTAAAATTGATCAATGATGGTCCGGTGACCTTGCTGCTGGACAGTAAAAAAATCTTTTAACAGGAGTAGTTAATGATTATTAAAGTTATACCCAATGGGGAAATAAAAGAAAACTGCTATATTTTGACACTTGAAGGTCGGGATGATGCCATCCTGATCGACCCCGGCAGTGAACCGGAGAAGATAAAATCCGAGCTTGGTGCTAAAAAGGTTGCAGCCTGCCTGCTAACGCATGGCCACTGGGACCATACCGGCGCGCTGATGAGTTTTGCCGGCGCCCCTTTGTATATGCACGAGGGAGATCTTCAGCTGCTGCAAAGCACCCGTTTTAAGTTTGGTGATTTTGATCACGAACTATCCCCAAGGCCTGAGCCGACGGATTTTATCACTGACGGACAAGTATTAATGATTGCCGGCATCACTTTGCAGGTTCTGCATACACCGGGACATACACCCGGAGGCGTGTGTTACGTAACGGCCAATGATGTATTTACAGGTGATACAATTTTTGACGGTGACTATGGCAGGACAGATCTGCCGGGCGGTTCCATGCAGCAAATGCGTCAATCGCTGCGCAAGATACTTAGCCTGCATGGATTATATGCTCATCCTGGTCACGGAAACAGCTTTATGATTCCATGAATCTTTTTTTCAATACCCCCCGTCCTGATTTTATCAAAGAAATGGCTGAGGTTGCAGCCATTTTTTTGGGTGATGTAACTTTGACAAAGCAATCCCAAGAAGCGCAGTTGCAAGTCATTCATCATGAGAGTATCTGTGAGCACGTACGTGTGAGTACGCTGTCACTTGAGGGCTTATATACAGCTCAGATATCAAACCGTGAGCTTGTTTTGGACGGTGAAATTGAAGACAGGCGCATGCACAAGCGCCAGGTCAAGACAGCGCTTTACCAGACTTTGAAAGAAGTGACAGGCGTGCAGCCTCCATGGGGCTCACTGACGGGGGTACGACCCACCAGGCTGGTGTATGAGCTGATGGCGGGCGGCAGCAAACTTGAAACTGCTCTGAAGTCTGTGCAGGAAACTTTTGATGTTGTTCCTGACAAAGCAGAGCTTTTGGGCAGGGTCATTCGGGCCCAGCAGACACTCAGGGCGGCTTTAGCCAATGAAGTGGATGTTTATATAGGCATTCCTTTTTGTGAAAGCCGCTGCCGCTATTGCAGCTTCATCAGTGCTGAGGTAGGCAGCGGAAGCAAATTGATACCCTATGTGGAGGCCTTGGTTCGTGAGATCGGTGCCATGCATCAATTGATTCAGTCACGGGGATTAAAGCTGCGTGCTTTTTATATGGGCGGCGGCACACCCACTGCTCTTACTGCAGAGTTATTGGATAAAGTACTGACAGCGGCGGGGCCAATCCTCTCTGCCTGTCAGGAAAAGACGGTGGAGGCAGGAAGACCTGACAGTATAACAGAAGAGAGGCTGCTGGTACTGAAAAAGCACAACATTGGCCGTATTTCTATCAACCCGCAGACCATTCATGACGAAAGCCTGCAGTTAATCGGCCGCAGGCATACACAAGCACAAACCCAGTCAGCCTATCAATTGGCTCGTTCTATGGGTTTTGATCACATCAATATGGACCTGATTGCCGGCCTTCCCGGTGAGACGGTGGAGATGTTCAGGCAGACCCTATCTTGGGCTCAGGAAGTATTACCTCAGAGCCTGACAGTGCATAGCTTGTGTGTCAAGAGATCAAGCGACATGCACCGCTGGCAGGATAGTTTGCCCCAGGCGGATGCAGTCCAAGAGATGGTTCACCTTGGCCTTGAGGCAGCACTGAACATGGGAATGGAACCTTATTACCTGTACCGTCAAAAGCATATGGCAGGTAATCTGGAGAATGTGGGCTATGCTTTGCCCGGCATGGCCTGCCTTTACAATGTTGATACGATGGAAGACACAGTCAGTATCCTGGCGATGGGCGCCGGGGGAATATCAAAGCGGGTCACTCCCGGGCGAGACATGGTAACCCGCGCGCCCAATGTAAAAGAAGTTGATAACTATATTGGAAGGGTCAACGAATTAATAGAGCGCAAAAACAGACTTTGGCTTTAGGCTAGCGCTTGACTGAATAATAAAAGAACCATAAAGCCTGCGACAGCAAAACTGCCCAGGCTTTTAATATGCACCTGAGAGTATTGTCCATTGATTTAGAAATACAAAAAATGGTTATATTAAGACTAGAAGTGTTAATCACTATAATAAAGATGAGGAGAACAATCATGAAATCGTTGACGGATACCTATAAACTTTCGAATGGCGTCAAAATCCCCTGTATTGGTTTTGGTACCTGGCAGGTGGAGGATGGAAAAGAGGCTGTTAACAGTGTCAAAAGCGCGCTGGAAATCGGATATCGCCACATCGATACGGCACAAGGCTATGAAAACGAGGGAAGTGTTGGGACGGCTGTCAAACAAAGCGGCATTGACAGAAAAGAGATTTTTATTACCTCAAAACTGACCAATACTGTGCGCGGCTATCAGCAAACCCTGGATTCCATTGAGGAAAGCCTCGACAAACTGCAGACTGATTACGCGGATCTTTTTTTGATTCATTGGCCAAATCCGATCGGTTTCAGGCAGAATTGGGAAGAGATGAACGCCGAAACTTGGCGTGCTTTTGAGGAACTCTACCGACAAAACCGGCTTCGCGCGATTGGGATCAGCAACTTTCATCCCCATCACATTGCAGCACTGATGAAAACAGCGACTGTCGTTCCCATGGTCAATCAGATTCGTCTTTGCCCGGGTGAGACACAAGATGAAGTAGTGAATTACAGCAGAGCTCAGGGCATGCTGATGGAGGCCTATAGCCCGCTGGGTGTGGGAAAGATATTCGAAGTACCCCAGATGAAGGAA
>LSQX01365278.1_pt2 | contig 10416 bp, 9 predicted proteins | sample 654561 | NCBI WGS metagenome assembly LSQX01 (sample SAMN04489861, study PRJNA283612) | anaerobic digester metagenome | isolation source: 4 biogas reactors fed with cattle manure at either 37C or 55C with and... | place: Denmark: Kongens Lyngby | collected 2014
GTTTTTTCGTCTAACCAATATGCGGCATCAGCAGTATAACCTCCAGAAATAACAGCTCCTATTGGGTCTAAAGAAATGCTTATTACTTTGGATTTTCCTTGAGCAAAAAGTTTGGCTTCATCGCTAAAAGTTGTTGTTAAAATATTTTTTGGAGAATATGAAATATTATTTGAATTTCCACCAATAATTTTATAAGATTTTGTTTCAATACAATGTTCTTTATTTCCTGTTAGGGCATTAAACCAATAATTTGAAACAATTCCATGTTCTGCAGGTTCGCAACCTGTAACAATTGTGGCATAACCAGGAGCTGTTTGAGTTAAGCTATATTCATAATTAGCATTTTGACAATAACTACCATTTATTGCTAATTTTTTAAACCCTTTGTTTCCAAAATTATTCCAAAACTTGTCTAAATAATCTTGACGCATTTGCTCTACAACAATTCCAACAACAAGCTTTGGCTTATCCGAAGGAATTATACTCTCGATTTGCGAGTTCAAATTTGAACAAAAGGCTATCAGGCTTATGACCAATAAAATTGTGTTTTTCATTTTTTATAAAATAATTGACAAATTTAAATTTGTTTTAGACTTTATTTTTAAATCTCAAGTTTATTTATGAATATAAAAATGTTAATAGATTATTGTAGCATTAAAATTGCTTTATTTAAACTTGTGATAAAATAGTCAATTTCTTCAAGTGTATTATAAAACGCAAATGAAATTCTAACTGTTCCACTAATTCCAAAATGTTTCATAACCGGCTCGGCACAATGAGTTCCGCTTCTTACTGCTATTCCCATTTGGTCTAAAAGAATTGCAATATCGTTGTGATGAATATTTTTTATAATAAATGAAATTACTCCAGATTTTTCCTTTGCTTCACCTATTACTTTAATGTTTTCAATAGTTTTTAACTTTTTTGTGCAGTATTCTAATAATTGGTTTTCGTATTTTTCAATATTTTCAAGCCCTATTTCAGAAATATATTCTAAAGCCTTAGCAAAAGCAATATTATCAATATAATTTGGTGTTCCTGCTTCAAACTTAAACGGAAGTTCGTTATAAATTGTTTTTTCAAAGCTTACACTTGAAATCATTTCTCCTCCACCTTGATAAGGATGCATTTTATTTAAAACTTCTTCTTTACCGTATAAAATTCCTACTCCTGTTGGTCCATAAGCTTTATGAGATGAAAAAGCATAAAAATCGCAATCTAAGTCTTGAACATCAAGTTTTAAATGTTGAATAGCCTGAGCTCCGTCAACTAAAACTTTAACATTATTTTTATGAGCAATTTCTATTATTTTTTTTATTGGATTTACAGTTCCGAGTGCATTTGATACCTGAGAAACAGAAATTAATTTTGTTTTATTTGTAATCAATTCATTTAGTTCTTCTATTTTAAGTTCTCCTAATTCGTTAAATTTTAAAATTTTTAGTTTTGCATTTTTTCGTTCACATAGCATTTGCCAAGGCACAATATTAGAATGATGTTCCATTTCTGATATAATAATTTCGTCTCCTTCATTTATAAAAGCCTCGCCAAAAGAAAATGCGACTAAATTTATTGAATCTGTTGTGCCTTTTGTAAAAATTATTTCTTTTTCAGATTTTGCATTAATAAAATTTTGAATTGTTTTTCTTGAATTTTCGTTAGCTTCTGTAGTGAAATTGCTTAAAAAATGTACCCCACGGTGAATATTTGCATTATATTTTGAATAATATTCGCTAATTGTGTCAATTACTTGTTTTGGCTTTTGTGTAGTAGCTCCATTATCAAAATATACAAGATTTTTGTTATAAACTTTTTCCTTTAAAATTGGAAAATCTGCTCTTATTTTATTTATATCTAGAATCATATTTTTTTTTGCAAAATTACAAAGTTTAGGAATAAAAAAAAAATGCTCATAAAAATATGAGCATTTTTTTAATATAGATGTTTTTCTTATTCAATAATAAGTTTTTGTGTACTTATGCTATTTTCAGTATAAATTTTTACAAAATAAACTCCTGAGCTTAAATTATTAATATTAATTTCAGCTTTATTTGAAGATATATTTTCATAATTCACAACTTGTCCTGAGATATTTAAAATTTCAATTGACTGAATTTGATTTTCAGAATTTATGTTAATAATATCGTTTGCAGGATTAGGATAAATTGTAATATCTTTTACTGTATTATTTTGAATATTTGTTGATAAAGGTAAATCAATTTTATTTGCTTGCTGTATCTCGCCAGTGCTTCTTCTTTGAATAAAAGCAATAATTTCACAATTATCGATTACATAATTCGAAGGAAGGGAAATTTCAAACTCATTATTATAAGTTGTTCCTGAGTCGAAAATAATAGTTCCGTTTGCATTTGGATATACATTTCTAACAGCATTATTTACTTTGGATTGCCCTTGCCATGAGTAGGAGATGTCTGATTCAGTAAGCACAAGCATCAATCTCATTTCATCGTCAAAATATCCTAAAGTTTCTTCAGCATTAACTATTAGCTTAGCTTTATATGGTTCATTAGAAATCAGTTCGGTTTCAAGTTCTAAAGTATATACTGCAGGAATATCAATAAATTCATCATAGTAATATTCAAAATATTCTTTATGAGCTGCTACTGTTTGAGCTGCTCCAGATAGATATTGTGTTCCATTAATTACGCTTGCTGGATAGCTTGTTATTGGTTCAATTATGCTTCCGTAATAGTTTTCTCTAATTGCCGTTGCAGGGGTTTCGAAAATATCTTCTGATATGCCACTGCCATGATATTTCATAACAGCAACTTTTTTACCAGAGGCTTCGATTTGGGCAATTGCTTGTGCAGGTATAGGACAATAACCACACCAAGTGCCAGTGAACATTTCATAAACAACAAAATTTCTTTCATTTCCTCCCTCAATGTTAACCTCAAGGTTTAAAGCTGCTGAGTAACCACTGCTTTCACCATAAAAAGCTAAAAGAGAATAATTATTTGTACCAGGATAAACATTCAAATCAGTTAAAGTAGTTTCTGTTGTAGTTCCAATAATACTGCCGTTTCTAGCAATACTATAATTTATAGGGTTCCCTTCTGTTGGAGCGTCCCAAGTTAAAACAACATCATTAGAGTTTTCTAAAGTATAAGAAAAGTTTGTAGGGGGATATGGTGTTTCAACTTCTTCGATTAAGAAGTTGTCCATATAATATTCACAAGTACCTCCTTCGTCCCAGCCGTAAAAGTCAAAGGCATCAAGTTTATTAACTCCATTGGTTCCAAAAGTTCCTTTACTCCATTGGTAGGCATGAACTAATTCGCCATTTATGTAAAAATCAACCCAGTCGCTATTCAAATCAATAAAATGTTGAATTTTCATCCATTCACCTGGCGTGTAAGGGTAAGTTACCGCAGCTTCACCGTTGCCGTCAATACTTATATTTCCATTTTTTAAGAATACTTGCAAACCCCAAATAAGTCCACTACCTGAAGGGTTAAAATTTTGCATAATATTCCAGTAAGCCTGACGACCCGAAGGAACATAAAGATAAAATTCTACTCTATAACGTCCTTCAGTAATTCCATCAAAATCAATAACTCCATCATTTCCATTAATAACTTTAATGGATTTTGTTCCTGAGAATGCTTGTGCATCAGAAACTTTAGGGTCTTCTGAAGATCCAGGAGTTCCACTCCAAGTATTCCACCAGTTGTTTTCTTCGGCTGCTATACCATTACCTACTGTATAGGTTTCAAAATCATCTGAATACAAGACTTGTGCATTCAAATATGTTAGACTTAAAACTAAGCCTGTTAAAATAAGTAGTACTTTTTTCATATTAATAATATTTATAGTTTATCATACAAAAATAATACAATTTTTAATATAAATTATTTTTCTTGTTAAATTTTATTCTTCGTGCGAGAATTTTTTTAACATTTGGCGATAAGTGGTAAAAACTTTAGCTCTGGACACAAAACCTATATACTTTCCTTCATCAACAACAGGTAGATTAAAGTAATTTGAATTTTCAAATAATTCAGCAATTTCTTTAACCTTCATATTTGTATTTACCGTGTGTTTTGGAATATCCATTAGGTCTCTAACATTAACACTTTCATATAATTCAGTTTTAAACATTAGATGTTTTACATGGTCTAGCCAAATTAGTCCTTTAAAATAATTTTCGGAGTCCACAACTACATATACAGCTCTACTCGATCTTGAAATAACTTTAGTTAAATCTTGCAGTTTTGCGTCTTCATTTATAGTTAAAAAGTTTGTTTCAATTAATGATTCAGTTTTCATTAGGGTAAGCATATTGCTATCAGCGTTGTGAGTTAATAATTGTCCGCGTTCGGCAAGCAAAATTGTATAAACAGATTTGTGCATAAACAATTTAGCAACAAAATATGAAATTGTTGCAACTATCATAAGAGGGATAAAAAGCTTATATCCGCCAGTTATTTCGGCAATTAAGAAAATAGCAGTTAATGGAGCATGAATAATTCCTGCAATAAGTCCTGCCATACCTACTAAGGCAAAATTTTCGTATGAAATTTTTAATTTTATGGAATTTGCTATATGGGCAAAAAGAAAGCCTAAATTTGCACCTATAAATAAAGAAGGTGCAAAAATTCCTCCGGTACCACCTGCACCAAATGTTGCTCCTGTTGCAAAAATTTTCGTAAATAATATTAAAGTAACAATTAAAGTTATACCTATAAAGCTTTGCCATTCTGAATAAAATGTTCCTTCAAATATATATGAAATATCGCCATGTAGGGCTTGGTTGACAGCTTCATATCCTTCTCCATACAATGAAGGGAATAAAAAAACTAAGACACCTAAAATTATTGCACCGACAATAAATTTTGAACGTTTTCTTTTAAGTTTATCATATTTTTTTGCCTGCCATAAATAAAGTTTAGAAAAATAAGTGGAAAGTAAGCCTGCAACAATTCCTAATAATATATATAGTGGTACGTCTTTCAAAATAAAAGGATCTATTTTTGCAAGATGATAAACATAGTTTTGTCCTAGAAATAAATATGAAGTTAAAGCAGCAGAGATTGAAGACAAAAGCAATGGCATTAATGAACCCATTGTTAAATCAAGCATAATAACTTCTAAAGTAAATACAATTGCAGCAATTGGGGCTTTAAAAATTGCTGCTATAGCACCAGTACTTCCACAACCTATTAGCAAAATTAAATGTCTGTAATTTAATCTGAAAAATTGTCCAATATTGCTTCCTATTGCCGAGCCTGTAGCAACAATAGGACCTTCTAATCCAACCGAACCACCAAAACCAACAGTTAAGGAGCTTGCAATAATTCTGGAAAACATATTGTGTTTTTCTATTTTTCCGCCTTTTTTAGACATATAATATAATACCATAGGAATTCCATGTCCGAGCTTTTTCTTTATAAATAAATTTACAAATAATATCGTTAAAGCAATTCCAATAGCGGGGAAAAATATATAAATATAACTAAAAGAGTATCTATTAATGATAAATATTGCAACTTGTCTAACAAAGTGAACTGAATTCTTCATGATAACAGCAGCTAAGCCTACAGCAATACCAACAACAATAGCCATTATTAGCATGAAGTTCTTATCTGAAATTTTTTTAGCCCTCCAGATAAATAATTTTTTAGCAAGAGTATTAAAATTCATATTTTTGCAAATATGTTAAATTACTTGTGATTTTGGAAATATTTTTTTAAATAATTACGTATATTTATTCACAATTTATAGTTAATTTTGTATTAGTAATATTAAAACATGAAAAAGTTTAAAATTGGAATTGCTTTAAGTGGTGGTGGTGCTAGAGGTTTTGCTCATTTAGGAGTTTTGCAGGCCTTAAACGAAAGAGGAATTTTTCCAGAAATATTTTCGGGTACAAGCGCAGGTGCTATAGTTTCAGCTTTTTATTGTGCTGGTTATTCGCCATATGATATTTTTAAAGTTTTACAATCTAAAAAATTTTCTGATTTTACAAAAATACATATTCCTAAAGATGGGCTTTTTGGACTAGAAAACCTTAAATCTATACTTGAAAAAAATATAAAACAAGTTAAGTTTGAAGACTTAATAATACCTTTATATGTTTGTGTCTCTAACTTAAATACTGGAAAAGCAGAATATATAAGTAAAGGTCATTTACATGATGTAGTTTTAGCATCTTCTGCAATACCTGTTATGTTTTCTCCGGTAAAAATAGAAAAAACTTATTATGTAGATGGTGGCTTAATTGATAATTTACCCGTAAAACCTTTAGTTAGATTATGTGATAATATTATTGCAGTTAATGTTTTTCCTAATTCTAATAATGCGAAATTTGAAAATCTTATCCAAGTTGCTATGCGTTCATTTGAAATCAATATGAATAATAATATGAAATATGTGAGAGCTAAAAGTTCTGTACTGATTGAGCCTAAAGCTTTATCAAAATATCATATAACAGATACCAAACATAAAGATGAGATTTTTGAAATTGGTTATAAATGTGGTAAAAGAGTAAAATTGAACTTCTAATATTTTAAAATTTCAATATTTGTTCATATTCAAAATCGCAATTGCTCCAACCAGCATCAACTGTTGCGCCAAGTTTTTTGTATAGTTTTATAGCTGCTATATTCCAATTTAAAACTTGCCAACGCAATCTTCTACAATTTTCTTTTTTTGCAGTTTCAAAAATTAAATTTAAAAGCTCTGTTCCAATTCCTTTGTTTCTATACTTAGGTCTTACAAATAAATCGTCTAAATACAATGATTTACCAACCCAAGTAAAATATGCTATAAAGTACAAAGCCATTCCAATTATTTCTTTATTTTCATTTTCTGCAACAAAGCATTTGAACAAATTTTGTTCTTGTGCCATTATTTCTGTGGTATTAATAACTTTTTCTGCCGCATTCTCAAATATAGCTAGTTCTTTAATCATTTCTATAATTGCAGAAAAATCATTTTCTTTTGCTAAGCGGTATGTAATTTTTGACATTCTAAAATAAATTTTTGCAAAAATAATATTTAATATATCATCGAAAAAATTAAAAATTAATAAATTTTGTAGTATTTAAAAATTGTATTACTTTTGCAGTCCAAATTGTCAAATGTGTGATGGGGCTTTGCAGTGGCAAAAGCTTAGTAGCACGGAAAATTATTAAAATGAAACATTTTGAAATTCAAGCTAGTATTCGTACCGAACTTGGAAAAAAAGCAACAAAAACAATTAGAAAAGGGGAAAATATTCCTTGCGTTATTTATGGTGGTGAAAAAAATATAAATTTTTACACTCCATTTTCTGCAGTTAGAAAACTTGTTTATACGCCAGAAGTAATGCTGGTTGATATAAAAATTGATGGAAAAGAATATAATTGTATGATTAAAGAAATACAATTTCATCCAGTTACTGACAGTATTCTTCATATTGATTTTTACCAAATTACTCCAGACAAAGCAATAGTTATTCAAATTCCTTTAAAAACTGTTGGAAACTCTGCAGGTGTTAAAGCTGGTGGAAAAATAAAACAAAATTATAGGAAAATTACTGTAAAAGGTTTAATGGAAGATATTCCTGATTATTTTGAAGTGGATATTACGCCTTTGCACATAGGAGAGTCAATTAGAGTTAGAGATTTAAAATCAGACAAATTAGAGTTTATTGACCCAAAAGGAAATATTGTGGTAGCTGTAGTAACTACTCGTACAGTTTCTGATACAGGCGATGAAGAAGACGAAGAAGAAGGTGAAGGCGAAACTGAAAATAAAGAAGAAGAAAAAACTGAAAACGCCGAGTAGTTGTTTATCCTAATAAACTGTGAAATATTTAATCATAGGTTTAGGTAACCCCGGCGATGAATATAAAAATACACGTCATAATATAGGTTATACAGTGCTGGATAATCTTGTGAAGAAATCCGGCACTTCTTTTTCTGATAAAAGATATGGCTTTGTTGCAAATATTAAACATAGAGGAAAAAATCTAGTTTTAGTAAAACCAACTACTTTTATGAACCTTAGTGGTAAAGCTGTTAATTATTATATGAAAAAAGAAAAAATACCTATAGAAAAAACTATGATTATTGTTGATGATATAGCTTTGCCCTTTGGAAGTGTGAGAATTAGAAATAAAGGCGGAAGTGCTGGACATAATGGATTAGAAGATATTGAATATACTTTAGGCTCTAATGTTTATAATCGTTTGCGTTTCGGAATTGGAAATGATTTTAATAAAGGTAATCAGGTAAATTATGTGTTGGGCGAATGGACAGAAGATGAAAAACTTTTATTAGCTGAAAGAATTGAACTTGCAATAGAAGCTATACTTAGTTTTCCTGTTTTGGGAATTGAGAGAACAATGAATTTTTATAATAATAAATAATGCCAAATCCTAAAAAAAATAATAAGCAAAATTATAGAAATTTAACTTCCCGCTTTGCAGGTAAAGTTTCTAATATGAAAAAACCAAAATTCTTGGTAAAAGCTATAATTAGTGTTTATAAAAGGCGTTATAAGATAGATTTGAATGATTTTGTTCTTCCTAAAAATGGATTTGTAAGTTTCAATAGTTTTTTTACAAGAAAATTTAAGGAGAAAGCCCGACCAATTGGTGAAGGCATTATTTCTCCAATTGATGGTTTTTTATTTGATTTTGGAAAAATTCTTCCTGAAAATAAAATTTATGTGAAATATAAAAACTATTATATAGATGATTTAATAATTGATTATGATGAAAACTTAAATTCATATGTGGTTTTTTATTTGTCGCCAGCCGATTATCATAGAGTGCATGCAAGTTTTGATATGAAAATTAATTCTGCTTTGTATTTACCTGGAACTTTAAGACCAGTACGAGAAAAAACTGTTAATAAAAGAAATAGAGTATATTGTAGAAATGAAAGAATTGTTCTTTCTGGTGATTCTGAATATGGAAAGTTTTATTGTGTACTTGTAGGTGCCTTGCTTGTTGGAAAAGTAAAATTGTCTTTTGATTCCGGTTTGCAAACTAATATCAAAAGAGGTGTTATGGCTGAAAAAAAATATGAAAAGGAAATAATAATAAAAAAAGGTGAAGAAATAGGTTTTTTTGAAATGGGTTCTAGCGTAATAGTATTGTTAGAATCTGAAATTTTTACAAAAATGGAAATAGACTTAAATTCGCCTTTAAAAGTAGGACAAGAATTATTTAAAACTCATCATTTTGATTTATAAGATTAGAATTAAAGCTGTCATTTTGACTTATAAAATCAGAATTATCTTCAAAATCAGTGTTATTCATTTTTGAATTATATACTGTATTAGAATTATTTGAGTCATATCCTCCAAAGTCTGTAAATTTGGCTAGTTCTTTTCTGAAATTTAGCTTAACTGTGTCTGTTGCTCCATTACGATGTTTTGCAATAATAATTTCTGCTACGTTTAAAAGCGGTTCACCTTCACTATTAGTCAAAATTCCATAGTATTCAGGTCTATGAATAAACAAAACCATGTCTGCGTCTTGCTCTATTGCGCCCGATTCCCTTAGGTCTGAAAGTTGTGGTCTTTTGTCGCCTGAGCGTGATTCTACTGAACGGTTTAATTGGGATAATGCTATAATAGGTATGCTTAATTCTTTTGCAATAGCTTTTAAAGAACGTGAAATACTTGCAACTTCTTGTTCTCTATTTCCTTTCATATCAACTCCTGCAGTCATAAGTTGCAAATAGTCAATTATAACCCCTTTAACATTGTGTGTTCTAACTAATCTTCTGCATTTTGCTCTAAGTTCAAAAATTGAAATTGCCGGTGTGTCGTCAATATAAATTGGAACGTTTTCAAAAACTTTTACTTTATCATTAAGTTGTGTCCATTCATAATTTGCTAAATCTCCGCTTCTTAACTTATTACTTGGAATTTCACTTTCTGCTGAAATTAAGCGGCTAACTAATTGCTGAGCAGCCATTTCTAAGGAAAATATAGCAATTGCTTCTCCATGGTCAACACCCATATTTCTTGCCATTGATAATACAAAAGCAGTTTTACCCATAGATGGACGTGCAGCAATAATTATCAAATCAGATGCTTGCCAACCAGAAGTTATTCTGTCAATAGCCGAAAACCCACTTGGAAGTCCTAAAAGTTTGTTTTTGTTTTTTGCCGCTTCATCAATTGAACTTAAAGCTTTGTCTAATATAGAGCCTATTCTAACTGTTTCGCTTTTTATATTGCCTTCCGAAATATTGAAAATTTCTGATTCTGCAAAATTTATTAATTCCTCAACATCTTTGCCTTCATCGTATGAACGCTTTTGAATTTCAGAAGATACTTTAATTAATTCCCTTTGAATATATTTTTGATGAACTAATCTAGAATGATACTCTAAGTGAGAAGCTGTGGCAACTTTGTCGGTTAGGTCGGCAAGATAAAATTCTCCACCTATTATAT
>LSQX01033501.1_pt1 | contig 10415 bp, 5 predicted proteins | sample 654561 | NCBI WGS metagenome assembly LSQX01 (sample SAMN04489861, study PRJNA283612) | anaerobic digester metagenome | isolation source: 4 biogas reactors fed with cattle manure at either 37C or 55C with and... | place: Denmark: Kongens Lyngby | collected 2014
TATGTCTGGGGAAGACGATATAGGCTTGAAATAAGACACAACTATGCAAATAATGTGGATATCAAAGGGAATAAGCTGATATTAACCGTTCGTGAGCTTAGCACAGTCCAGCAGCGTGAGAATGTCATGACAGAGTGGTACCGAGAGCAGCTTAAGGAGAAGCTCCCAGAACTTGTTGAAAAATGGGAACATATTATTGGTGTACGAGCTGGATTTGTCATGGTGAAAAACATGTTAACTAGGTGGGGAACGTGTAATACTAGGGATAAACGCATTTGGATAAATTTGCAGCTAGCCAAGAAACCGGCAGAATGTCTTGAGTATGTAGTAGTACATGAACTTGTACATCTATTGGAAAAGAGCCACAACTCAGTTTTTATAGATTACATGGATAAGTTTCTACCGGGTTGGCGTATCACTAAAGATTTACTTAATAGCTTTATCATGGATAGATATTTGGATGAATGATGCCTAAAGAATCAAAATAGTACATTGATCATATGTTGGAGTGTTATAGGAGGGTTAGTGTGAATAAAGACTATATACTTCAAAAAATAAAGCCTTATTTAAATGACAATGGTGCATTGGGTGAAGGAGATTTTGATAGGGTTTTCTATATGCTTGACAAACGTCAGCAATATAATGTCATTGATATTTTGATTGCTAATAATATTGAGATTGATTACATAAACCGAAATATCAACAGAAAGGCAAAAACTGAAGAGAACATTAAGCCAAACGGAAAACAAGGACTTGATAAACTCACCAATGAGCAATTATGTGTTATGTTTCAGCAAGGATATAGACAAGCTTTGGATGCCCTTATTGTTAATAATGAAAACCTAGTATGGAGCAGGGTGAAAAGGTATACCAGAGTTTACAAGCATAAGTTGGATGAGGATGACTTATTTCAGGCCGGTGTAATTGGAATAATGATTGCTGCAGATAAGTACGAGTCTGCAAGGGAATCCAAGTTTTCAACATATGCAATTTGGTGGATTGATCAGCAGATACTCCGGAGTATAATGAATTATGGATTTACAGTAAGACTTCCGGTACATGTATTTGAATCTATAAATAAAATAATGCGAGCTTTTAGAGATCATCCGGGCTGTTCAAAGGATCAGATATTTGAAACAGTAAAGGAAAAAGGGTTTAGCAGGGAAAAGTTTGAAAGCCTACTGAATATAGCTAATAATGTACTATCTATAACCTCATTAAATACTTATGTGGGAGAAGATGAAGACAGCGAACTAGGCGACTTCGTCATAGATGACAGTAGCCCATCTGTAGAGGAACAGGTTGAGGAAAATGCACTAAAGCAGATGGTGAAAAAGGTGTTAGATACTGTGACACCAAGGGAGCAAAGAGTTATTAAGCTTAGGTGCGGAATAGAGGATGGTAGGGAAAGAACCCTTGAGGAAATAGGAAAGGAATTCAACGTAACTCGGGAACGAATAAGGCAAATTGAAGCAAAGGCTTTAAGAAAATTGCGACATCCATCTAGATCAAAGTTACTAAGAGATTTTTATAGGAGGACAAGTTTGTGAATATAAAAGAACATGTGAAAAGTGTTATTGAAAATTACATAGATGAAGAATCGTCAATTATTGTCTTAAAAGGCATAGATATAACTTTGTACTATAAGCAAGTTATAGTTGATTTGGATGAGCTACTTAAAAATAAGCTCTCGTATTTTATGAAGATATCTATGGACGGTCGCAGGATAATTACATATGATGAGTATATTGCGCTTTACGATTTAGTATTACTACAGTATAAAAAGATCATTATAATCGAAAATAATCTCTATATAAACTTTTATCCACTTCAAGTAAGGGTTAGCGATAAAAAGTTAAAGGCTCTCCTTGCTCACTTTGATGAAGACAAGGAAGGAGATATGTATGAAATTGGTGACCTAACAGATCTTACATCTATATATGGCAATATTACAACTGTAAACAACAGTTACTATGTCTCTTACAATAATATTACAACAGTTGAGAAAGAAATTAAAGTTAATCTATTCAACAAAGTAAGTGAAGCAATAAGAAGGGAAGGAATAATAGATATTGATTTATGCTTCAATATTATTGATGAATATGATTACATAGGTATGCTTGAAAAGATAAACATTGAGCTCCCTAATAAACTATATATACTGGAAAAAAACACAAGCATAAATAAAATATTGCTGGAAGAAAAGCTGCAGGTTATTAGAACTGTTTATGATGGCCTGGATGTAATAATTGGTCTAGTACCGAAAACGAAAACTTCATCTTTTATAAGGGCAGAATTTACAAATATCCTTAGAACATACTGGGGACATAAAACCTTTAAGAAAATAAAAGTATATAACATGAACGAACTTAATAATGGGTCAAAGGTTGTAGAGGAAATAACCCAGGGGGAAGTAATAACCAATATCGTGGATGAGTCAGAAAAATGCATAGATGGAAAGGATTACAGAGACGTATTTGTCACTGCGCCTACGGGAGCGGGAAAGTCTGCTATATTCCAGATTCCTGCAATATACCTTGCGGAAAAACATCAGCTCTTTACAATAGTCATTTCTCCGCTAATCGGTTTGATGAGGGATCAGGTAAACAATCTTGAACTTCACAAATACAATTTCGCCCGCACAATAAACTCGGATATATCACCCATTCAAAAGCAGGAGATTCTGAATGATATCGTTGACAACAAGTGCCATATTCTATACATTTCACCTGAATCACTGCTAAGTAAAAGTGACCTAGATCAGATTATTGGCACAAGGACTCTCGGTTTGATGGTAATAGATGAAGCTCATATTGTTACAACATGGGGCAAACAATTCAGGCCAGATTACTGGTATCTTGGTGACCACTTAAACAAGATAAAGAAGGCGCAGTTAAGAAAAAAGGGTATGGGCTTTGTTGTAGCAACCTTTACTGCAACTGCAATTTATGGCGGAATTGAAAATATGTATGAGGAAACTATACAAAGTTTGAAGATGGTTGATCCCATAACCTACCTGGGATATGTAAAAAGGGACGATATAACGATAAATATAGAACCCACTGAGACGGTTAGGGGAACGACAGAATACGAACTGGGAAAATTTAGCCAACTGATTGATAAAATTGATTATGCAATAATGCTTGATAAAAAGATGTTAATTTACTTTCCAACTGTTGCGTTGATTGAAAGGTTTTTTCAATACTGTTCTGTAAAAGACTTGAGTAAGTATGTTTCTAGGTACCATGGGAAAATGAGGGCTTACCAAAAGGAGGAGAATTATAGTAAATTTCTAGATAAGGAAACACCTATTATGCTAGCTACAAAGGCATTCGGCATGGGAATTGATATCGATGATATAGAGATTGTTGCTCATTTTGCTCCAACAGGAAATGTGTGTGATTATGTTCAGGAGATAGGAAGGGCAGCTAGACGCGAGCATCTAACCGGAGAAGCTTTCTATAAATTTATGAAGAATGACTTCAAGCATATAAACAGGCTTCATGGACTGTCTATTATCAAGGAGTACCAATTAGTAGAAGTAATACGCAAGGTTTATGATTTGTATCAGGAAAGCATAAAGAAAAGCCTAGGGCGAAGGATTACAAAGAAAAAGCATGAAATGCTTATAGACGCAGAAAGCTTTTCACACATATTTGAAAATCCTTTTTACAATGAGGATGATGGAATTAATAAGGTAAAGACAGCTATGCTACTTATACAGAAGGATTTTGAGAGAAGATTTTCGTTTTCGCCTTTCCATGTAAGGCCAATCCCTCTGTTTGAGATGGGCTATTTTAATATAGACATATTTATTCAGGAGGAGATAAGGCGAAGGTATGGAGCAGTTTTGCAAGAAGTTGATGAAGCCATGCAGATCTGTTCGGTTAACCTTAAAAAAATTTGGGAACAGGGTTTTGACTTAACATTATCCTTCCCTAAATTCAAATATATGCTTTATACTAAGGATGCTGATCTAAAATTTCAATTTAAAGACAGCATGAAACCTGCATTAAGCGTAGATGTAGTTTTTGAAGCAAACTATTTGCAGAGCTATGAGCAATATTTAGGTGCATTAAAGACAATAGTAAACAGATCTATAAGAGAAGAAAAGTATTATAGCATTGATGGAGAATACGGACTTGTCAGTGCTTTAATGGAAGAACTGAATATAAATATATATAAATCCAGGAGCATTGTTGAAACATTAATATCAGCGATGTCCGTATACCAGAGAGATTATAGCAGGAATATGCAAGGTAAAATCTATGTGGCAAAGCCCTTAAAATCAGGAGATGTGAAGTATAAGTTTACAAACGGAACAACTGGTTTTTTCAGATGGGTTCAAAACGGGTTCAGCAAAATTTGTGATAATGTAAAGGATGGAACGATGTATCTGGTCGAAGAGAGTGGCAATAAAGCATTCAAAGAAATGCTTCTTATACTGGGCATCTTGGAGACACTGGATATTCTTGTGTTTAAAGCACTTGGAGGCAAAAACAGCCAAATTTATATCTATGTAAACCAGACTAAGACAATGAAAGAAATTTTGGATAAGCCCTGGCGCTATAAAAACAGGCTACTTGAACTTGTTGCCGAAAGACATCAAATCTCGGTTGAAATGCTGACATACGTTTACGAAGGCAATTTCACCAACGATGAAATATGGGACCTCATTGAGGACTACTTCCTAGGGGTAATACCTGACATTGTTGTGGAACGATATAAGAAGGCAACAGGGAAAAGTATAGAGAACTGATTGCAAAGCTCAAGTGACATATTCTGTGCTGGATGGAAAGTATTACGAGCTTTGCAAGCATAGAAGAAAGGAAATATGGAAGTAGCAGGAAGTGCTGCAACACCGGCGATTGGTTTGATTCGCTGCATTGTAGCAATGCTTTGCCAAGCTGTCAAGGGCACGCTAGAGGCGTTTCAAAAAGCAAGCTTTTGGATGTATAGATAGTACATCTGGCTCAAAAATCTAAAATAAATAAGCAAAGCAGGGGGATACAGAATGAATAAGGATTTATTTCATAACTGGCTCAAAAGTTTTAAAAAACTTGACTCAACAACAAGCAGTACAAGATCTTCAAACTGTTTGAGGATTGAAAGATTCTATGGAGACCTTGATGAACAGTACAATGCTGATCGCTGTGTAAGCCTTATAGAGCAACTGACTTACACGACTACTGACAAAAAGCTTGGGAATAAACCAAAACACAATATACCTATTGATGGGGACATATACAATGGGACACATACTCTCAAAGCTGCTTTAAAGTTGTACATAGAATTTAAAGATAATAAGATGATTGAGGAACTTAAAACAGTTGCTGATGTAGAAGCCGACAAGCATGATGGGTCATATGAACTTGTAAGAGAAACGGTTCAAGCATTGTCAACAGTTGAAAAGGGTCAGCTTGATATCAAGGATCTTGATTTGCTCTATCTTATGGTAGTTGGAACATGGAGGAGTGGAATAGATGTTAAAAGACAGAAAATCAGGGATAGTCATTTGGATGATAAAGAAAAAGAGAAACTATTGGCAGCTTTAGATAGAGTAAAAGAAAAGGCGGAGAAGCATGAATATGAAAATATTGAAGGTGAAGCTAAAAAGTTAGGGTGGTCAATTGGGATGTTCGGCACTGGCTTCCATACATTTGCCTCAAAGGCAGATAAAGAAAGTGCAGAAGAGTTTATCTCGCTTTGTGTTGACCTAAAAGATATGACTGATGATGAAGCAATGTTCCAAAAAACTGCCGAAACAATTAAAAAAGGCATTAGAGGAATGCAAAGTGCTGCTGCTTCAGTGATGCTACATTGTTTGAAGCCAACGACCTTTCCTATCATGAATAGCGCAGTAAATGATACTGTTACACTTTTTCTATTTGAAGGGGTGTCATTAATAAAGCCAAGAGAATTGGAATACTATGTCCAAAATGCGAGGCAGCTGAAGAAATTTAGAGATGAAAAATGTCTGTTTAGGAATTATAGAGCAATGGATATGAAGCTGTCTATATATGGCCGTAGCAAAGAGACAATTGAAGATGAACCAGATATATTCACTATACAGCAAGATGATAAAATCAATATATGGAAAGTATCTCATGGAAATAATGGTAGTTTTACAGCAGAAGAAAGAGAACGATATTTGGATCAAAGTATTATTACAGTCCATAGAGAAACGGGAAAAGGACAAGGTGCTGAGTTCGAAAAGGGTATAAAGATTGGTGATTATTTTTACTTATGCCATGGGAATAGCGGTGTAAAACTACTTGGAAAGGTTACTTCCGAAGCAATGCAGCTTGACACTAAGACTGAGGGGTGGCTTTATAGGAGTTATGAAGTAGTGGCATATTCAAAAGATCCTGATTATCGATATTCTGCTTCGCAAAAGGGCTGGACGCCAAATTATAATTCTACTGCATGGCGAATACCAAGAAGTGATTTTGCAGAGTTTGAAAAATATATTCTCATACCTTGCTTTGATATGAAGGTACAAGATTTAATATTTGACGAAATAGTAATTCAACCAACGGAAGAGGAACCTTCGAGTTCCAGTAGTGTTTTAGAACTATACAGCAAAGAAGATTTTTTGAACGAGGTATTTATTTCAGAGCAGCAGTATGATGAGATTACCATTCTCCTAAATAGAAAGAAAAACATCATCTTACAAGGAGCACCTGGTGTAGGTAAAACATATGCAGCTAAAAGATTGGCTTATTCACTTATGGGGTGTATGGACGATGCAAGGATAGAAATGATCCAATTTCATCAAAATTACTCCTATGAAGATTTTGTAATGGGATTCAGACCAGTTGAGGGTGGCGGATTTGAACTAAGAACGGGTATCTTTCACCAATTTTGTATAAAAGCATCCAATGATCCAACAAGAGATTATTATTTCGTTATTGATGAAATCAATAGAGGGAACCTAAGCAAAATATTCGGGGAGCTCTTGATGTTAATTGAGAATGATAAACGAGGTTCAAAGTTCTCTGTGCCGCTGACATATAAACCTGATAGCCGTTTCTATGTACCACAAAATGTATTTGTTATTGGGATGATGAATACAGCAGATCGATCATTGGCAATGATTGACTATGCACTTAGAAGAAGGTTCTGCTTTATTGAAATGGAGCCTGCATTTGGAACGCAAGTGTTCAGAAAACACTTAGTTGATAATGGAATACACGAAGACGTGATTGAAAGAATCATCATCAGAATGAATTATTTAAACAATCAAATCGCAGCTGATAGCAATTTGGGTAGAGGATTTAAAATTGGACATAGTTATTTCTGTAACCCTTCTACTGATGAAAACTGGTATCAAAGTGTTATTGAGTACGAAATCAACCCGTTAATCGAGGAATACTGGTTTGACGACGAAGAAAAAGCTCAAGAACATATGGATTATTTGTTGGGGTGATATAAATGGCAAATGAAATTCCAATTCAGAATATTTATTATATGCTCAGCTATGCGTACGATGTCTTAAACGAAGGGGATAATGTCAAATTAGCAGATGAGGATTATGAGAATATATATGATTTGTTTGGGAAAATCCTTGTAAATGGGCTAAGTCTTTTAATTAAAAGAGGTTTTAATCGAGAATATATCAGCGTATCTGAAGAATTACCGTTGTTAAGGGGTAAGATTGCTATCAATGAAACTTTAAATAGACAGAATCATATAGTTGGGAAGCTTAATTGTGAGTACGATGAACTTTCTTCTAATGTTCTGTTTAATCAAATCATTAAATCCTCTATCACTAATCTTATAAAATATAAAGGGCTTGATAAACAGATTAGAGAAAAGCTTAAGAACATCAATCGTTATTTTCATGACATTGATTTGATTCAGCTTCAAAAACAGCATTTTTCGCGCATTAGATACCATCGAAATAATCGATTTTATAGATTGATAATAGATATTTGTGAGCTTCTCTTTGACGAGATGTTGGTTTCCTCGCAAAAGGGAGAGACAATATTTAAAGACTTCATTAAAGATGGAAGAATGGCTACATTATATGAAAAATTCATACTGAATTTCTATAAGAAAGAGTTGTCATCGATACAGGTTTACTCTCCTATTTTCCAGTGGGACAAAGATTTGGACTTTGAGCATGTTGGGGCTAATTTTCTACCGATAATGAGAACGGACATTGTACTACAAAGTGAAAGAGAACAGCTAATTATTGATGCTAAGTATTATTCAAGCGCTCTCCAGATGCGAAATATTGGTGATGCGAAAAAATTAATTTCAGGTAATCTATATCAAATTTATACCTATATCAATAACAGCACATTTACAGGTACTAAGTCAGGAATGCTTATTTATCCTGTTGTGGAAACAGATATGGACTTTGTTTATAGTATTCAAGGGAAAAAGATATATGTAAAAACATTAAATCTTAATACAGGTTGGGGCAATATCCATCATCGTTTAATTGATATTGCAAAAGTTATATAAATGTGCTTGTCTTGTGGTTTGAAATAATATTATTGGATTGAGGAGTATAAAATGTCAAATATACATTACTTCCCACGGTACTCACAAAAAGAGAATATGGTAACCAACAACACCATGCTTCTTTTTAGCCGGTTATACAATAATAGTCCTGAAAAATTCAGAAGATTTATTAATGCTATTCTGGAGGAAAGTGGTATAGAGCTTGATACTACAGTTCGTTTTAAGCAACAAGAAAAAGGCAAAGGTAGTATACCAGATGGAATGATAGAGCAGGAAAGCTTTAAGATTATTATTGAAACAAAGCTGTATGGACAAGAAAAGATTAAGCAGATTAAAAATCATTGGAATGCATTTGAAAATGAGGATAAACAGATTTTTCTATGGATTAATAAAAATCCAATTTCAAAAAAGTATCATGAGGATATAATTGGTCATCTTAATAAATTCAATGATGATAATGGTTCGAATATTGGATTTGCTTCAACAACTTTCAAGGATATTTGCACATGTTTTTTTGAAACACTTCAAGAATATGACTTTGAAATGAAAGCGCTGATTGAAGATTTTGAAGGCTTTTGTGATGAGTGTGATTTAATAGACAATGCTGATACAAAAATCAGGGTTGTTCTGACTGGTCAAACCTTTGAAGATAACCTGAAAAACAACATTTATTACAATCCAATTGACAGAGGATACAAAAATACAAAGTATATTGGCTTGTATAAGAATAAAGCAGTGAGGGCCATTGGTGAAACAATCTGCTGTGTGGATGCTGCTTACGATAATAGTACTAATAGTGTCAAAATTATAGAAGTTCAGTATGGAAGATTGTCCGATCATATGATGAATATATTAAAAGGAGTTATACATGATGCAAGAGAGAAATATGCGCATGCTTTTAATGAAGGTCAAAGGTTTTTCTTTGTTAATGAATATTTTATTACTGAGTATGCAAAGAAAAGTAAAGGTGGGCTCATGGGCACAAGATATATTGACTTAGGAGAAGTAGATGACTTTAAGAAAGAAATGACAGTCGGCGAAATTGCTGAATTGCTTAAGACTAAAGAATGGAACGTGGGGTAAAAGATAATGTTTTGCCAATACTTGATTGCTTAAACAAGTGGAGTATGAAGATTAAATTAATATGGCTTAAATGCAAATTTCTTTAGAAGAAGACATAAAGCTTAAAATGGTTATCTTGTAATAAAAATGTTATAATTTATGCAAAGACATATTTGAAGAAACTGATAATTTACTGTAGATGATCAGTGTTAGTGCCAGAAAATTTGCATGAAGGTAGCGAGAGTTGGGAGTTACAACAATGATAATAAGCGCAAGCAGAAGAACTGATATACCAAAGTTTTATAGCGAGTGGCTCGTCAACCGCATAAAAGAAGGTTATGTTGATGTTCGCAACCCGATGTATACTTCTCAGGTTAGCCGCTATAGCCTGAGTCCTGAAATTGTGGACGGGATTGTCTTTTGGACTAAGGACCCGGCACCGATACTAAAGAGACTTGATGCATTTTCTGAATACAGCTATTACTTTCAATTCTCTCTCACCCCATATGGAAAAGACATAGAGGGCAATCTCCCCGATAAGCATGAGCTTATAAATACGTTTAAGGAGCTATCGTCGAGAATCGGTAGTGATAGGGTCAACTGGCGGTATGACCCAATACTGTTGAACGGTAAATATTCGATAGAGTACCAAATCCGTGCATTTGGGAAAATCGCGACTGAGTTGAATGGCTACACAAAGAATGTCACCATTAGCTTTATCGACGAATACAATTTCGGTGGCAGAAGCGTATATACTTCACTTAATACAAAAGAGATTGTTGTGGCACAGCAAAACCTGCTTGCAGAGAAAATCTCAGAAATTGCTCGCGATAACGGTATGTCTGTTGACACATGCGCAGAAAAGATTGATTTGCATAAAT
>LSQX01132184.1_pt1 | contig 10415 bp, 11 predicted proteins | sample 654561 | NCBI WGS metagenome assembly LSQX01 (sample SAMN04489861, study PRJNA283612) | anaerobic digester metagenome | isolation source: 4 biogas reactors fed with cattle manure at either 37C or 55C with and... | place: Denmark: Kongens Lyngby | collected 2014
CGGGTTGCCGACAATCTGGACCGGCTCGACTGGTATCAGCAACGTACCAGACCACGAATCATTCTTGGCAGCGGAATCACTGAACGAAACGCCTCGCCCCTTGCGGCCAAAGCCAAGCGATTCCAAACAGACTTACATGTTGGCACCGCTCTCAGGCACGGGGACCCCCGAATGCCGGTGGATCCGGGATTGGTTAAACTCATGGCCAGAGCATTGGAAATTGAATACGCAGGCTAATTCACAATCAGAGGCTCATTTGAATTTTCAACCCGCTTCAGCTAAAGTCTGGTAGATTAGAATATACAGCTATACGCTGTTTCATTAACCATCAAAGAGAAAGGAATCATAAAAGATGAAAGACCTGAAGGGCACAAAAACGGAAAAGAACTTGCAGGAAGCTTTTGCGGGTGAATCGATGGCGCATACCAAATATCAATACTATGCGTCCAAAGCAAAAAAAGAGGGCTATGAACAGATCGCCGCTTTTTTTGATGAAACTTCAAGGAATGAGAAAGAGCACGCCAAACTCTGGTTTAAATATCTGCACGGCGGAGAGGTTCCCGCATCGACAGTGAATCTTGAGGACGCTGCTGACGGCGAAAACTACGAGTGGACCGACATGTACGCGAGATTTGCAGACGAAGCCGAGGAAGAGGGGTTCAAGGAAATCGCTAAAAAATTCCGCCTGGTCGGTGAAGTGGAAAAGAATCACGAAATCCGCTACCGTCGCCTCCTGGCCAATATTGAAGAAGATATCGTCTTCGAAAGGGAAGATGGAGAAACTGTTTGGATTTGCCGCAACTGTGGTCACCTGCATGTGGGCAAAAAGGCGCCTAAGCTGTGCCCGACCTGCGACCACCCACAATCCCATTTCGAAATTCTTGCGGTCAATTACTAGGTTATACAGTCTTACACCATTTGAAAAGGCCCGCTTCATCAGCGGGTTTTTTCAAATGGAAGCTTAGCTTCTTGAAACATTTTCACTGTTGATTTGCACGCAATCTCCATTCAATGCATACTATGATGTAATCGATTACGATATATAAATGTAACACAATAATTACCAGTCAAGAAAGGAATAATAAAATGAAGAAGGACAAGGAAAACGTTCGTAAATACGGCAATATTTTTAATATCCATGAGGGTTACACTTGGGATAATTACACCGTTGACGGTATTCGTATGGAGGATGTTCATCTGGTACTGACCCCCAGGATGGGCTCCCAGAATATTGGCATTACAAGCGGCATCCACTATCCGGGCATGGAATTTGAACCTCATATCCACCCTTTGAGCGAAGAGCTGGTTTTCTGCCATGAGGGGGAAGGTGAATTTTATTTGTATGACCGCTGGTACCCCGTCAAAAAGGGCGATGTTCTGTACGCGCCGCCAGGCGTCAAACACGGGACTCGTAAGCGTGCGGGTACAGAAGGTGTTTTCGTTACCATAGGAGTCGCCACGCCACCTCAGCTCGATCTATACAACCGGATTGGCTACGAGTTACATCCTGAAGAATCAGTCGAAAAAGAAGAGGAATAATAAAAATCCGGCTGATCCTCTCTTCTTGGAGGGTCAGCCGGTCAACCACCAGGTTTGTTTTAATTTTTCATTGCTGCATCAAAATCAAGATTCGATGGACTGAAATTCAATGCTTGAGCCTGTCTGAAAGCTTCTTCGATCCCCTCCAATCGATCCATCCCATTATCTTCCCATTCGATAGAGAGTGGACCATGGTAACCACGCTCATTCAGAATTCTGACAATTGATTCGAAATCAACATCGCCGCGACCCAAAGATCGGAAGTTCCAGCCCCGCCGGCTTTGGCCGAAGGGCAAATGCGAGCCCAGCAAGCCGTTGCGCCCGTCAAGGGTGATGGCCACGTCTTTCAAATGGACGTGGATGACCTTGTGACCGAAATCCTGAAGGAATACGAGCGGATCGACTCCCTGCCAGAGGAGATGGCTGGGGTCAAAGTTCAGGAAAAAGGCTGGATGATCCTCCAGCTCCTCAAAGAGTCGCTTGGTACTCCAATAATCAAAGGCAATCTCGGCCGGATGAACTTCGAAGGCAAAGCGGACGCCGTGGAGGTGAAACTCATCAAAGATGGGCGTCCAAAGTTCCTTGATCTTCCGGAAGCCTTCCTTGATCATCTCCTCACTTGTCTGAGGAAAGGAATAAAAGTAGCTCCAGATCGGCGAACCCAAGAAGCCGCAGACAGTATCAACTCCGAAATTCTTGCAGGCGGCCGGTGTTTTCATCATCTGTTCTATGGCCCAGCGCCGGATCTCCTCTGGCTTCCCCTTGTATCGGTCGGGGACAAAATGGTCCAGGCGGGGATCCCAATTATCTCCGACACATTGCCCTGTCAGGGCAGCATTGACCGCATAGCAATCGAGATGATAATCCTGCAGCTGCTGCCGCAAAGAATCACAGTATTGCTGGTCACGCGAAGCTCGATCGACATTAAAGAGATGATCCATCGTCATTAATTCCAGGCCGTCAAAGCCAATCGAAGACGTAATTTTGCAAAGCTCCTTAAGTTCCAAATCGGCCCATTGGCCCGTTGCCAGTGTAATGGGTCTGGTCATGGTAATCGCCTCCTGTCAAGCCATTCAGCCGGCCTTGGAGCCTTGCTGAAATTCTTATCCAATCCTATCACGTCCCTGTCTGTGGGTAAAACTAGAAACGTGACTTGGTGTATTATTTAGATTAGCGTTTGTCCCGTGAGGAGGTCGCCAGCATGTCAAATAAGAGAGTCGCAGTCATTGGAACCGGTTTTATGGGTCTCGCCCATATTGATGCTTTACGGCGCCTGCCCGACATCGACCTGGTTGCTTTGTGCGATGCCAGCCAACCTCACCTTCACGCAAGGCAGCTTAAGATTCCCCACGCCTTTACCGATTATAAGGAAATGATACGTAGCTTACGTCCTGATGCCGTGCATATCACCTCTCCCAACTACTTGCATTTTGAAATGGCGCTTTTTGCCATTCGGAAAAAGGTTCACGTCCTGTGCGAAAAACCATTCACCCTCACGGTCCGCGAGGCTGAGCAGCTAGCACTTGAAGCAAATCAAAATCAGGTAAGCGGATCGATCAACTACCATAACAGATTTTATCCCATGACCCGTCAAATGAAGGCCATGGTCGACACTGGTCAAGTGGGGGATCTGATCTCGGTGACTGGAAGTTACCGGCAGGACTGGCTCCTGTATCCGACGGATTTCAACTGGCGGATACTGAGCAAATTTTCCGGATCTACCCGCATCGTCGGAGATATCGGGTCACATTGGCTGGATCTGGCCCAATATGTGACCGGGCAGAAGATTGTCGCCGTCATGGCAGATTTTCATACCGTTTACCCCCGCCGAGCGCAGATCGACGAATCCGGGAACACGGACCAAATTGAGGTGGACACCGAGGATATGGCTGCCTTCCTGTGCCGTTTTGAGAACGGAGCCTTGGGATCCTGTTTTGTCAGCGCCATGGTCGCCGGTAAGAAAAACCAGACGCAACTGCTGATCGCCGGCAAGGATGGCTCCATGGAATGGGATACGGAAAAGAATCTGAACGATTTATGGCTTGGTTTCCGTTCCCAACCAAACCAGATTCTGACCAAAGACCCCAATCTGCTTGCTCCGGAAGCCGGCAGTCTCTCAGGCTACCCGGGAGGCCATGTTGAGGGTTATCCGGATGCCTTTGTCAATCACTTCCGGCATTTCTACCAGACACTGGACAGGCCTGACCTGCCTGTCGAATACTGCAGCTTCGATCAGGGTGTCCGCGAAATGAAGCTCATCGATGCCATTCATGCCAGCAGCCGACAGGGCAAGTGGATTGAAGTTCCCGTATGACCTTGACGAAACAAGCTTCGACGTTGAGAAATCGAGCCGTTTTGGCGCTTGATCTTGGCGGTTCCAAATTCATTGCAGGCCTTGTCTCTGCTGACGGGAACCTGATTGACTCCAGGTTCGACAGGTGGACGGTACATTCGGAAGAGGGCATCCTGGAACAACTTCTGACAGCCGCCAGCCAGTTGATTGATGCTAATCCACGGACGCCCCCTCTTGCCGTCGGCGCGACCGTACCGGGCCTGACGGATTCAGTTGGAGGTATCTGGCTGGATTCTGTCTTTCTGGGTATCCGCGACTTTCCTTTTGCTGATCGCTTAAGTCGGGCTCTATCCATTCCTGCAGCCATCGAGAACGATGTAAACGCCTGTGCCCTGGCTGAATCCTATTTCGCCCATGACCGCAAGCTGAACGACTTTCTCTGGGTCACAGTGTCCAACGGTGTGGGTGGGGCAGTTTTCCTCGACGGTCGCCTTTATCATGGGGCAAGACAGGGGGCAGGTGAGCTGGGCCATGTCGTTGTCGAGGAAGGTCCCTCCGCCCGCCGATGCCATTGCGGGAACCTGGGCTGCGTCGAAGCCATGGCCTCGGGACGCGGACTGGTGTCCAACTATTTGCAACTGGCAGGCCGGTCTTCTATCGAACAACAGGGGCTGACAGCGGAGTCTGTCGCTGAACTTGCCAGAGCCGGTGACGACATAGCCCGACAGACCTATCACATGGAAGGCGTGTACCTTGGCAGGGCGATTGCCGCTGCTGTCAATATCCTGAATCCCTCCAAGGTCTTTTTGGGAGGCGGTGTTTCCCAAAGTTTCGACCTCTTCGAACCGGCGCTCCTGCAAACGGTCAGGGCCCGGATCTACCGACACGCCAATCCCGATCTCAGCATCGATGTGACGGGGCTTGGTTACCACGCGGCCCTTCTTGGCGCGGCCGCCATCGCCCAAATCCATCTCAAGAAAATAATTAATTAAGGAAGTATTTATGTCTCAATCGTTTATTGAAAAGTATTTTGCCTCGCTGGAGTCAATCATTGCCCAGCTGGACCCTCAGGCTTTTGAAAAAGCCATCGCCATCCTGACGGAAGCCTACCTCCAGGACAGGCAAATTTTCATCGCCGGCAATGGCGGCAGTGCAGCCAGTGCCAATCATTTTGTGTGCGACTTCGGAAAGAACGCGATTCAGAGAGAGGGAGCGCGCCGCTTTCGGATTATCTCCCTTTGTGACAATGTCGAAAAAATAACTGCCATCGCCAACGACATCGCCTTTGAACAGATTTTCAGTTTTCAGCTTGAAAACCTGATGCGGCCAGGTGATGTGTTGATCCTGATCAGCGCGTCGGGCAGCTCGCCTAACATTCTTGAAGCGCTCACCTATGCCAGGAAGGTCGAAGATAGCTCTGTCATCACATTGTCGGGCTTTGAGGGCGGCAAGATAGCCGGTTTGGCCGATGCTTCCCTGGTCGCCCGTTCAAAGTCCTATGAGCGGGTCGAGGACATCCATCTGATCATCCTGCACATGATCGTTTGCTACTTCAAGGAACATCCCGAATTGACCATACCCAAAGACGAAACCCACTCGCTGTGAGTGGGTTTCGTCCGGACAAACAGGCAAGGTAATTTCGCCTTATTTCTTAATCAGCCGGTAAGCCTGCCAGAACCTTTCTCATGTAGCCAACTGCCCGGGGAAGACCTTCTACAGCGTCCGGCAGATCCTGGTTCCCCCAACGGCGTTCGTATTCCAGGGAAAGCCAGCCATCATAGCCCGTATCATGCAATTTTCGCGCGATGGCATGCCAATCGAGAATGCCTTCACCAGGGATACGTGACCGGACAGTGCGGTCATCAGGATTGACGTGTGAAACCATGGTGAAAACCGGTTTCTCAGGGACGCCATATCGGTAGACCAGATCCTTGCAATGAACGTAGTAGATCTTTCCCTCTTGCAGGTCAATGGCTTCTTCGTATTCTTCGGCCGGGAAAAAAGCCAGATTAGCCTGATCGTACAAAATCCCCACATTGGGGTGCCCGATCTCTTTAACCAGATCCATGCTGATTCTGGCGGTCGTTGTCATGGTCCCGAAATGATTTTCCAGACAGATGCGGATGCCATCCGGCGCGCAATAGTCCCCCAGCTCCCTCATGGACCTGACCAATGCGTCTTTTTTCCTACCATCCGGGTCCGTTTCCCCATCCACAAACTTGCCGCCGTAGGCCCTGATGTTTTTGCATTTCAGGGTGCGGGCTATGTCAATGACCCGCTTGAATCTCTCGCATTCTTGTTGGCGTTCGGCCTCGTCCAAGCTGTTAAACAAGTTCAGGTAAGGTGTGAGCGCCGCCACCGGCAAGTCAACTGAGTCGAGCTTGGCCTTCAAGGCTTCCAGCTCTTCCGCTTTATGTTCCAGAGGGAATGAACATTTGAATCCATCTGTTTCGATGATGATTTCAATCCCATCCAGTCCAAGTTCTTTAAAATAATCAATGGCTTCGAACAGTTCCATTTCTGGTGTTGCCATTGTATGTCCGGCCAGTTTCATCATTGACTCTCACCCCAATCGTTTGACAGATCAGGTAAACCTGCGGCTTTCAAAATCCGATCCATCAGCTCGTGTGTTTTATAGGCATCCTCGGCACTTGTGAGAGGCGTTTCCCTCGTGCGTACGCAATGGAAAAAGTGCTTGATGCAGTCTTCAAAGCCAAGCCGGTTGACTACGGTGCACCAACCTTGGTTCAAAGGCGTAAAGGTCTGTCCCTCTTCCCTGTCCGGGTAGATCACCTTATAACTGTCCAGGTTATCCGAAACTGCTGTCATGTTCTCGCCATAGATCTCGACCTGTTCACGCCACTGGCCCGCTTCACGCGAGGCAGCAAGAAGACCTGTTGCGCCATTTTCAAAGCCCAGGTGGGCAGTACATAAATCTTCAAAGAAGGGATCGGTAAATTTGGCTCTTGCCTCCACATAGTCACATTCACCAAGATAATACCGGAGGAGATCGACCATATGGATGGCATTTTCGAGTGTACCCCGGTACTCTTTGAACTCGCGGGATTTGTTAGCAATCACCATGTGGGGCTGTTTTCCGCTGACATGGAAAGCTTCGATGCTTTTTCGATTGGCAGGGGCAAAACGACGATTGAAGGCGACCATGACGATCTTGCCTGACTTGGCAGACAGATCCGCTAAATATTCGCATTCCGCCAAGGTCGTGGAAAGCGGCTTTTCGCACAAGACATCGAGTCCATTGGCAATAAGGGGTGGCAGATAAGCTTTCCGAACTGTTTTTGGTGTGAGCAGAACGGCACAATCCATCTCTGTTGACAGAAACTCGTCAAGAGTTCTGCACGCCTTTTCTGCACCGTACTGTTCCTTCGCCATCTGAGCATTTTCATAATGTCCGCTCAATATGGCGGATATCTTGACATCAGGCAACGCGGCCAACACCGGGAAATGAGCAATTTGAGCAATTTGCCCGGTCCCGATGACGCCTACCTTGAGTTGTTTGTTTATCATTAATTAATTACCTCCTCATTTTCCTAAATATGCCTTCTTGATCAGCGGATCATTCCGAAGACTTTTACTTTCTCCCTGATGAACGATTTTTCCATTTTCCAGCACATAGGTATAGTCAGATATTGCCAAGGCTTTGGCGGCATTTTGCTCAACAAGAAGAACCGTGATACCTGACTCATTGATTTCCCGGATGATATCGAACACTTGATTCACAATGATAGGAGCAAGACCCAGGCTCGGTTCATCAAGTAAAAGCAATTCTGGTTCAGCCATCAAGCCCCGGGCGATCGCCAGCATCTGCTGCTCTCCACCGGAAAAGGTGCCTGCCAGCTGATCACATCTTAAGCCGAGAATGGGAAAGGTCCCGCACACTTTATCAATATTTTTGGCCGTCTTGCTTTTATAGTTGCGCATGCTTCCCATGATCAGGTTTTCAGTGACGGTTAAATTGGCAAATACGTGCCTTCCTTCAGGTACTTGAATGACCCCTTCACGAACCACCTTATGCGGAGCCTGGGGCAAGGGTTTATCCTTGTAAGTAATGGAACCGCTCTCTTTTTTGACAACACCGGAAATGGTATTCATCAGCGTACTTTTTCCGGCTCCGTTAGAACCTATGATCGAGACAATCATCCCCTCTTGTACGTCAAGTGTGACGTCTTCAAGCGCCGTGATATGACCATAGCTCACATGCAAATTATCAATCCTCAGCATCGCGGTCCGCCTCCCCAATATAAGCTTTGATCACGTCCGGGTTCTCCTGAACCGCCTCGGGGGTACCCTCGGTGAGCAGGTTGCCAAAATTCAGCACGTAAATATAATCGGAAAGGTCATTGACAACCTGCATCCGATGTTCGATGACCAGAACGCCGAAGTGGAACTTCTCTTTCAGATCGGCCAAGAGGTGAATGAAAGAACTCACCTCACTTGGGTTCAAGCCGGCGGCAGGTTCGTCAAGCATGAGAAGGATCGGATCATTGACGATGGCCCGGGCGAGCTCGATCCGGCGTTGCATGCCATAGGCAAGGTTGTGCGGGTCTTCATCGCAGTAATCTTCCATGCCGACCAATTCCATGGCGTAACGGGCTTTCTCACTATTTATCTTCTCGTTTCGCCGTTTAGAGGGAAGAGTCAGCATCGCGCTGAACAGTGAATAGTTCGTCTTCGCGTCCAAGGCAACCATGACATTCTCAACACAGGTCAAACCCTTGAACAGCCTGATATTCTGGAAAGTCCGTGAAATCCCCTTGCCTGCGATCACATGCTGGGGAAGTTTGACAATACTTTCCTGGTTCAGCAGTATATCGCCCTGATCCGCTTCGTAAATACCTGATATCAGATTGAATATGGTTGTTTTTCCGGCTCCGTTGGGGCCGATGATGCTGACGATCTGGTCGGTGTCAAGCTGCAAGGACACATCCTGAACCGCCTTTACACCGCCAAAGTGTTTGCTCAAATTATTTATCTTAAGTAGCACGATACGACCATCCTTTCAAGATCACGCTTTTGCGGTAAAGAGACGCTTTACCGTGGTGAAAACTTTCAGTCCGGCTTTACGGATCGTCTTGAAATCCAGCTCTACTTCCCCAAAAAGACCTTGTGGTCTGAAATTGATGATGAAGAGGACAATGGCACAGTAGATGATGATACGAAGTTCATTTGAGAATCTGAGGATTTCCGGTATCAGCCCCAGAATAATGCCCGCGAAGATGGATCCACTCAGGCTGTTGATGCCGCCGAAGAAAACCATGACAATCCACAGGGAGGATTGATCCCAGCCGAAAGACGCCGAATCGATATAGCCGGTTGTATGGACATACAAGGCGCCGCCGAGCGCTGTAATCGCACCCGCCAGCGTGAAGACAATCAGCTTGACCACGGGCACGTTAATCCCCATGGAGGCGGCTGCAAGTTCGTCGCTCTTAATGGCAATGCATTCGCGCCCAAATCTCGATTTTTTGAGATTCCAGACTAGCGCGATAATGACAACCAGGATGCCCACGATTAGCCAGGGAGTTGTCCGCCTTGGAATCGCGGTCAAACCCAGAGCCCCGCCCGTACTGGCCGTATTATTCAAAAATGCGACAAGGGCTTCGCCGAAGCTGAGTGTGACCACGGCCAGGTAATCCCGTCGGAGCCGGACGGCCGGGATGCCGATCAGGAATCCACAGATGGCTCCCACGAGAATCGCCAATGGAATGGTCACATAGATGGGGTAGCCCATATATTTGGACAGCATGGCCGATGTGTACCCGCCAACCGCCATAAAGGCGGCCTGTCCCATTGAAAACATGCCGGTCAGTCCTGTCAACACATAGACTCCCAGCATGCCGATCATCAAAATAAAGACATTGTTGACAAGGAAAAGCAACATGTAGTTCAGATACGAAGCGCTCATACAGTTGCCCCCTTAAGCTTTTTGTGTTGTAAAGTCCCCCGCCAGACCCTGAGGTCGCAGGAAGAGGAAAAGCAACATAAAAAAGAAAGTGCCTACAGGCGCCAAGCTGGTGCCGATCAGCACACCGAATACCACCTCAATGAGTCCTAGCAAGAGGGCTGCATAGAGGGCACCATTCAGAGACCCCAGGCCGCCAATAATGCAGACCATGAATCCTTTGACCGTGTAAAGACTCCCCATCTGCGGAGAGAGAATGGTTCTGATACCCACAAACACGCCCGCGATACCCGCCAGAGCACCTGCAACAAAAAAGGTTACCATGACAACCAGATTGACATTGACGCCCATCAGGCTTGTGGTGCGGGGATCGATGGAAAGAGCACGGATACTGATGCCCAGCCTTGTCTTTTTCAGGATTATGACCAGGATAAGGATACAAGCCGCAGCTACGGCAAGCATAACCAGGTTGGCCACGTCAAAGCTGACATTGCCAATTGATATATATCGTTTCTTGAAAAACTTTGGGTAAGAATAAAACAAGCCGCTGAAGCGGATTGTAATTATGTTTTGCAAAAGCATCCCCATGGTGATGGAGGAAACAAAAAACAGCAAGACTTGCTTTGATGATTGCCTCAGCCGGTGGAAGCTGATCAGCTC
>LSQX01159496.1_pt1 | contig 10414 bp, 6 predicted proteins | sample 654561 | NCBI WGS metagenome assembly LSQX01 (sample SAMN04489861, study PRJNA283612) | anaerobic digester metagenome | isolation source: 4 biogas reactors fed with cattle manure at either 37C or 55C with and... | place: Denmark: Kongens Lyngby | collected 2014
CAAAACACTGAAGAAGTAAGTGAAAATACTGAAGAAACAGGTCAAAACACTGAAAAAGTAAGTGAAAATACTGAAGAAACAGGCCAAAACACTGAAGAAGTAAGTGAAAATACTGAAGAGACAAGTCAAAACACTGAAAAAGTAAGTGGAGAAGCTAAACCAGCATGTAAACAAGCTGAAGAGGCAAGTCAAAACACTGAAGAAGTAAGTGAAATGAAAGTCTGAGAGTTACTTCCATAAGAAATAAAAGATAATTCAAAATATAATCCACGTGGATTTACACATTTGATTGAAAGATCAATAACATCGACCTTGTAGCTGTTTATTATCCAAATTAACAGCGCGGTTATTGTGCTTGAAGTTTGTATCTCAAGTGTGTAAATCTCATTTTCTTACAGTTTTTTCTCAAAGACTTTAATAAAATGTCTTTGTTATCCAGGGCAACCCGTAAACTTGCTTGCTAGGTAATACTTTTTAAGAGGTTTTGTTTTTTAGAATGTACTTCTGCCAGACTTTCGAGGCTCTACATCCATTTGTCTTTATCACCCGCAATCTGTTTGGGCAGCGTAGTGAATTTGATATAAATTTAAAGTCAAATTTTTGTATCCTGAGTATAATTTTGCCCTCTCAACTATTTAATTCTCATTTAATTCTCAAATTAATGAAATACATCTCCCTGAATTTTTCCCCTGAAGGCTAAGTTTCGAGAAAGAGGTTTTCTGGTTTATTCCTTGAAACTTTGTTTGCAGGTCACCAGGTTCTTTCCTAATTTTATAGATATCAATAACAATCAATTACAATTAATTTCAATCAATTCGTCTTATCGATCTGACCTGTTTTCAAAATTACCAGGATAATCTTTTTAGTTTTCCGAAAAAACTAATTTTCAATTATTAAGGTTTTTAAGAAAATGTTGGAATGTTTCAGTGTATGAACATAATAGGGTGGGCAGTTTTTACTTGAGAGAGCCTGCAAACCTGAATCCTGACATAGATTTTTCCGGAAAACCTTAATCTAAAAAAAGAATATACTATATGGGGAGAAATTTAAGACTTATTAAAAATAATTAAAGGATCTAAAGTACGGGGTTTTACGCCTATGGGAAGAGGGCCGAGAAATTACGAGGAGAAGCTGATAACTCCGGAACGAGCAGCTGAACTTATAGAAGAAGGCTGGAAGCGGGCAGACCTGCACGTACATACAACCTGTTCCTTTGACGTCCTTCCTGTGAGAGATCTGCATCCAGAAAGCCTTTATGATAAAGCCCTTAATCTCGGAATGGATTATGTAACATTTACGGACCATGATACCGTGGAAGCGTGCGAGATTCTCGGATGGGACCGTGAAAAGTTTGTTCCAGGTGTTGAGATGAGTGTGTACGACCCTGAATTTGCAGGACATGTCCTGCACATTAACGTTTTCGAACTTGACAGGGAGAATTTTTTTGAACTCAGGGAAATTGCGGAAATCGAGCATGACCTGAAAAGCTTTATCAAGTACCTCAAACGGCATAAACTTCCTTTTGTTTACAATCATCCTTTCTGGTTTGAATTCCATCGTGAACCGAATCCGTCTGCAGTACCCAGACTGGCAAGGCTTTTCCCAGTACTGGAATACAATATGAATGAACCCAAACAGAAAAACGGGCTTACTATTGCCTTGGCTGAGAAATTCGGAAAAGGCATTGCTGCGACAACCGACTCTCATTCTGGGAAACTAGGAAAGGTATACACCCTTGCAAAGGGCGATAGCTTCAAAGATTTTTTCAGGAATGTAGAAAAAGGTAAAAATTACATTGTACCTGAAAACCTTACCAGGGAACACCTGATTGATGAAATGAATACCTGGATAGATCTGATCTTTGAAAAAAGCCAAAAAAACAGGGAAATAAAAAGCTACCTTACTGGAATAAAATCCCTGGATGCAATGGTCAGGATTTCCAGGAGTGAACTACTAAACAATTTCCCAGGGCTCAACAAGNNTCGAGGAGCACTCTTTTAAACTACTCTCCGAGGCTTAACAGGACAGCCATGAACCTTTTTTATATGATCTCAAACACAGGGCTTCCGGCTTCATTTTATCTCCATACGGAAGAGAGTTTAGCAAAGGAAATTGAAAAACAAATCGAGAGGGAAAAGCAAAGTTAAAATACATATTTTTAACTATTTTTAAGGCTTGTGTCTCTCATCAAACTTTTTTGATTCTTCCGTTCACTGAACTTCCTTGGTTTTGCTTTTTATAAACTCCCTTATTTGAGATTCAGAACTTTGAATGAAAACTTAGAGATTTCGATTTTAAAGGTATTTTTCGATTTCTGAAAAATCTACCCTGGCAGTTGAATCCAGGGAAATTGGAGTTATTGAGACGTGTCCTTTCTGCATGATGGCGTGCACATCAGTACCTTCTTTTTCTTCCCGGATCAGGTCGCCTGCAATCCAGTAATAGGGTCTGCCCCTTGGGTCGTGTCTCTCCTCGACATCTGTTTTAAAGATTTTTCGTGCAAGGCGGGTTATCTCTATAGGAGTATCCTCTTCAGCGTGATAGGGAATATTAATGTTTAGAAGATCCACGTTTTCCGGCATGCCGTGCCTGAAGACATTCCGAGCAACTCTATTTACTACCTTTATTCCGGTTTCAAAACGCTCTCTATGGTAGTCCCTGGGATCATCGAATTTTAATCCTTCATCAAGTACCTGCATGGAGGCGGCAATTGCAGGCACACCGTAGCTTGCAGCTTCAAGGGCTCCTCCAATGGTCCCTGAAGTAGTAATAGTATCTGTACTTATATTCTCCCCAATATTAAAACCAGAAAGCACTAGGTCAGGCATTTCCTTGAGAATCGTGAAAATGCCCAGGATTACAGCATCTGTAGGGGTTCCTCCCACAGAATAAGCAGGTATGCCTCCAGCATTCGTTTTCGTGATTCGAAGGGGCTCAAAGATAGAAATCGAGCGCCCGACTCCGCTTTGCTGGACAGCAGGAGCCGAAATCGTAACATCTCCAAGATCTGAAACACTGTCAAAAGCGGCTTTCAAACCTGTGGAATAAACACCATCATCATTAGTAACAAGAATTTTTGGGGCCATCAGCCTTCCAATAAGTTGTCGGATAATTTAAAATTAATGGAAAGGATATATGCTTCAGGAAATACATTAACACTTCAAATACGCTTTAAAGGTAAGATGAAGTGGCAAATAAAATGGCAAAATAAAGAAAACGCCAAAAAAGAAAAGTTAATTTAGGGCTGAGCTCTAGAATTTACCAAGCCCCATTCAAAATAGCATAATAACATCTCATCTCGCAGTTGGTATCTTAACCGAATACAAACGGAAACGGATCTGCATATGCTTTGAGTTCAGATTTAGTTCAGATTTAGAACTCAGAAAACTGTTTTTATGGTATATACATAGAGATGGTGAACCCCTATGGCAAACATCATCAATCTGACAACCAGAAACTCCAGATTATGGAGCCAATGAGTCATTTCTACAAGCTTTTCTGAGCGTAAGATTCGTTTTCCTTTTATCGTTTCTACAATTTCATTTAAGCTTTCTAACATCATTTTATCAAACCCCACTGATAATGTATTCTATCCGGTAGGTCCTCAAAGCATTCCATGTTAGAAAGTGCTCTGAATACTTACCCTAATCCAACGATATCTCAAAAAGGCACTTTATGTTTGAAAATGCCTTACATAGTATACACTATCCGACGTGATCTCAATGAGGCATCTTCATGTCGAAAATGCATTATTTACCCCACCGACTCTAGCTTTAGAGGCTTGTGATATTAAAAGATGTTGACCCTGCATGAAAGAATTTTATGTGAACGCGTAGACAATACCCGAATGTTCCGATCAACGCTTTAGCCAATAGGTATGAGAAAGAAGCTGAACATTGATAGCAAAAATTACCAAGCTAGAAATTCAGAGCAGATTATATAAGCCATAGGTCGAAAATATAGAGTAATAAAAATTATCCATGAGTTAATTTCCTGTGCCCTGCAAGACAAGACCAAGTGCAAAACCCTAATCCGGCAAAAGAAAAGGATAGAAAGCAGCTTCCAGAATAAAAAATCAAATTGCACTTCAGATTATCACAACTTTATTTTTATTTTTCTGCTGGCGCCTCGGGAAAATCCGACTCAACCCTTTCAACGATCCGCCTGCAAAACTCGTCCATGAGTTTCCAGTAACCTCTGAACTGCCGGTAGATTTCTTCCACATCTTCTTCCTGGCAGGCGTGTTCACTTTTGAGCCTGAGATCAATCATCTCAAGAGCTTTGACAGTTTTTTCTTCATCAATGAGCCCGACTTTGGAAGTCATTCTCATGCAAAACTTTGGAGACTAGTAGTTGAATGTAATCTATTTCTATCGATTTTAAGAAGATCTCTACAGAACCTTACCAGAAAAGATACATCAAATCTCATTTTTACATTCTATGCTTCTATAACCCAAAACCTCCTCAACTGACACAGAGCAGTGCAAATTTAATATAATGATACCGTTATCCATCTAGTATTTCCTACAAATCAAAATTTATTATTATCCAATATCCCCCAATCAATTTCACGAGGATTTATTAAATGGACAAGTACGAAAAGGTATTCGAGCTGGCTAAACGCCGGGGGTTTTTATGGAACTCCTTTGAGCTGTATGGCGGAAGCCGGGGATTTTATGATTACGGGCCTCTTGGGAGCACACTGAAGAGGCGCATAGAACAGACCTGGAGAGAGTTTTACGTTATCCAGGAAGGGTTTATGGAGATCGAGTGCCCGACAATCGGGCTTGAAGAAGTGTTTATTGCGTCAGGGCATGTAGGAGGTTTTTCTGATCCCCTGTGCGAGTGCATGAACTGTAAAGAGGCATTCCGGGCCGACCACCTTGTAGAAAATGTAATGGACACCCCCGGAACTCTAAGCGCAGAAGACCTCACTAAAGTCATAAGGGAAAATGAGATCCGATGCCCAGAATGCGGCGGCGAATTTAGGGAAGCCTATGAATTTAACCTAATGTTCAAAACCACAATCGGTCCAGGCACTGGAAGGCAGGGGTACCTCAGGCCGGAAACGGCACAGGGGATGTTTGTCGATTTCCAGAGGCTGTCTAAGTTCTACAGGGATAAACTGCCTTTTGGGGCAGTGCAGATCGGAAAATCCTATAGGAACGAGATTGCGCCTAGACAGGGCGTAATCCGGCTCAGGGAGTTCACGCAGGCCGAGTGTGAGATTTTCGTTGATCCCAGGAACAAGAAGCACCCCAACTTCGAGCGTTTTGCAGACAGGGAGCTTATGCTTTATTCGCAGGAGGCACAGCAGAAAGGCGAATCCTTCAGGATGACTGTGCAGGAGGCTGTAAAAGCTGGAATTATTGCACATGAAATCCTGGGCTACAATATCGCACTTACCAACGAGTTCCTGACAAAGGTTGGGATCGATCCTGCAAGACTTAGGTTCAGGCAACACCTGACCGACGAGATGGCGCATTACGCAATTGACTGCTGGGATGCCGAAATCGAGACTGACAGGTTTGGCTGGGTCGAGATTGTAGGAATTGCCGATAGGACGGATTATGACCTGAAAGCCCACGCAAGAGTCAGCAAGACCGAGCTTTACGTTTATGTCGAATATGATGAGCCGAAAATGGTGACTCGCTTTGCTGTAAACCCGAACATGGGAAAGCTTGGCCCTATCTTTAAGGGCAAAGCAAAAGCTGTTGCAGATGCCTTAAAGCAGCTTTCCGAAGAAGAGCTCTCAAAGAGTGAGATCAAAGTTACTGTCGGCGGAGAGGAATTGACAGTCAGCTCGGATGCAGTGGACTTTGCGGAAGAGACTGTTAAAGTCAGTGGAGAAAATGTAATTCCTCATGTAATCGAACCTTCCTATGGGATCGACAGAATCTTCTACGGTGTAATGGAGCATGCCTATGACGAAGAAAATGTGGCTCAAAAAGCTGCCAAATCCGGGCTTAAAGGTGCAGAAGAAGCCGGAAAAGAATCCGAAGCAAAAGATTCCAAAACCAGTAAGGACGAGGGTGAAGCTGAGGGAGAAGAGGAAACCCGCCTTGTCATGCACCTCGCAAGCGCAATCGCCCCGGTACAGGTTGCAGTTCTGCCACTCCTGACCCGTAAAGAGCTTGCAGACCCTGCAAAAGATATCATTTTAAAACTCAGGGAAAAGACCCTGCTTGTTAATTACGACGATTCCGGAACCATCGGGCGCCGCTACAGGAGAAATGACGAAATCGGAACGCCTTACTGCGTTACTGTAGATTACGATACCCTCAAAGATGGGACTGTAACTATCAGGGACAGGGATTCCATGCGCCAGGTCCGGGCTCCGATTAAAGGGATCGAAAACGTGCTCTACGAACTTATTTACAGAGGCAGGACTTTCGAATCCGCAGGCAACCCCTTTAATTTCTAAAATTGAAAAACTGAAAGTTCTTGAGCTGTGGGCTAAAAAGCCTGCAGCAAAGTTTTTAATTTTTTATAGACTTATAATTAGATTAGAATCATAACTGGATTAGAATCATAATCGGATTAGAATCCGAGAAATTTCTCCGACAGAAATTACCTGAAGTAAGTTAATCCAAAATAAATGACCCTGAAACCGAATGAACGAAAACTTTTTTCCTGAGAAGCCAGCCTGCATGAAGCACCCGCTGATAAAACCCAATACAGTTGAGCAGAGGCTCTATCAGTTGAATCTCGCAGGAAAAGCCCTTGAAGGGTCAAGCCTAGTTGTGCTTCCCACAGGGCTTGGAAAAACCATTATAGCCCTTTTTGTAATTGCCTCCAGACTTCAGCGTTTTGGAGGAAAAGCCCTGGTTCTCTCCCCAACAAAACCTCTTGTGGAACAGCATGCTGCTTTTTTCAGAGAAGTGATGACTCTTCCCGAAGAAGAGATTCTGGCTTTTACGGGCAGTATTGCCCCTGCGGAGCGGGAAAAGCTCTGGGCGCAGGGAAAACTGATAATATCCACCCCTCAGGTTATTGAAAATGACCTTCTTACAAAAAGAATCAGCCTTGAGGACGTAAACCATATAACCTTTGATGAGGCGCACAGGACAGTCGGAAATTACGCTTATACCTTCATTGCGGAAAAGTATTTTGAGAGTGCAAAAAATCCTCTTGTGCTTGGAATTACTGCAAGTCCTGGCAGTTCGGACGAGAAAATTTCTGAGGTCTGCCAGGCTCTGCATGTTGAGAATGTCTCGGTGAAGACTGAGAACGACAGAGATGTCCGCCCTTATGTGCAGGAAAAAAAGGTAGAATGGCTTCAGGTCCAGCTTCCTTCCGAGATGGCTGAAATCCGGGATTATTTAGAAAAAATCGTTAATGACCGGCTCGGAACTATAAGAGATCTAGGATTTTCGGCAGGCAGCGGGAAATATGTCTCCAAAAAAGATCTCCTGCTTCTCCAGAAGAAGCTTCAGGGCGAAATCCGGATAGGGGGTGATCCTGCAATTTTTACTGCCTTGTCTGTGGTTGCCGAAATAATGAAGGTAAACCATGCTGTAGAAATGGTTGAGACCCAGGGGCTTGAACCTCTGAGGAAATACCTGGAGAAACTGGATGCAGAAGCCTCTTCAAGCAGCGCAAGCAAGGCTACAAAAAGACTAATGGACGACCTCTACATGAGAAAAGCTTTTTACAGGGCAAAGGAATGCGAGGTCGAACATCCTAAACTTGAGCTTGCGAGGAAAATCGTATCCGGGCAGCTAAAAGAAAGCCCTAACTCCAGGGTAATTGTTTTTACAAATTACAGGGACACGGCAGAGATAGTTGTAAATGCCCTTTCTGGAGTTCCAGAAATTATCCCCACCCGCTTTGTAGGACAGGCTTCACGCCGTAAGGACAAAGGGCTTACGCAAAAACAGCAGGTGGAAACTCTCGACAAATTCAGATCAGGAGAATACAACGTACTTGTAGCCACATCAGTTGCTGAAGAAGGACTTGACATTCCCTCAACGGACCTAGTATTATTCTACGAACCTATTCCCTCGGAAATTCGGAGCATCCAGCGTAAGGGCAGGACAGGCAGGCAACAGAAAGGCAGAGTCGTCCTACTTATTACAAAAGGCACACGCGACGAAGCGTATTACTGGAGCAGCAGGAATAAGGAAAAAAGGATGCTAAACAGCATACAGAAGCTTGAAGCTCTTCTGGACCCTGATGACTCAAAGCAAGATTTGAGACTTTCAGATTTTGAATCTGAAATTAAAGTTTCAGATTACGCAATAAATGAAGCCGAGAGTAAAATAGAAAATGAAAATAAAGCTGAAGATGACAGTAGAGCAGAAAATCTGTTAGAAAAAAATCTGTTAGAAAACAGAGTAGAAAGCTTAAAAGAGAGACAAAAAACGCTTGTCGATTTTGAAACTCTTTCAGGAAAGAAACCTGAACCAGAATTAGAATCAGAACCAGAGCCAGAACCAGCTCAGAGAGTCCCTGAGTTAGAAGCCACCCCTGAAACCCTCAAAATAGTAGTTGACTTTAGGGAAACAAAAAGTGGAGTTGCAAATGTTCTCGACAAGCTTGGAGTAGAGGTTGATTTTGCGGCGCTTGAAATCGGAGATTATGTTGTGAGCGACCGCCTTGCTGTCGAGAGAAAGCGCACGGACGACTTTGCAAGTTCCCTTATCGATGGAAAGCGAAATCTCTTTGCGCAATTATCAAATCTTGCAAGAGTATATGAAAAACCCGTTCTTATCATTGAAGGAACTGAACTTTTCACATCCAGGCAAATCAATCCGAATGCCATTTACGGCTCCCTGGTATCCATTGCTATTGATTTTGGAGTATCAATGTTATACTCAAGAGATGAAGAAGAGACTGCTGCAATATTAAAAGTGCTTGCAAACCGTGAGCAGACCGAAAATAAGCGTGAAGTTAATCCTCATGGGAAGAAGTTAACCAGTACTCTTACTGAGCAACAGGAATACCTGATCACTGCGATCGCAGATATAGGACCAAAAGCCGCAAGAAACCTTCTTTTACACTTCGGCTCAGTAGAAGCTATTATGAAGGCTGATACCAAAGAACTCAAGAAGGTAAAATTAATAGGGCCAAAAAGAGCAAACAAAATCAGAGAGATCATCGAGGCTCCTTATAAAGGATAAGTGGGAAAAAGTCAAACTTTTTTAGACTTCTTCTTTTTCTTTTCTCCTCTCCTTTATCGCCTCTCCTTTATTTTCTCGATCGTTCCCTCTCACCTTTATCTTTTTCATCTTATCCTTATCTTTTTCATCTTATCCTTATTTTATAACTGCCTCAGGCGCTCTACAATCCCAAGCCCTTTTTCAATTAATTCTAAATCCTCGGCAATACTGCGTGGATCTATTTCATCCTGAAGAGAATCAGCAATATTCACCATCTTTTTAAAGAGAAGGTGTTCCAGTACTTTCCGGTCTTCATGAGTTCCGGATACCTTCCGTGCTCCTGCTGGTTTTTCTGCTCTTCCTACGCCTCCTACGGATGCGGCCTGGATTGTAGGGGTTACAGTAGCTGCAGGAGATGTGGATGCAGAGGTTTCAAGAACCTCAGGAACTGCCCTTCCTGCTTCTTCTTTTTCGGAAGCTATTCTTGAAATCTCTTCTTCTGCCAGCTCGACAGCTTTTTCCTCTTCATCTGCAGGTTCAGAGGCTCTCAATCCGAGCCGTGATTTTTGCCTGTGTGCCTGGGTTCTTTTTTTAGCTTCAAAAGAAGACCTGTTTTTCTCCGTATAAGGTCTGGGTTCAGGAGCTGGGGCAGTTTCAGCTTGTTCCTGAGTTTCCTCTTCTTCCTGGACATCACATATAGGGCAGATTACTGTACCCTGATAACGGAATTTAGGGGCTCCGCAGATTTTACAATGCTCAGCAAGCATTGTGCCTCCAAGTTCAAGGAAGCGTGCTATTCGCTTTACTTTTTTATCTTTTTCAGAATCCATATCTCTAACCTTCCTTTGCTCACAGCTTCTAATGCATTTGCTTCTCGTTTATTTTATAAAATTTTTACTGTAGCTCCTGTATATGAAGTTAATTTATCCTATGTAAACTGGAGAAAGCAGTAAATCCAGAATCACGAAGGAAAGACCCTAAAGCAAGTAGCTTTAAAAATTACCGATAATATTTTATATAACATGCCTATCTTAGACTAATATATTAGCTCTTATTTTTACACTATAATTAACTGCGAAGGTGATTCGAGTGCCATCAAATGATTCAGTAGAAGTTATTAGACAATGTCTTCAGGTCTTAGAAAGTATAACCAGTGACTCTTCCGTTCCAAGAAATATCAGGCGTTCCGTGAATGAAATAATGGACATACTGAACAACGAATCCGAGCCTCTCTTTCTTAGAGCAGCATCAAGCATTTCCATTCTCGAAGATATAAGCAATGATCCTAACCTTCCTCTGCACACGAGGACTTT
>LSQX01174411.1_pt1 | contig 10413 bp, 7 predicted proteins | sample 654561 | NCBI WGS metagenome assembly LSQX01 (sample SAMN04489861, study PRJNA283612) | anaerobic digester metagenome | isolation source: 4 biogas reactors fed with cattle manure at either 37C or 55C with and... | place: Denmark: Kongens Lyngby | collected 2014
CCAACTGTCGAAAAAGGGATTATACTACTGATTTCAGTATATTTCCATGTACGGCTGCCGTGACTCCCATCACTTTGGGCGTATCTTCGTTTGAGAATACGCCCGCTCATTATGCCGGATTTCCGTATTCAGTTGTTCGCGGTGGTTCAAATCCCTCCAGTATGCCGAAAATGGCAGATGCCATGCGGCTTTGACCGCATGGCATCTATTACTATCTAAAATTTTGGTGGAGGTGGCGGGAGTCGAACCCGCGTCCGAAGGCCAAGCCACAAAAGCATCTACGGGCGTAGTCCCGATTTTTATTTTCGCAGCATGGTCTCCTCGGAACAGGATGCCATGATGCTATCTCCCTTTAATTTCCCCTGACTGAAGAAGAAGAAGTCTTCACCCCGGGTAGCCTGCTGCTATGACGCCCACTCTTTTCCCGCAGGCGAAGAAAAGGTGAACGAGCTGCTTTAAATTAAGCAGCTAATGCTAAATTATCGTTGGCAGTTATAGCCGTTCCATGTTGTTGCCGGGCCATGGTCCCGAACCCGCTTCTTTTGCCTCTTTTGCCCCCGTCGAAGCCATTTCACCCCCATATTATCGCTAACGATATCCTTTTAGCCGAGCCTTATCTTTATCTCTCAAGTTGCCTTTCCTTAAAACCTCTCTCCATTTCCCTTTTGGCATCCCTTTCCGCAATGGCATGGCGCTTATCATACGCCCTTTTACCTTTGGCCAGGGCCAGTTCTGTCTTCACCCTGCCGTTTTTAAGGTAAATGCTCAACGGCACCAGCGTGTAACCCTGTTCATGCAGGTACCCGATCAACCTTTTGATCTCGCGGCGGTGCACAAGCAGTTTGCGGATGCGTAAAGGATCGTGGTTAAAGCGATTACCCGCTTCATACGGACTTATATGCATATTATAGAGAAAAAGTTCCCCGTTTTCAACCCGGGCATAACTGTCTTTAAGGTTCGCTTTTCCTCCCCGTATTGATTTTACCTCAGTTCCCTGCAGGGCAATGCCCGCCTCAAAGGTCTCCTCAATAAAATACTGGTGTCTTGCCTTGCGGTTCTGAGCAAGGATTTTAACTCCTTGTTTATAATCAGCTTTCCCCGGTATTACGATATCCCCCTCAGCGACAATTTAACCCTACCGCCGTTATTGAGCCAAAAGGTAGGGCTTTTATTGTATCTTGTATCTCGTATCTCTATAAAATATTATTAAATAGAAGCTCTGGTTGTGTCTCAATTCACCATTGTATTCATTATAACATACTTTTGCCCTCTTTTTCAAGAGCTGCGATTATTTCCGCGTATTAAACTCCGCCTGCGTTGCAATCGAAAAGTAGATCGTTCTGGTTTCCTTATCCACTTTTTCCAGGCATACCTTTACGGAATCCCCAAGACGATAAACTTTCCCGCCGTGCTCACCTACCAGAGAATACCTTTTCTCATCAAAAAAATAGTAATCGTCCTCCATCTTTGTGACATGCACCAATCCTTCCACTGTATTCTCCAACTCCACAAAAAACCCAAAGGAGGTTACCCCGCTGATAGTCCCGACGTGCTCACTGCCTTCCTTTCCTTCCATAAACTCAACTTTTTTCAGGTCAACACACTCCCTTTCCGCTTCAAGGGCCACGCGCTCCTGTTCAGATGCATGCCGCGCAAGCTGAGGAAGAAGGGTGGTAAGTTTACGGGATTTTGCCCTCGTCAGGGCCCCGTTGATGCTGCTGCGGAGAATACGGTGAACCAGCAGATCGGGATAGCGGCGGATAGGGGAAGTAAAATGCGTATAGATCGGTGCAGCCAGCCCAAAATGGAAGGAAGATGCCTCACTGTAACGAGCCTGCGGCAAAGAACGCAACAGGACATAGTTGACAACCTTTTCCATAGGAGTGCCCTTGACATCCATCATGATTCTTTGAAACTGCTGCGATGCAATCCTGTTTAAATCCCCTTTAAATTTTATATTGAATATACTTAAAAAGTCTCGCAGGATATAAAGCTTATCCTCATCCGGACGCTCATGCACGCGATAGATAAAGGGAGTTTTTAAACGAAAGAAATGGGCAGCTATTACCTCGTTACAAAGAAGCATAAACTCCTCGATAATGGATTCCGCATGGCCGCCTCTTTTGATCTGAATTTCCAGCGGCCGGCCATCCTCATTCAGCTTAATCTTCGCCTCCGGAAAATCAAAGTCTAAGGCACCGCGTTTGATCCTGTTTTCTTTCAATATCCTTGCAAGTGAGTCCATATCCAGGAGGGTTTGAATGTGTTTTTCATGGTGCTCTCTCAAGTTCTTGTCCCCATCAATGATCTGGTTTACTTCGTTATACGTTAATCGTCGATCGCTAATGATAATACTGGGTAAAAAGGAGTATTTTTCAAGCTCTCCCTTGCTGTCCAGTTCCATAAACACACTAATCGCCAGGCGCGGGGAGCCGGGGTTTAAGCTGCAGATCATATTGGAGAGGATCGGTGGCAGCATGGGTATTACCCTGTCGGGCAGGTATACGCTGGTGGCTCTTTTGGCCGCTTCCCTGTCCACAGCGCTGCCCTCTTGAACATAATAACCCACATCCGCTATATGTACCCCCAACCTATAACCATGCTCTATTCTTTCAAGCGATATGGCGTCATCCAGATCCCTGGCATCGGCGTCATCGATCGTCATTACGGGCAATGAGCGCAGATCCCTGCGCCCCTCGCCCTCAAGAGCCTCGAGGATATGCTTCTCGTCAAGCTTTTCAACTTCCCTGAGCACCTTTGCCGGAAAAGCTGACGGAAGCCCATACTTTTTTTGAATGGAGGTTATATCGACTCCTGGTTCTCCTTCAGCGCCGATTACTTCAATTATTTCCCCCTCGGGCATCATATTAATGCGATCCGGCCGCCGAGTAATCTCGACAACTATCTTATCCCCCGGTCTTGCCCTGCGTCTTCCCCCGGGAATTGAAATTTCGCGAAACAAACGGCGATCATCCGGAAGCGCTGTTCCGCCGTGACGGTTCCCCTGGTAGGTAGCGACAATTTTAAAATTACTGCGTTTGAGAATACGGATAACCTCTCCTTCCCGCTTCCGTCCATCGTGTGACTTTTTCACGCGTGATTTTTTCAGCAGGCGGACCAGAACCCGGTCCTTATGCATTGCCCCGCCCAAATTCTCCCCCGAAATAAAGACATCCTGCTCCCCGGGAGCATCAGGAATAAGAAAGGCAAATCCCTGTGAATGGCCCTGCAGTTCTCCCGCATAAAGCCCCAAACCGCGAAGCGGAGTATATCTTCCTTGCGATGTTTTGACTAGGGAACCCTCCTTCTCCATGGATTCCAAAAGCAGATACAGCTCTTTTATGTCCTCATCGCCCGTAACATTCAATGCCTTCTGCAGGCCCTCAAATGTAGCGGGTTTATAGTCCTTACTAAAAAGGTATTGTAAAACCTTCTTTTTTTTCACACTCATATTATGCAAACTCCGTAAATTAAGGTTTTTAAAACTCTTATTCTTTTTGTTCCAAATGTTACCTTCTTATTATACCCTACCGGGGAAAAATAAAAAAAAGTTAACCTAACATGTAATAGCATGAAGTAGGCCACACTGCTACTCTTAGAAAAACAGGGGTGCAAAAATCAGGGCCACAATGCTCATCAACTTAATCAGAATGTTGATTGCGGGACCGGCAGCGTCTTTAAAGGGGTCTCCTACAGTATCACCCACCACGGCAGCTTTGTGAGTATCACTTCCTTTGCCGCCGAAATGGCCTGTTTCAATCCATTTTTTGGCATTATCCCATGCTCCGCCCGAGTTAGCCATAAAGATAGCCATAAGCACACCGGTAACCAGTGCTCCTGCCAGGAGACCCCCCAGCGCCTCTTTGCCGAGAAGTGGAATCATGCCAACAATAATGGGAACAATTATTGCAACGAGGCCGGGGACGATCATTTCCTTCAGTGCAGTGGAGGTGCTGATATCCACGCAACGCGTATACTCTGGTTTCGCCTTTCCTTCTAATAAGCCGGGTATTTCATGAAACTGACGCCTGATCTCCTCAATAAGGTCAAAAGCTGCTCTGCCTACAGCATTCAGCGTATGAGACGTGGTAAAAAAGATTATGATGCCACCAATAAAGATACCGACGATGACATTGGCCTGAGTAATATCAATTACATCGATCTGTGCAGCCTGGGTGTAGGCGGTGAAAAGAGCCAGTGCAGTCAATGCTGCGGACCCGATGGCAAATCCTTTGCCGATAGCAGCCGTAGTATTACCCACAGCATCAAGCTCATCGGTAATTTCCCTTACATGCGGCTCTAGTTTAGCCATCTCGGCTATACCGCCGGCATTATCCGCTACAGGCCCGTAAGCATCTACTGATACTGTATTCGCAACGGTAGAGAGCATACCCACAGCAGCAATGGCAATGCCGTAAATATCGGAGGCCAGGTATGCAATAATAATTGCCACAACAATCGTAATTATGGGCAGAGTGGTGCTGCCCATTCCCAGGGCAATTCCATTGATTATGGTCGTTGCATATCCTGTCTGCGAAGATCTGGCCAGTTCCTGAACCGGTTTAAAGTGGTAAGAGGTATAATAATCGGTCAATTTGCCTATTATTACCCCAGCCAGAAGGCCGGCGATAATGGCCAGGAATGGACCGATTTGCCCCAATAAGGCTGTGGAAAGAAAATACGAGGCGATAATAACGATTGTGGCAGACACCAGAGTAGAACGCTCCAGAGCAGCCCCCAGGCGGACTCCCTCTTTTGACCTTACAAAGAAAAAGCCGATGATAGAAGCGATAATACCCACAGAAGAAACCAGTAACGGTAAAACGACCCAGCCAATATTCCGGTCGGCCTGAAATAAGAGATAGCCTACCGTCATGGTAGCAATAATTGAACTTACATAAGATTCAAAAAGATCGGCTCCCATACCGGCCACGTCACCAACATTGTCACCAACATTATCGGCTATAACCCCGGCATTGCGGGGGTCGTCCTCCGGAATACCTGCTTCCACCTTACCGACCAGATCAGCGCCCACATCGGCAGCTTTTGTATATATACCACCACCGACACGGGCAAATAAAGCGATAGAGCTGGCTCCAAGAGCATAGCCGTTTATAATAGCCGGATCACGAAAAATAAGGTAGAGAATGCTAAGGCCCAGAAGCCCGATCCCTGCAACCATCATCCCCATCACAGATCCGCTGGAAAACGCTATATGTAAGGCTTCACCAATCCCCTTACGGGCAGAACTTGCAGTGCGTACATTGGCGATAGTTGCTATTTTTATCCCGGCATAACCGGCAGCACCGGAAAAAATAGCTCCCGCCAGAAAACAAAGAGCTGTATTAAAATTTATCAAAAAACCAAGAACAAAAAAAAGAACTACCGCAAAAACAGCAAGTGTCCGGTACTCCCTATTTAAAAAAGCCATTGCACCTTCGTGAATTGCAGCAGCAATCTCCCTCATCCGTTTATTGCCAGGGTTTACTTTGCTCACCCTGAACCAAAGAAAAAATCCAAAAAGGATACCAATCGCACCTGATAACGGTGCCAGAAAAAAAAGATCCATATTAATATGTCCTCCTTAATAATCCTCCGGCAACCAAAGTCCGGTTACCGGAAAAGGCTTTCTTGGAATCATAAACGGGTGGGCTTGATCTGCGAAGGATAAAATAAGGGCTTACCGCTAATGATATAGTAGCTAGTGGCAGTTTAAAAACCTTCAATACATCTTCGCTATTAATTATAACGAGATTTCCTCCTTACACATATTAACTTGCCATGATCGTCAGGACTATGGCTAAAACCATAAAACCAACTGCGAGAACAGTGCTGATACGTCCCAACAGATCATCCATCCCTTTTTTCTTACCAAAAAGAGTTTGGGCGCCTCCAGCTATTGAACCGGAAAGCCCGGCACTTTTTCCTGACTGAAGCAACACTGTAGCAATTAAAGCTAAGCATACCAGAACATATATCACGATCAATGCCACATGCAAACGAAACACCCTCTTTCAAAATAATTAAACTTATTAAAACCCTGCTTCTAATAGTGTGACGATATTAATGGTTATTTTAACATAATAAAAACGGGCTGACAAGCGAATGATTTATATTTTCATTACTATAAATATTTGCTCCAGCCCGTTTAATTCCATTTTTTTATTTTTCCAACTAGAAAGCTGACCTACCGTGAAAACCGGCAACTCTTCCCAAACTCTCTTCAATACGCAGCAACCTGTTATACTTTGCCACTCTTTCGGTACGGGCAGGGGCGCCTGTCTTGATAAACCCGGCGTTAACAGCTACGGCAAGATCTGCCAGGGCCGTATCCTCGGTTTCTCCGGAGCGGTGAGAAATCACACAGCTATACCCGCTCTGTGCAGCCAGTTGAATGGTATGCAGTGTTTCCGTAACGGTCCCTATTTGGTTCATTTTAATTAAAATAGAATTGGCAATGCTTTCTTCAATTCCCCGCTTTAAGCGCAGCGCATTGGTAACAAAAAGGTCGTCCCCAACCAGCATCAATTTGTCTCCGTGTGCAACGGTAAGTTCCTTCCAGCCGGCCCAGTCTTCCTCCGCGAGCCCATCTTCAATGCTCACTATGGGGTACTTTTTCAGCAGCTTTCCGTAATATTCGACCAGGGCAGTAGAGGTCATCTCCAGGCCTTCACCCCTGAGGTGATATTTGCCGTCTTCATAGAGCTCTGTGGCGGCAACATCAAGAGCAAGCTTCACATCATTCCCCGGCTCATAACCAGCCTCCTGAATAGCTCTCATGATCAGCTCCAGGGAGTCCTCATTGGAGGTAAGGTTAGGAGCAAATCCCCCTTCATCCCCCACTCCGGTGCTCAAGCCCATTTCTTTCAACACTTTTTTAAGTTGGTGATATACTTCAACCCCAACACGCAATGATTCGCGGAAATTCCTTGCTCCTACAGGTAAAATCATGAATTCCTGTACATCCACATTGTTATCTGCATGTTTGCCCCCATTAAGGATATTCATCATCGGAACCGGAATGAGATTACCGTTGACGCCGCCCAGATAACGGTAGAGCGGCAGCCCAAGCGCATCAGCGGCAGCTCTTGCATTGGCCAGGGATGCTCCCAGAATGGCATTTGCCCCGAGTTTCCCCTTGTTATCCGTCCCGTCAAGCTCTACCAGGATCCTGTCAATCTCACCCTGATCCAGGGCATCTTTTCCTTTTAAAGCAGGGGCAATTTTTTCTCTCACATTTTGGACTGCCGTCAGCACTCCTTTTCCAAGGTAACGCTTTTTATCCTTATCCCGGAGTTCAACGGCTTCAAAAGAACCGGTTGAAGCCCCTGAAGGGATAGATGCCCTTCCGATAGCCCCGCAATCCAGTATTACATCCACTTCTACAGTTGGGTTTGCCCTTGAATCCAGCACCTCACGACTCTGCACAGCTTGAATGATCGTCGCCATAAAAACACCTCCAGCATGGTTGTTTTATATTATGGTTGTTTTATATTAAGGATGTTCCGTCCATCTCCTGCGGCACAGGTAGAGACAGCAGCTTTAAAATGGTAGGCGCAACATCAGCCAGCTTACCCCGCGGGGGCAGCCGGTATACGCCTCTCTCCGCTACCAGGATAAAAGGAGTATCATTGTTTGTATGCGCTGTATGCGGAGTTCCGTCTTCAGCCAACATCATCTCTGCATTGCCGTGATCGGATGTAACAATTGCGATTCCGCCTTTATGTAATACTTTATCAACTATCTTGCCTAACTCCATGTCTACCGTTTCCACCGCTTTAATCGCTTCACTAAGCTTGCCGGTATGACCAAGCATATCTGCATTGGCATAATTCATAACCATAAAACAATATTGATCGCTTTCCAGGGCTTCCAGCACTTCCCCGGTTACCTGCCCGGCACTCATCTCCGGCTTGAGATCGTAGGTAGCTACCCGGGGTGACGGAACAAGGATCCGGTCCTCTCCGGGAAAGGGTTTTTCCCGGCCGCCGTTAAAAAAGTAAGTTACATGCGCATACTTTTCCGTTTCTGCAACCCGGAGCTGCCGGAGGCCATTTGCAGCGACAACTTCCCCTAAAGTAGAGCTCAAGTATTGAGGCGGGAATACAACCGGCGCATTTATTTGCCGGTCATACTCGGTAAAGCAAACATAATCAGGAAAGGCAGGGCTGACACCCCGGTCGAATTCTTCAAATACGACTTCGGTAAAGATACGGCTAATCTCCCTGGCCCGGTCAGCTCTAAAATTGAAGAATATCAACCCGTCTCCGTTATTAATTAAGATAGAGGGCTCATTATTGTTTTGGCTTAAGATAACCGTAGGGGATACAAATTCATCTGTTTCCCCACTATTATAAGCGGCTTGCAAACCCAAAAGGCTGCTTTTTGCGCTTTTTCCTTCGCCATAAACATAAGCTTGGTAGGATTTTTGCGTACGTTCCCAGTGTCTGTCGCGGTCCATAGTATAATAACGTCCTGCGATACTGGCGATCTTACCCACATTCAGAACGGCCATTTGTTTTTCAAGCTCTCTCAGATAACCGGCAGCGCTTTTGGGAGGCACATCACGTCCATCCAGAAGCGCATGGACATAAACTTTTTCCAGTCCCCTGGTTTTTGCCATTTTTAAGAGAGCGTAAAGATGAGTATTATGGCTGTGTACTCCGCCGTCAGATAGCAAACCCATGAGATGAAGAACGGAATTATTGGTTTTTACCCGGTCCATTGCCTCTAATAAAACTTTATTGGCAAAAAAGCTGCCATCCTCGATAGCCCTGCTGATGCGCAGCATATCCTGCAGAACTATTCTTCCGGCCCCAAGGTTTAAGTGACCAACTTCAGAATTCCCCATCTGGTTTTCCGGCAGCCCTACAGCTTCCCCGCTGCACTCCAAACGGGCAGATGGAAATTTGTGAAAGAGCTGATCAAAATTGGGCGTACGGGCAAGGTAAACAGCATTACCTTTTTCATAATTAGTAAAGCCCCACCCGTCCATGATAATCAGCACCAAAGGACGGTTTTCCTCTCCCGCCAAGTTTTAGCTCCTCCTCTCATAAAAGACAGCTTTAATTAAATCGGCAAAGCTGCTTTCCTTTAAACTGCTGCCGCCAACCAGAGCACCATCTATATCCTTTTTTCCGGTAAATTCGGTTATATTCCCTTTATTCACGCTTCCGCCGTATAATATACGCACTTTTTCCGCTAAAGCACCCCATTTTTTATTCAGCAGTGAACGCAGATAGCCGGCGACCTCAGATGCCTCATCCCCGTCGGCAGGAGTTCCGGTCCCAATGGCCCAAACAGGCTCATAGGCCAGCACTATATTTTGCAATTTTTCTTCCGCAAGATCGGTTTCGTTCAAAGCACCATATAATTGTTCTTTGAGTATCTTTTCTGTTTCTTTCGAGCTGCGTTCTTCGAGATTTTCTCCAAGGCAAAGGATGGGGATCAGTCCATAATTTAAAGCAGCCGCTGTTTTCCTGCGGATAATAACTTCGTTTTCACCAAAATATTTGCGTCTTTCCGAATGGCCGATAATTACATACTTTACCCCGATCTCTTTCAGCATTAACGGGGATATCTCCCCGGTATAGGCCCCTTCCTTTTCCCAGTGCATATTCTGTGCACCCAGCATCAGCGGTGTATCCCTCATAAGGGTGGCCAGCCGTACCAACGATGTAAAGGGGGGGCAGATTACCATTTCAATCCCGCTTACCTCTTTTACCTCTTTGGGAAAATACCGCATAAATTCCTCTGTTTGCGCCGGAGTTTTATACATTTTCCAGTTCGCTACGATTAATTTCTCTCTCAAACTTAACGCCTCCTACAGGCCTGGCCTTTACTCTCAACCGGATTGTTCCTGCAACACCGCCAGACCGGGGAGTTCTTTGCCTTCCCAAAAGTCCAGGACAGCGCCCCCTCCGGTGGAGATATGTGTTATTTTATCCGCAATCCCAAGATCCTCCAGAGCAGCAACAATATCGCCTCCGCCAACTATCGTCTCAGCATCAGCCGCTGCCACCGCCTCCGCAACCAGTTTTGTACCCTCGTTGAAAGGGACAAATTCATAAGCACCAAGCGGACCGTTCCAGAGAATCATCTTTGCCCCGGCGATTATCTCCTTAAAAAGGTTCACCGTTTCCGGACCGATATCCACAGCGCTCCAGCCGGCCGGAATCTCCTCCGCTTTGACAATTTCTGAAGGGCTTTCCGCACTGAGCTCCTTTGTAACAACTACATCGATGGGCAAAATTACCTCCGCTTTACTGCTCCCGGACCCTGCCAGTATTTTTTCCGCCTCCGCCAGCTTATCGCTTTCCCAGAAAGAATCCCCAATAAAAAGCCCCTTTGCCTTGAGAAATGTATTTGCCATCGCCCCTCCAAGGAGCAAACCGTCCACTTGCTCCATAAAAC
>LSQX01293743.1_pt1 | contig 10413 bp, 5 predicted proteins | sample 654561 | NCBI WGS metagenome assembly LSQX01 (sample SAMN04489861, study PRJNA283612) | anaerobic digester metagenome | isolation source: 4 biogas reactors fed with cattle manure at either 37C or 55C with and... | place: Denmark: Kongens Lyngby | collected 2014
CGGCCGGGAATACTGGCAGGCGATGATCGGTCCCTATTATTATTCCTTTAATTACGGTGATATTCACTTTGTTGGTCTTGACACCTACCAGTGGAGCCAGCTGGATCGCCTGGGAGCCGGTCTCCTGGTTTCCACCTGGGGCGGGCAGATTGGCAAGGAAGAGCTAAAATGGCTTCGAGAAGATTTGGAAGCCAACAGGGACAAGGAAATTGTTCTTTTTGCCCACCACTCTCCCAACTGGCCGGAGGAGTGGTGGCCCGGCCGTATTCTTATTGAAGGCATTCTCCAGGGCCTGCCCGTGGTTGAGCAACTGGTCCGGGGCCTGGCCGGCCTCCCCTCTCAATACTGGACCGGCTCCGGCCGGGAGGAACTGCTGGATATCTGCAAGGAATACGGCGTCTCACTCTATTTTGCCGGCCACCGGCACATTGACGAGGTCGAACAGAATCCCAAGAACAGCAAAACCCTGTTCATCGAAACTACCGCCCTTAGAGACGGCTACCGCTATATTGAGGTAAATGACAACGTCATGGCCAGGTTTGCCTATGGCGATGAAAAATCTTCTCTGCCGGTGGGTGAACTGGATATTACTTATCCCGTTGACGAAATAAAAGAGAGCAGTGTGGCCCAGATAGCCAACAACCTGGAGCGGGACTTCCAGGGAGCCAAAGTGCGTCTTTCTGTTCCCAAGAGCGACAAGGGGTGGAAAGTGGCCGGTGATTTTGAAGGGGAAGTATTGAATCTTTTCCAGGGAACGAAGCAGAATGAAGCAGAGGTCCTGCTTGATCTCCCCGCCAACTCCTCCGGCCGGGTCTATCTTGAGCCGGCGGCTTCGGAATCGCCCCAGGATAAAAACGGCAGCGGCAGCCAGGAGGGCGGCCAGGACAAAGGCAAGGACGACCAGGGTAGCGATGAAGGCAGCGGCAAAGACGGCGGCAAAGACGGCGATAAAGATGGCAGCCAGGAGCAAGGCCGGGACGATGAAGAGATCATCCTTGGGCCTGAACTTCCCCGGACAGCGGCCTTCGGCCGGCTTCTTGATTATCGCTGGTTGGCTTTAGAGGGCAGCTTGCTGTTAACGGGCATCGGACTTTACTTCAAATCGAGGAAATCGAGAAGGAAAAAAGAGGCTGTTTAAGGCACAACCGCGTTAACCCTAAAGAAAAATAAAGGCTGACGCCAGTAAAAAGGAGGCCGCCTCCTTGTTGACGGGGCGGCCTCCTGGCTTGTACATCCGACATAGTTTATGGCCTGCGGAATCGGTTTCGGGAGGCCGTGGGCGTTCTCCCGGCTTGTGCACCCCATATGGGTAACATAGCCCCCGGATCGGGTTTGGGACATCCTGGGGGGGCGCCTCGCTTGTGCACTTGACGGGGAGATTTTCTAAAGGGCTAAACGCTCTAGTCGAAGTTTATGAGGGCTCCGATTACTTTGCCGATAATGCTTACCCGGTCCCGGCTTAGCTGCCGGGGCGGGAGGCCGGGATGGCCGCTGTCAAGTACAATCTGTTTTTCAAAAACAAATACTCTGCGGATCAGCAGTTCTCTTTCATGTTCCACCAGGGCAGGATCACCGGGTCTTAAGGAACTCTCCAGCTGCACCAGGGCCAGGTCCCCTTTTTGCAGCCGGCATACGGAGGAGGGTTCCGGCACGGTAAAAGCAGCCAGCTTGGGCGGGCCGGGCAGCCAAAAGCGGTCCAAGTAGATATGGCCGTCAATGTTGGCGGGATCCAGGAGCCGGGAGGCCACCAGCGTGCTTTTCAGGATGGGGACTCTAACCAGGTCCGGAGATTCGGCTGACTCGGAGACAATTTCGGGCTCGGCAAGAAGGGCATTGATGCTCAAGCCCAGGGCGGAGGCGATGCCCTGCAGCGTTTCCAGGGAGGGATTGCTGCGGCCTTGCTCGATATCGCAGAGAAAAGAAAGAGATATGTTGGCTCGGCCGGCCAGTTGCTTCAAAGTTAGCTTTTTCTTTAGGCGGTAATTCTTTATTTTTCGACCCAGTTCCATTTGTTCACCTATAGCTCGCCCTTTTTCTCTGCAGAGATATTATCATATTGAGGTTGGAAAAGGCAGGGATAGCGTTTACGTATTTGGCGTAATATGGTGAAAATGGGAGATAATCTAGGAATAGGGACAGGAGAGCGTCGATAAAGGGGAGCAAGCAAGCCGGGGTGCATTTGGCAAAATTACGTTGATAGCGTATATTGGCTAGGGGTTTATTTTGACCCTTCAGTTTGACCCTTCAGTAGGAGTGATTATTATTGTTGCACAGGATCAAGCAGAGCTAATTGAGCAGATGCGCAGGGAGCTGGAGAGATTATACCTCCTCAAGGGTAGTTTGCATAATCCGGAGGTGCAGGCCAAAAGCAGGGAACTGGACCGAGAGCTCAACCGCCTGCTCCGGTTGCAGGGCTCAGGAGCAGGCCCCGTTTAATCCCCGCCTGGCGGCAAAAGCGCAAAGAGGCCGAGTTTCCGGGGTTTGAACGGTATATTTCGGGGCAGCAGCCCGCGGGTAATACAAAGACCTTAACGTGTTAACCGGGATAAAGCTGTTTTCATGCTTCGTGTATTTCCGAGGCCGCCCGGCCACCGTTTTCCCTTAGATCCTCTGGCGGATAGAAGAAAGGGGAGCTTTACTGCTCCCCGTTTCTCTTTTTCGATTTGCTCCGGCTCTGGCCAGTCGCCGCCTTGGCGGCTGCGCTTTCTTACCGGCGCAGCATGACCTCCTCGTTGGCGACCAGGTGCATCTGCTGCAGGGCCATGAGCATGGAGACGGTAGATTCCCCGCCCTGGTTCCGGTTGACTCCTCCCGGCTCCAGGCCGTCGTAGCATCCTCCGCTGGAGAAGTCGTAGAGCACCTGGTGGGCGCTGTTGTTGCCGAAAAACCAGTTGAAGGACCAATCCATGGCGATTATCCAGCGGTATTCCCCCGTGGCCAGGTACGCCCCGTAGCAGGCGTCCACCAGGGCGGCCGCATCCAGGGGCTGCTGGTCAAAGCGGGCTTTTTCCCCTCCCTTGCGGTACCAGCCCTGGTTGCCCACCAGGGAGAGGTAGCCGTGTTCGGGGTCCGTCTGAATGGATATCAGCCATTCCAGGGCTTGCAGCCCCGCCTCCAGCATCTCTTCATTGTCCAGGTACTTGCCGGCGGCGATGAGCGCCTGGGGCAGGCGGGCGTTGTCATAAGTAACTATATCTTCAAACCAGAACCAGCCCGGTTCGGCATTCTCCTTGTATTTCCCAAAAAGCCGGCTGCTCAATTGCTCCACCAGGTTGCGGGCTTCGGTATCGCCCCCGAAATGCTTCAGGTAATAGAGGGCCCCCAGGATGGAGAAGGCCCAGGCCCGGGGCGAGCTAAATGTCAAAGGCGCCCCCACGGCCTGCCTGAACAGGTGGGAGGCCAGGGAAAGCACGGCCTGGTTGGGCGGGTTGGCCACGGCATAGCCCAGGGCCCAGAGGCCGCGGCCGTGGCAATCTTCAGAGCCCACTTCTTCCAGCCACTGGCGCTGATAGGAGAGGAAGTTAAGCAGCCTTCCTTTTCCTGCTTCCAGGGCATGGTGAATAAAGCTCAGGTAGGTTTTAATCAAGCCCAGGGTGGACTCGTCCTTGTGCAGCCGCCAGTTTTGCAGCACGGCAATCAAGGCCCGGGCATTGTCGTCGGTGCAATAGCCGTAGCGGCGGTCGGGCACGAAATAGAGGGCGTGCTGGAACAGGCCCGTATCATCGGTGAGATTGCGCAGGTGCTTCAGGTTGACTTCGGGCAAGCTGGAGCTTTCTGTAACGGCGATTTCCTGGGGCAGGGTGAGAATCTGGGCGCAATAATTTTGCCGGGCATTGTCGAAAGCGAAGGCATATTTCCGGGCCACCTCTTTCCAGATCATCTGGCGCCCAAACTGGTAGGCTTGTTTGCGCATGCTGTTGCGCTTTTCTTCGTCCAGCAGCAGCTCCACGATGGCGGCGGCCAGGGCCTTGCTGTCCCGGGGCGGCACCAGCATCCCCCTCCCGTCGGCCAGCATCTCCTGGGCGTACCAATACGGCGTAGAGATGATGGCTTTGCCGCAGGCTATGGCGTAGGCCAGGGTCCCGGAGACGGCCTGCTCCTGGCTAATGTACGGAGTGATGTAAATATCAGTAGCCACCAGGAACTGAATCAGTTTCTCCAGGGTGACATACTGGTTGTAAAAAGCCACGTTTTTCGTCAGGCCTAGTTTCCGGACCAGCTTCTCCAGGGAGAGGCGGTACTGCTCCCCGTGAACCCTTTTCACCTCGGGGTGGGTGGCTCCCAGGATAATATAAAGGGCGTTGGGGACCTCCTTTACTACTTCCGCCATGGCTTCGATGGCATATTCCAGGCCTTTGCTGGGGCTCAGCAGACCAAAGGTAAGCAGCACCTTTTTCCCCTCGGCCTGGAACTGGTCCTTGTAGTAGGCGGGGTCCAGGAAAGGCACATCCGGGGCGCCGTGATGGATCATGGTGATCTTGCTTTCGGGAACGCCGTAAACCTCCTGGAGCAATTTCCCGGCCATGCCGGCCTGGACTACGACCAGGGTGGAATGCTGGCAGATCCGGGAAAGGGTCTGTTTCTGCCCCGGAGACGGATCCCGGAGGACCGTGTGCAGGGTGGTGACTACGGGCTTGTTCAGGGAAGCCAGCAAATGGAGAATATAGTTCCCGTCTTCACCGCCAAAAATACCGAATTCATGCTGCAGGCTGACTACTTCTATGGGCGAGAGGTTGATGAAATCCGCTGCCCGCCGGTAATCCCCCCGGTGCTGATCCCGGATGTGGAAGGTTACCTCCCGGCTGTAACTGTATTGTTCCTGGCTTTTGTTCAAGGCGATTACTTCCAGCAGGGTCTCTTCTTTAAGTTTTGAATTGACCTGGTACATTTTATTAATGCTGTCCAGCAGGTCGGCGGTATAGGTGGCGAGGCCGCACTGGCGGGGTGGATAAGTTGATATAAAAGCTATTTTTAGCGGTTTGGGCATAGCGATATTCATTAATTACACCTCTTCCTTTGTAATGTTAAATCTTTAGATCTTCTAAACCGTTTTACCGCGGAAAACATTTTGCCGCGGGGAAGGGTGAAAATTCTCAACCGCCATTGCAAAAGGTGCGTTTTTGATTTGTTCCGGACAAGGACATTGGAGATGACAGCAGTTTTTTCTGGATTGGCGGAGCCGGGTCAACACCGGTACCGGCCGCGCCAGGCGGGTGTGTGTTGCTGGGTATTCTGGTTGTTCGGCACCCCTAAGAGAAGCTGGCCCGGGACATTCCCTGATATTTTAAAGGCTGTGGAGTCAGTATGGGAGCGCTTCGGTGAGTTGGGACCAGATCCGGCTTCAAATAGCTTTTCGGCTTCATAGTAAGTTGAGACACCCCTTTTATATATTTGTTTTTATCTAAAAGAGGACAGAAAATGGTGCTGTCGCGGTCAAGTCCCGGCCGTTGGATCGGTTAATTAATGGGAATAAAAATGTCTTATTGGAGCAGCTGGTAGACTGAAAATCAAATATACCCTGGACTATACTATTTATTATATATAATATTTACATTTTATACAACTCTAAGGGGCCCATGGGTAGTTTCGGGGCATTTTCTGGCTGGCTCTTGTCGAACAGGCTGCCGCTGATTCCGGGGTTTAGTATTGGCCGGCCCCGCTTTCCTTTAAGGGAGCAAACCCCCGGCGGAGGAACTTGCCGGCCTGCCCGGCGGCGCAGTCCGGGCTTGCCGGCGGAATCTTCTTTCCTTTTTGAAGGAGAAACCCGCTGCTCTCGCGAACTGTAGAGAAAGCCGATTTCCATCTTTTTGCCTTCCCCGGCGCGGCAAGGCCGAGCCGGGGGCAGGCCTTTAAATGCGGCAATGAAGCAAGAAAAAGAAGCGGCCCCCAACGCAGTCTTTGAGCAAGGGCAGTCGACTCAGTATGGATATGATGGAGGTAGGAGATGAAGGTCCAGGAAGATAGGGTAAGCAGTAAGATCTGGTTTTCGGTGATTATCTTCGGCCTATTCGGGCAGGTGGCTTGGGTAATTGAAAACATGTATTTCAACGTTTTTGTCTACAAGACCATCACCGAAGATCCGGACGTCATCGCCATCATGGTTGCCGCCAGCGCCATCGTCGCCACGGTTACCACCTTGCTCATGGGCGTGCTTTCGGATAAGCTGGGCAAGCGGAAGCTTTTTATCAGCCTGGGCTATATCATCTGGGGTTTTATAATTATGCTCTTTGCCCAAATCTCCGTCGACAATACCGCCCGGCTGTTTCCCAACCTTAATTACCTGCAATGGATCTCCATCACCGCGGCTATCGTGGTCGTTATGGACTGCGTGATGACCTTCTTCGGGTCCACGGCCAATGATGCTGCTTATAACGCCTGGGTTACCGATGTAGTCTCGGATAAGAACAGGGGCAAGGTGGAGGGAGTGATCTCCGCCCTGCCCCTGCTGGCTGTTTTGGTGGTCTTTGGCGGCTTTGACCCTCTCATCCAGGCTGAAAAGTGGGACCTCTTCTACTATATCATCGGCGGGCTGGTGAGCTTAAGCGGCTTTCTGGGCCTTTTCCTTCTCCAGGACCAGTGCAAAAAACGGGAAGAAACCTCTTATCTTCAGGATCTCATTTACGGCTTTAGGGTATCGGTGATCAAGGCCAATAAGACTCTTTACCTGGTTTTTTTGGCCATCCTGATTGCCAGCACCGCCCAGCAGGTATTTATGCCTTACTTGATCATCTACCTAGAGAACTACCTCCAGATTGCCGATTATGCCCTCCTCCTGGGCGTCGTTTTGCTCCTCTCCTCCGTGGGAAGCGTGCTCCTTGGCCGGCAGGTGGACAAGCACGGCAAGCAGAGATTCATGATCCCTTCTGTGCTGGTTTTTGCCTTTGGCAGCCTGTTAATGTACCTGATTGGCAAGGCTGCGGGCAGCCTGGAAGCGGCAGCGCTTAAGGCTGCCCTGGCGGTCTTCGGCACCGTCATGATGCTGGGAAGCCTCCTGTTGGCGCTGGTTTTCAACGCCCTGGCCCGGGACAAGATGCCGGAATCGCAGCGGGGGCATTTTAACGGGATCCGGATGATCTTTTACGTTATGCTGCCCATGGTAATCGGCCCCTTTATCGGCTCCAACATCATCAAGGCCAGCAGCACGACTTATGTTGATGAGTACGGCCTTGTGCAATCGGTGCCTATACCGGAAATTTTCCTGGCCACCTCCCTGGTATCGCTCTTGATAATCATCCCCGCCCTGCTGCTCAATAAAAGGCTGGATGGCGAAGGGAAAAACAATAAGCCGCTGTACACCCGCTGGGGACGGGAACTGGACCGGAACAATCCACTCCCGGAATACCCCAGGCCCCAGTTGGAGCGGGACAGTTATGTAAACTTAAACGGGGTTTGGGAGTACGCCATCTACAAGCGGGATGAAGAATTTCGCGGCTACCAGGGCGAGATCGTAGTCCCTTTTTCTCCCGAAAGTCCCCTTTCCGGGGTGGGAAGAAGGGTTGCGCCCGAGGATTACCTTTACTACAAGCGGGAATTTACCATTGATGAGGGTTTTCTAAAGGATAAGACCCTGCTCCATTTCGGGGCGGTGGATTCCCATTGCGACGTCTATTTAAACGGGCAGTATTTGGGTTTTCACAGCGGCGGCTATCTCCCCTTCTCCTTCGATGTAACGGGGATTATAAAAGCGGGACCCAACGTACTAACCCTGCGGGTCAGCGATCCCACGGACACCAGCTATATCAGCCGGGGGAAGCAGGTTTTAAAGCGGGGCGGGATCTGGTATACCGCCCAATCGGGCATCTGGCAGACGGTCTGGCTGGAGAGCGTCCCCGAAGTTTATGTGGAAAAGCTCTATTTAACCCCCGATATTGACAACGGAACCATCACCATAAAACCCATCCTCTCCAGGACCCCGGAAAGGCTCCTGGCCCGGATCATGGACCACGGAGAAGTGGTGGCGGAGGCGGAGCTGGAGGCCAATGTAGACAATGTGATTAAACTGGAGGAGTTCAAGCTCTGGTCCCCGGAGACTCCCCACCTTTATGACCTGGAGATTTGCGCCGACGGGGACCGGGCGAGGAGCTATTTCGGGATGAGGAAGTTCTCCCTGGGCACCGACGAACAGGGCTGCAAGCGGATCTTCCTGAACAATAAGCCCTACTTCAACAATGGACTGCTGGATCAGGGCTACTGGCCCGACGGGCTGCTGACGCCGCCTTCGGACGAAGCCATGCGCCACGATATCTTGACCATGAAGAAGCTGGGGTTCAATATGCTGAGAAAGCATATCAAGATCGAGCCCCTGAGGTGGTACTACCACTGCGACAAGCTGGGGATGCTGGTTTGGCAGGACATGGTCAACGGCGGCGAAAAGTACAACCTGTTTACCGTGGCCGTCCTTCCCTTCCTGGGCTTTAAACTCAACGATGGTCCGAAAAACTACCGCAAATTTGGAAGGCTGGATCCCCGGGGGAGGGAGAGCTACTACCGGGAGCTGGCGGACATGCTGGACCTGCTGTACAACGCCGTCTGCATCAACGTCTGGGTTCTCTTCAATGAGGGTTGGGGGCAGTTTGATGCCCTAAAGGCGGTGGAGTTTATCCGGGAAAGGGATGCCACCAGGCTCATCGACCACGCCAGCGGCTGGCATGACCAGGGGGGCGGCGATTTCAACAGCCCTCACGTCTACTTTGTCAAGTTTAAAATGCCTGCGGACAAAAATAGGGCCGTGGTGCTCTCGGAGTTCGGAGGCTATTCCTACCAGGTAAAGGGCCATGTTTTCAACGAAAACAAAGTCTTCGGCTACCGGAAGTTTAAAGACCGGGAGAGCTACGCCAAGGCTTTCCAGAAGCTTTACCGGGAGCAGATCATTCCTTGCCTCAGCCGGGGCTTGTCCGCCACGGTATATACACAGCTGTCCGACGTGGAAGATGAGGTAAATGGTCTTTTTACCTACGACCGGGAGGTGTTAAAACTTACCGCTTCCGAGTTGGCGGAAATTAACGCCCAGCTGAAATTGGGATGATGCCGGCCGACCCGGCATGGCGCATATTTCCCTTTTATTTCGAGGAGGTTTCTGAGCATGAAAACTGCTTCCTTGTATAAAGTACCTCTATACGAGGTAAAAAAAATACGCGATTTGCGCGATATGCTGCAGCAGAGCGTAGCCCTCTTTGGAGACCATCCGGCGTTCATGATCAAGAAAAAACCCGGTGCTCCTTATACCACGGTTTCCATGAAGCAATTTGCCGCCGATGTGGATGCCTTGGGAACGGCGCTCTTAAAGCGCGTTCCTCACGGCAGCCGCGTGGCGATCCTGGCCGAGACCCGCTACGAATGGTATGTCTCCTATCTCGGCGTCACCAACGGAACGGGAGTTGTTGTCCCCCTTGACAAGGAACTGCCGGCCCGGGAGATTGCCAACCTGTTAAACCGGGCGGAGGCGGACGTGCTCATCTACTCGGCGGCAAAGCAACAGTTGGTGGGGGAGATTCGAGAAGAGGTTCCGGGGGTTAAGATCTTTATCTGCATGGACCCCTTGCCGGACGGGAAGGGCACCCTCTATTTCTGGGATCTGCTGGCGGAAGGCCGCCGGCTCCTGGCGGAGGGGGACCGCACCTTCCTGGATGCGCCCGTGGACCCGGAGGCGATGACCATTCTGCTGTTTACCAGCGGCACCACGGCGGAAGCCAAAGCGGTCATGCTCTGCCAGCGCAATATCTGTGCCAACCTGGAAGGCATGACCTCCATGATTTATATCGGCCCCGAGGATACCTTCTTGTCCGTTTTGCCGCTGCACCATACCTATGAATGCACCTGCGGCTTCCTTTGCCAGATATACCGGGGCAGCACCATTGCCGTCTGCGAGGGCTTGCGTTATATTCTGGCGAACATTAAGGAAAGCCGGCCCACCGTTATGCTGGTGGTCCCCGCAATGCTGGAGATGTTTCACCGGGCCATTATGAAGAAGGCAAAGGCGGACAAAAAAATGGCGCGCAAGTTTGAATTCGCCCGGAAGCTTTCGAAATTGCTGCTGCGGGTGGGCATCGATATTCGCCGCCGGTTGTTTGCCCCGGTGCACGAGACTTTCGGCGGCCGGCTGCGGATGTTTATCTGCGGCGGCGCTCCCGTGGACCCAAATATCCTGCAGGACATGCAAGACTTGGGGTTTACTTGCATACAGGGCTACGGCCTAACGGAATGTGCGCCCATCCTGGCCGTTAACCGGGATTGCTACTTCAACAACCGGGCCGCCGGCCTGCCCTTGCCCGGCGTGGAAATAAAAATAATTGACCCCGATGAAAACGGTATCGGCGAGATCGTCGGCCGCGGCCCCAATATTATGCTGGGCTACTATAAGAACCCGGAGGCAACCGCCGAAGCCATCGACGAAGAGGGCTTTTTCCATACCGG
>LSQX01403825.1_pt2 | contig 10413 bp, 12 predicted proteins | sample 654561 | NCBI WGS metagenome assembly LSQX01 (sample SAMN04489861, study PRJNA283612) | anaerobic digester metagenome | isolation source: 4 biogas reactors fed with cattle manure at either 37C or 55C with and... | place: Denmark: Kongens Lyngby | collected 2014
TCTGTCTCAATTCCCTTAGGCGCTACTATTAATATGCAGGGAGCTGCGATTACCATTTCTGTTTTAACTTTGGCTGCCGTTCATACATTGGGTATCGACGTAGATCTTGGCTCTGCTTTTTTATTAAGTCTGATGGCGACGATAGCGGCTTGCGGTGCTTCAGGTGTACCTGGTGGTTCGCTGCTATTGATTCCTATGGCGTGCAGCTTGTTTGGGATCAGTAATGAAATCGCGGCTCAGGTCATTGCGATTGGTGTGACGATTAGTGTGGTTCAGGATTCGGTAGAAACTGGCTTGAATTCCTCTACGGATTTGGTCTTTACAGGAGCCGTTGAGCTTGCTGAGCGTAAAAAAGTTGGTGGTGAGCCACTCAATATCTAAATGATATAAGGGCTTTTAGCTCAATAAGCAATAAAAAGCGACGTTTCGATTAATTAAGAAACGTCGCTTTTTATTATGCTGATTGCATTAAATTAGTAACAGGAAGTGGATAAATCAAAAATCGTCATTACTTTCTCCAATAGTTGTTAGCTGCAGCCACTGTTTGAAAATTGAGGGCTATTACCTGCGAAGCAGCTGTCAGGGAATCGGCATTATTAGCATATTCTGCTCGTAATTTATGTAATACCTCAGGATCTGATTGGGTCGATTTGACACCGCGGCGACTAAGTGTAATAGCCAGCTCAAAGCCTTCTTGGGGTGTCTCAGTAATAAGGGTAGTAAGCCACTGTTCAGACATCTTAATTTCTCCTGTTAAGTTTCGGTGAGTGGTCCAGAAAAGCTTAGCATATGAGATGACAGCTCTGATTAATTCCCATAGATAGTTTAAGTATATTTTCAATAAAAAACATGTTATTTATCATGGGGTTACTACCTATTACTTAACGTCGATTATATTTTCTATGTTGTTTAGCTCTAGCTTGTTGACGTTTCTTAGCTTGCTGCTTTCTTGCATGATGGTGCTTCGCGTCGATACGCTTATGTGATTGATAGTGTCTATTGTTATGCTTTTTACTATAGCCATGATTGTCATGACGTTTCCAGTGACCATGATGACTGGTATGGACACAGCCTGTTAAGGTCAGTATGACCAGACTCATAATTACAATAAGGGATCTCATCACTCATCTCCTAAAATAGTTAAATAATGCTAACAATCATAGTGTTTAGAGTTATTTATGTCTGTTAGCTTTGTAAGTAATAAGTATCTTTGAAATAAAGATGGAAACTCTCTAAGGTGTTGTATTTAAAGGTTTAGAGAGGATTTATGATGAGCATTTGGAGTAATCACTTGAAATAAGATTCAGTCCTTATTAGGTATAAAAAATAAATGCCCTTAGGATTTTCATCATAAGGGCATCGTAACTCTTAGAGACTTTAAACGTTATGCACGATTAGATAATGCATTTTCAATTTTCTTGTCAGTCTTGTATTGACTGAGGGCGTAAACTGCCCAAATAGCGGCAGGTAACCAGCCAATTAAGGTGACTTGTAAAATTAGGCAAATAATACCGGCAAAAGGTCTACCTATCGTGAAAAAAGTTAACCATGGCAATAATAAGGCGATTATTAGGCGCATCGTTTTATCCTTAAAAAGTTTTGAGAGTGATTACAATAAATCAGGCAAATTGTGCATAAGTGCAAGCGCTATCATAGCGACTTTTTCTCTTGATAATATGTCGATTTGTAAAATTCATCCTATTTGTTTTTAATAATGCTCTAATACCTTTGTGCTGAATTATTTAATCCTATTTTCTACTGCCTTTGTTGCCGCGACTTTACTGCCTGCTCAATCTGAAGCGGTATTATTAGGGATGCTGCATCTGTCACAGCAGTCTGTATTTCTACTCGTGATTTTTGCTACGTTGGGCAATGTCCTTGGTTCAATTGTAAACTGGTGGCTAGGAACACAGCTTCAGCGCTTTAAGGATAGGCGTTGGTTTCCGTTTTCAGCAAAGCGTCTTGAGCAAGCACAAAGACATTATCAGCGCTATGGTTCTTGGGTTTTACTGTTGTCGTGGGTGCCAGTGATTGGGGACCCTGTTACGTTAATATCGGGTGTTTTAAAAGAAAATTTGTACCGTTTCTTAATCTTAGTGACGATTGCCAAAGCAGGGCGATACATCATTATCAGTCTGGCTTATTTTTATTCTATTTCGTAAATGACGGAGGATAGTCTTGTTAAGTATTCAACAGCGACTTTTTGAACAACAAGATACAGCCTATGCTGATTTTCAAAGCAAATTGATACCTACTTTAGCTAGGGATGTTTTTATTGGAGTTAGAGTCCCAGTAATGCGTCAATTAGCTAAGCAATTAGCAAACGAAGAAGGGACGGAGTCGTTTTTACAGCGTTTACCTCATCAGTATTATGATGAAAATATGCTGCACGCTATCTTGTTGTCAGAAAAAAGTGATTATGAAGATTGTCTGACAGCGGTGGATCAGTTTTTACCTTTTATCGATAATTGGGCAGTTTGTGATATTTTATCGCCCAAGATTTTTAAGAAAAATAGGCACCAACTACTTCCTAAAATCCGAGAGTGGGCTAGTTCCAATCATATTTATACGAAGCGATTTGCGATAGTGATGTTAATGAGTCATTACTTGGATGATGACTTCAACCCTGAGTATTTGGAGATTCCTGCATTTATCCACTCAGAAGAGTATTACGTCAATATGGGTATTGCTTGGTTTTATGCGACGGCTTTGGCTAAACAGTGGGAGAGTAGCGTTACTTATTTAGAAAAATGCCGACTTTCCACCTGGATACACAATAAAACCATACAAAAAGCCCGAGAAAGCTTTAGGGTGAGTGACGAGAATAAAGAGTATCTCGTCACGCTCCGAGTTAAAACGTGTTTTTAAAAAAGTCCCAGATGATTTGACTTGCTTGTGGTCCCTTATCTGAGTTAAATGGATGTTTCCTATCACCACCTGACCAAGCATGAGGCAGGTTTTTTACTTTTACAACTTCAACTACGGTTGATTTGTTATTGTCTTTATATTCAATCAGGGTATATTCTTGGTCAGTACCGGTAAGATGCTTGGAGGTAGAAGCTTTACTGTCTAGCGTTAGGTTGTTTAAATATAAAAATTGCTTGATTAAGGCGGTCGCATTATCAGAGTGAACTACATCATCATTCATACCTTGGAAAAGAATGGCAGGAACAGTATGAGACTTTTTGAGCGTAAATCTTTCTAAACAAGACATCAGCTCTTCGTCAGACCCATTAAAACCATGCTTAAGTAGATTGATACCACTTTTCATGCTGTTGGCTTTGGCTAACATGGGACCACTGTGTAGTGCGACTGCACGAACTTCTTCGGGATAGCTTGCCGCTAGGATGGATGCTAAGCCAGCACCGGCAGACATACCAGCAACAAAAATCTTACTAGGATCGAGGTCATGCATCATAATCGCACTCTGGATGATCTTCATGATGCTGTGAGCTTCAGCCATGCCTTGCGATTCATCTAGATCATACCAACGCCAACACTTGCCTAAGTTATAGGAAATACTTTGTTGGGGGTAAAGTACGACAAAGCCTTCTCGCTCAGCTAGCTGGTTCATCTTAGTCCCTTCCGCAAATGCAGTGGCGTTTTGAGTGCAGCCATGTAGCATGACGACTAATGGCATACCACTAGTGCTTGGGCGAGTTTCTGTAATTGATGGTGTGTAGATATAGTAATCTAGTTTAGTGACTAGTTGCTGTTCATTAAAAGCAGGAGCGATGAAGACGTGCTTTTTCCATTCACCAAGACGTGACTCATCGATTGTTAGTGGTGCTTCAGCGGGTATAGGCTTTGATTTGGCAGAGAAAAGCTGCTTGACTCTGTTAATGAAATTGGTAAAACGAGACTTCATGGTCATTATCTTCTCGACATCATTTTTGCATGGTTAAGAACTTATTGTAGCAGTTGAATATTTACAAGAATTTGTCTGTCATATATAGTTGTTTTAAAGTATTAACAGTAACCTATGGCAACTACTAATAGCAGCCTTTTTATAAGTCAAAGAGCTAAGGCTTTGTTAAAGTAAATATTAAATCCTGAAGCCGCTAAATAAGGGGAAGGCCATGCTAGCGACGAGTTATCTATTTAAAGAAGATGAAGTGATTGACGGTGAGTACAAAGTAAAGTCATTTTTTGCTGCAAATGATTACTCCCAAAGCTATAGAGTGCGTAATACGGATTATGAAGCAAAAGTATTAAAACTCTTTTTGCAAGATGCTACGGATGAACTAGCGGTGCTAGAGCGTCTGGATAATCCTAATGTCCTAAGACTTGAACGAGTTGCTCAGGTCAGGCTTGATGATAGGAATTACCAGTACGCTGTTCTCGACTTTGTTAATGGCGATAGTTTAGTAGAAAGAATACAGCGTGATAAGCCCTTGTCCTTGATTGGCTCTAGAAATATCTTTTTAGGTATAGTGAGTGGTCTAATTTATCTACGACGTCTGCATCCGATGGTCTATCACAATCGATTACTGCCTAAAAATATTATTCTTAATCTGGCTAGCAATGCACTGACGCCAGTTCTGGCTAATTTTAGTTTTAGTAACGGCAAAGATATCCATTATGCTGCTGATGAGTTGTTTTTTGTTGGTCCTGAAACCTTTAGTCAGGAGATATACCCTAGTAGTGACCTCTACGCAGCGGGGGCTATTTATTATTATTTACTCCATGGCTATCCTCCTTTTGCTAAGGAGTTAAATGCTCAAAAATATCAATCCATACCCTTTGAAGAAGCACTACGGCAGAGAAAGCAAGAGGGAGTTCCTTTTCATCAGGATTTATACGATTCAACAAAGTACATCATTACTAAAGCCATGCACCCAGATCCTGAACAGCGTTATCAGGATCCAGCTGAAATTCGCAAGGACTTATATAAAGATCCTCATGATCCTGTCTTTACTACCCAGTTGGAAGCACTCAAGTATTAATATAGAGAAGCTGTTCAAGTTGTTTTGAACAGCTTTGATTTTCTTGGGGGGATTAATGACAGAACAAGCACCAAGTCTGGGTATTTGGCTAAGTCTCTATTGTGCTTTATCAATTATTGTCGGTGTCGGACTCTTTATGTTTGCCTTAATAGGCTTAAAAAATATAGCAGGTGCCCCTGATGGTTTAGGGCTTATTGTATTTTTATTTTTTGCTATTGCTTTTATTAATTTTTTTCTAGTTTATCGCTTAATGGCGGTAAAAACAGCAACGACGATTTATTTAGTGCGTGCTTTTGAAGGAATGAAGCTTGTGTTGGCGAGTTTTGCTTTATTTTCTTCAGGCCCTGAGGTCATATTATATTTACTGATTAGCCTAGTGTGTTTAGTCTATTTTTTCAAATCTAAGCGGGTCAAGGAAGTCTATTTTTATAAGCCAGATAATGCCACTGCACAGATTTAAGCAAATTAGTAGTTGTATGGCGATAGAAATTCGCCATACACTCAGTCCTCTAATGAAGTTTAAGCTTTAGATGTTTTAAAAGCCTGTAAGCGCTTTTGGCAGGAATTGACAAATAAGCTAGTATCAACACCTACGGCAACAAAGTTAAAGCCCATGTCAATAAAGCGTTTTGCTTCTTCTTCGTTTTCATGCAAAATTCCAGCCGCTTTATTATGCGATTTGATGATTTTGAAAGACGATTCAATCGCTGCTTGTACTGCTGGATGGTCAGGATTTCCAAGGTGCCCCATAGAGGCGCTTAAATCAGCCGGTCCAATAAAAATACCATCAACACCATCCAGAGCTGCAATGGCGTTTAGGTTTTCTAATCCTTTAACAGTTTCTATTTGTAGAAGCAGGCACATTTCTTGATCGGCTTGCTGTAGGTAATTATCTACTTGATTCCAGCGAGAGGCTCGTGCTAATGCGCTGCCCACGCCTCGTACACCTTTGGGCGGGTAGTGCATTGCTTGAACCAGTTCTTGAGCTTGTTCTACTGTTTCAACCATGGGAATAAGGAGTGTTTGGGCGCCAATATCAAGAAGTTGCTTAATGAGAGCTCTATCACCTATCGGTGGACGAACGACGGGGTGGGAGATGCCTTCATTTTCATAAGGAGCAATGGCTTGTAGTTGCGAAAGCATAGATTCCAGAGTGTTCGGAGCGTGTTCGCCATCTAAAAGAAGCCAGTCATAACCAATCGTGGCACTGATTTCGGCGGTATAGGCATTAGCCATGCCCAGCCATAAGCCAAGCTGAAGTTGGTCTTTCTTTAAGGCCTCTTTAAATTTATTCTGTTTTAACTGCATGCTATTCCTTCCTTAATGGTAAGTAAGTTATTGTTTTTATAAATCAAGATGTGATTAACTCAATATATTTTAAGGTGAATAATGAGTAATCTTGTCTTTTGCAGTGGTGTTAGCTGATTTTTAACGTTACAAAGCACTGAAGTCGATAGTAAGTATTGTAGAAAAGATATGAAATAAAGTGAGCGTATAGTGTGTTGTTTTGATAAGGTATCAGGGGGGCATGTTATTGTTCGTGCTGCTACAGAGTGAGCTTAAATTCATTTAAAAACAGTAGGGCATGTAATCAACCTAGGAGGAGTTATGCAAGGATTATCGCGTAAGGATTTATTTAAGCAGCAAGCCTATATTGATGGTCGTTGGCTTGATGCAGAGAGCAAAAAGACGCTAGAGGTGATTAACCCGGCAACTGGCGAAAAGCTAGGTACGATACCTGATATGGGGCAGATAGAAACGCGTCGTGCGATCGAGGCTGCTGAAAGTGCTCAGAAGTTATGGCGTGCTAAAAGTGCCAAAGAGCGTGCAGTCATTCTACGTAAGTGGTTTGATTTAGTGATGCAACATCAAGATGACTTAGCAAGAATCATGACCTTGGAACAAGGTAAACCTCTGGCCGAAGCAAAAGGTGAGATTGCTTATGGTGCTTCTTATTTGGAGTGGTATGCAGAAGAGGGCAAGCGTGCCTACGGTGATGTTATTCCCGGTCCCGCCGCTGACCGCCGTGTGGTAGTCACTAAGGAGCCTGTGGGTGTATGTGCTGCGGTGACTCCTTGGAATTTTCCTTCTGCTATGATTACCCGTAAGGTGGGTGCTGCATTGGGGGCGGGCTGCTCTATTGTTGTCAAACCGGCAGCCCAAACTCCTTATTCTGCTTTTGCTTTATGCGTATTAGCAGAAGAAGCAGGGGTGCCTGCAGGGGTGGTTTCTATTTTGACGGGTTCAGCGTCTGAAATTGGTCAGGAAATGACCTCAAACCCTATTGTACGTAAGTTTAGTTTTACTGGCTCAACAGCGGTGGGGCGTCTACTAATGTCACAATGTTCGGAGCAAATTAAAAAGGTGTCCTTGGAGCTTGGTGGTAATGCTCCTTTTATCGTCTTTAATGATGCAGATTTAGATGCAGCGGTTGAGGGTGCAATTATCTCCAAGTATCGTAATGCAGGGCAAACATGTGTGTGCGCTAATCGCATTTATGTTCAAAACGAAATTTATGATGCCTTTGCAGAAAAATTAGTAGCAGCTGTTAGTCAGATTAAAGTGGGTGATGGAACAAGCGCTGGTGTTACTCAAGGTCCTCTTATTGATGATGCGGCGATCACCAAAGTTCAAGGCTTTATTGATGATGCAGTGACTAAGGGCGCTAAAATCGTTTCAGGCGGTAAAGCACATGCTTTAGGAGGTTTGTTTTTTGAACCGACTGTAGTTACTGAGGTGACCACTGATATGAAGATGGCTAAAGACGAAATCTTTGGCCCTATTGCTCCTTTGTTCCGTTTCAAGTCAGAAGAAGATGTGATCCAGATGGCTAATGATACAGAATATGGCTTAGCTGCTTATTTTTATAGTCGTGATATAGGCCGTGTTTGGCGTGTTGCTGAAGCGTTGGAATATGGCATGGTAGCCATTAATACAGGACTTCTTTCCAATGAAGCTGCTCCTTTTGGAGGTATTAAGCAGTCAGGTCTTGGCCGTGAAGGGGCACATTACGGTCTGGATGATTATATGGAAATAAAATATATGCTGATGGGTGGTATTTAGATCTTTTGAGGAGTCTAGCAAGTTATTTTAATTAGCTAGACTCTCTGTATATAGGACTTTATCCTTACTTCTTTTTTTCAAGCGTCGCATGCTTATAAAAAAATCTTAAAATAGTTTCGCTAGAGTTCGGTCCATATTCGGTATTAAATGGTAATGAGGTATCCCCGCCAGCCCAAGCGTGATCCATATTATCGACTTCAAGTACCTTGACTACTGGATTGTCCTCACAACAATAGACCTTTTTCGTGTATGAGTCCGGTGTATTAGCCCGATGTTGTGTAACTATCGCTTCAGTATCCAGTGGCAGCTCATTGAGGTAAAGGGCTTGCTTAGTAAGAGCTGCAGCATTGCTGATATTAACCATGCGATCCTTTGCACCATGAATAATCAATGTCGGAATTAGGTGTGGTTTGGGCTTTACAAAGGTTTTGAGATAGCCAATCAAGTCCTCGTCATTGCTGGGGGATAAGCTGCCCATCACCCGAAGCCCACTTCTGACATCATAGGCTTTACCAAAAACTGGTCCGCTATGTAAGGCGACTGCTGCGACTTTTTCGGGAAAGCTAAAAGCTAGGGCGGTAGCCATACCTGCACCTGCTGACATACCTGCTATAAATAGGTTGTCACGATTGATGCCATACTTTTTAATGGTTTGATCAATCAGTTCCATGATGGTATTGACCTCAGCCATGCCACTGCCAGACTCTAGATCAAACCAACGCCAACATTGGGCAAAATTATGCTTTTTGTTTTGTTGAGGATAAAGCACAACAAAATCATATTGTTGTGCATATAGATTCATCTGTGAGCCTTGAGCAAAGACACTGGCATTTTGTTCACAACCGTGTAACATCACAAGTAAAGCAAGGTGTTTTGATTGAGGTCTTTCTGCTGTAGGCTCAGGGATAAAGGTATAATACTCAAGCTCATCAACAAACTGATGGGAGTCATTATCAGGGGCTTTAAATACATCCCTTTGCCACTCACCAGCATCCACCGGATCGGGATGCAAGACAGTCATTTCACTGGTCTGGATATTTATCGGCAGTAGGTGACTTGCTGTTTTTAAAAACTCGCGCTGCATGTCAAAAAAGACTTTAGTTTGATTAAAAAAGTTAGAAGCACCAGCTACAAAGGGATTAAAAACCATAAAGTTTGTCTTATTGCTATGTTTAAAACCCTAGCATAACAACCTCTTTACCTGACTTGCAAGGATAATTGTAGTTATACGTTAAGCATAATTTTTTAACTATCTATTGAGTATGAATCAGGATTACGAATTTATGAAAATAGCCTTGCAGCAGGCAGAAAAAGCAGCTGCCTTTGCTGAGGTGCCGATTGGTGCGGTGGTGATAGGACCTGATAAAACGTTATTAGGTGAAGGTTTTAATCAAACGATTAGCACGAATGATCCGAGTGCGCATGCTGAAATTCAGGCAATTAGACAAGCAGCGACTAAGCTAGGCAATTACCGTCTGACGGGGTGCACTCTATATGTTAATTTAGAGCCTTGTGCTATGTGTATGGGAGCTATTTTGCACAGCCGCATCAAGCGAGTTGTGTTTGCATCCAGTGACCCTAAAACAGGCGCTTGTGGCGGTGTGATTAGTCTACAAGCTGAGGCTCGTTTAAACCATCATTGTGTGGTGACGCAGGGCGTGATGGCAGAGCAATCCACTACGCTCATCAAAGATTTCTTTAAAGCGCAGCGTCTAGCTAAAAAACGCAGTTAATGTTTTTATTCTTTAATATAATATAGCGGTTAATTTTTAAGGATAAACCCTCATGGATAATCACGAGTTGAGCGACAAAAGCTTCTTAGAGCAAGAGGCCGAAGAGTTATTTGATGATGAGCAGATCTTGTCAGATGAGGCTAATGATGTGCCACCTTATGTCGTAGAGTATGAGGATCAAATTCCGCTTTACATTATTTCTCCATCAAGTGCAGTAAGCGACCCTTCAATGTTTGAGGTGGCCACAGCCAGACTAAATGACTATGGCTTTGATGTGGTTCTTGATCAAGATGCCAAAGCTAAGGTGACTCGTTTTGCAGGCACGGACGAACAGCGAGCTGAGGCCTTTAGTCGTGCAGCTAAAAGTGATGCTGAGATTGTCATCGCCAGTCGTGGTGGTTATGGATTGAGTCGTATTTTGCACTTAATCGATTGGGATTTACTTGCTAAGCATCCTAAACGTTATGTGGGTTATAGCGACTTCACTGCTTTTAATCTGGCTCTTTTAGCGCAAACCGGTATGAGTAGTTATACGGGGCCGGCGACGATTCCAGATTTTGGTGTGACAGAAGTCGATGAGCTGACTGTTGAGCTTTTTGTTGAATCCATGCGCGATGAACTAGAGATTTTATGCTTTGAAGCGATAGGCTCAGATGAGGTCGATGTCAGAG
>LSQX01300762.1_pt1 | contig 10412 bp, 13 predicted proteins | sample 654561 | NCBI WGS metagenome assembly LSQX01 (sample SAMN04489861, study PRJNA283612) | anaerobic digester metagenome | isolation source: 4 biogas reactors fed with cattle manure at either 37C or 55C with and... | place: Denmark: Kongens Lyngby | collected 2014
ATCCCCATCAGGATATAGCCCATCTGCGAAACAGAACTGTAGGCCAGGATTTTTTTGGCCGCCGTGGACAGCAGCGCCATCAGGGCACCGAGAAACATGGTTATAATACCAATCCAAATAATCACATAACCGACCTGCATGGAGGGCAGCATTTCCAGGGCGGCATGCACGGCGGCCGCATCGCCGTCACCCGCACCTGCCGCAGGAGTAAAAATCATCCCCACAACACGGAAAATCCCGTACGCCCCTGTTTTAATCATCAGGGCGGAAAGCAGTGCACTGGCCGGTGACGGTGCCACGGGATGGGCCTTCGGCAGCCAGATATGCAGCGGAATCATGCCGGCTTTCACGCCAAAGCCGACCATAAAAAGCAGCATGACCACGTACGGGTTGAGGGAAGATACGGCAATCAGGTCATAAAGCGGCTTGATTTCCAGTGTACCAATACTGCCGTAAAGCAGGAAAATTCCCATGAGCAGGCACAACCCGCCTGCCACGCCCAGGTAAAGCATGACCGCCCCGGCATGCATGGCGTCCTTTGTCTCATCATGGATTACCAGTACGTAAGACAGCAGTGTCATTAATTCAAAAAAGAGAAAAAGGCTGAACAAATCACCTGCCAGTACGACGCCCAGGCAGCTGGCGAGGGTTGCCAGGAGGAAGACAAAAAAGCGGGTTTGGGCATCTTCATGGGCCATATAGGCAGTGGCATGCAGCGTGGCCAAAAACCAGATGAGAGAAATGAGGGCGGCAAAAACAAAACTGAAAAAATCTACCCGAAAAAAAATACCAAACTGCAGTACCCCGGCGATTTCCCACGTTGCCGGACCGCGTAAGACCAGAGGATACATGAATAGCACCGCAGCCAGCGTGAGCAGTGTTGTGACAACGACACAGGCATTCCGCAGCCTATCTGAGCGCAGGCCAAGAAGGAAGGCAGCCACAGAACCTGCCAGGGGTATAGCGACTGCAGCCGCCGGCAAGATGGAGGTGATTATTTCGGCTGTGGCATTCACTTCCGGGACAGCCGCGATCATCATGCCGTCAGAAGCCTCCTCTTATTAAAAATTTGGCGGTCATTTGCGACAGATCGAAAGGCACATTCCAGGGCAAAATGCCGAACAGGAACGTAGTCAGGGCAAGCAATGCCACAGGAACCAGCATTTTAGGCGGTGCTTCATTAATGCGAGCCGGACCGTGACCTTCTTCTTCCGCCCGGCCGAAAAAGACGCTGATAATAATGGGCAGATAATAGAGGCCGTTTAATAGACTGGAGATAAGCAGCACCACCACGTAATAAGGCTTGCCGGCGTCAAGGGCGCCAAGGGACAGGGCCCATTTGCTCAAAAACCCGCTTAAAGGCGGAATGCCCATCATCGAAATAGCAGCCAGGGAAAAAGCAAACAAGGTAAAGGGCATCTGCCTGCCCACACCGGAGAGAGCTTTGATTTTCCGCTTACCGGTTTTCAGGATAATGGCGCCGGCAGCAAGAAAGAGCGTACTTTTCATAAAGGCGTGACTGAAAATATGGAAAACATCCCCCAGGAGTGCCTTTTCGTTTATAACAGTCATTCCCAGGAGAATATAGCCCATCTGACCGATACTGGAATAGGCGAGGCGCCTTTTCAGGTCTTCCTGAGTAAGAGCTACGGCCGACCCCAGCAAAATAGTGATTATTGCCAGCGCGGCCAAAAGTGTTGTCCAGCCTGCCTCCAGGAGCATTTTGCCGCCGAAGACGTGGAAGACAACCCGCAGGAGGCCATAGGCCCCGGTTTTCAACATAACCCCGGACAGGAGGGCACTGGCCGGAGACGGTGCTACCGGATGGGCATCCGGCAGCCAGACATGCAGCGGGAACATACCCGCTTTCATGCCAAAGCCGATCAGGTAGGCAATAAAAGCAAGCAAAGCCAGCGGGGAAGGCTCCCTGATCAAAAGCGGACCATTTAAAGAGACGGAACCGCCCAGTTCAAAAGTTATAACAATACCAAAAAAGAGGGCTAGACCACCGATAATGGTCATAATCAGGTATTTATAACCTGCACGCAGTGCTTCCATTGTTTCTTCATGCACGACCAGAACATAGGAAATGAGGGACATCAGTTCAAAGAAAATAAAAAGGGTAAAGAAATCGCCGGCCAGAAAAATCCCGATACAGCCGGCCAGAGTTGCAATGAGGACGGGATAATAACGGTTGCAACCATGTTCATGCCGCATATATTCCAGGGAATAGACGGTGACAAGCAGCCAGACAAAGGAAGCCAGCAAAGCCAGGGAAAAGCTTAAAATGTCCACCCGGAAAGAGACGGACAAGTTGGGCAGCAGGGAAAAAAGCTGCAGTTGAATGATTTCTCCCCCGGCAATAAACGGGTACAGGGCGGCAACAGAAAGGAAACTAACGGCGGCGGCCGCCACGGACAGCACATTGCGCAGCTTCTCCGAGTACTGCTGAACCGCCAGGATGACAAAAGTCATTACCAGGGGAAAGGCCACAATCCAGACCGGCAGAAAGTCTGTTACTCTATCCACTGTTGTTCATCTCCTCAACAATTGAATATGGTTTAGTCCGTCAGTCTGTTTTTCTTTTTGTTATTGCCATACGCCAAGCAAACGGTGCACGGCAAGCACCACAATACCGGCCATGCGGCCGGGGAAAAAACCAAAGACTATCACGGCGGCAGCCAGCACCACGATGGCTGCCGTCATGGGGGTGGGCAGGGCACGCGGTGCAGCTGCATTTCCTGAAGGTTTCCGGAAAAAGGCGTTAATAAGAATAGGCAGGAAATAGATACCGTTCAGCAGGCTGCTGACAAGGACAATCGCTGTAAAAAAGGGGCGGCCTGCATCCAGTGCACCCAAGGCCAGATACCACTTGGACACAAAACCGTTTGTCAGCGGTATGCCTACCATGGCCAGGNNCAGGGCACCAATGGCAAAGGCAACGCCCGCTGCTGGCATAGTCTGCCCAATCCCCGAGAGATCCCTGATTTTGCGTGTCCCGGTGGCATAAATGAAAGCGCCCGCCGCCAGAAAGAGCAGGGCTTTCATGACGGCATGGTTAAAAATATGCAGGATGCCGCCTGTCAGGGCATTTTCACTCCCCAGAGCCACTCCCAGAAAAACGTAACCGATCTGGGCAACACTGGAGTAAGCCAGCATCCTTTTTAAATCTTCCTGCACCATGGCAAATATGGAGCCAAGCAAAATGGCAAGCGTGGAAAGCCACAGTATAATCTCAGCCACAGGCGTCCGGGCCAGGAAAGCGGCCGGGTAAACCTGGAAAAGGAGTCTGATCATGGCCACGGCATAGATTTTAATCACCAGGCCGGATAGGACGGCGGACGACGGTGACGGCGCCGCCGCATGGGCGTCGGGCAGCCAGACATGGAGCGGGAACAAGGCCGCCTTGATGCCAAGGCCAACCACAAGCAGCGCCAGGGATGCCAACAGGTTATACGGATACAACTCCGCAGCCTGCAACATGGCTTGTGCCAGATAAGTCATATTCAGGTGCCCGGTCACCATATAAAGCAGGGCAATGGCCAGCAGGATGCAACCCGAACCCAGGGCAGACAGCAACAGGTATTTAAAAGCCGCCTCGATACAGGCACGGTCTTCTTTAATGGAGATAAGGCCGCAGGAAGCAATGGCCGAAATCTCAATAAAAACAAAAAGGTTAAAAATATCATTTGTCATGGCCATGCCGTACAGGGAAGCAAGCAGCGTCAGAAAAAGGGTATAATACCAGCCCCGCACATCTTCCCGCAACTCATGCCGCAGGTCGTCTATACTGTAAACCAGTACAACAAACCCGACCAGGGAAAGCGTCAGAACGGTGAACACTGCCAGGCGGTCCACGACAAACTCGATGCCGACAGGCGGCGGCCAGTTGCCGAAATGGTAAATGATAAGGCCCGTGTGCATAACCTGAAAAAGCAGGGAGAGCGAGCCGGCACTACACAATAAAAGGGCAAAAAGGGCTGCCGGCACAACCAAGTGTTTTAACCGGCGGGCAAAAAGGGGCAAAAGGTAGGCGGCAACCAGCGGGATTGCCACCAGCAGGGCGGGAGCGTGCTTTACAATCACTGCTCCTCACCTCTCCGGATGCGCATGATCTCTTCCGCATCAACAGTCCCGTAATGTTGATACAGTTTAATTATCAGGCTTAGAGCATAGGCGGTGACACTGACGGCAACCACGATTCCCGTCAGAATCAGGGCGGAGGGCAGCGGGTTAATAAAGGCCCGCTCTTCCCCCGGCACAAGCACGGGCGCACGACCGCCTCGCACATACCCGGTGGCAACAAAAAAGAGAAAAACCGCCGTATCCATAATATTCATGCCGATAATTTTTTTGATGAGGTTGCTGTGCGTCAACATGGTATGAAAACCGATAATAAAAAGGATAATGGCGAAAAAATAGAAGCTGTTCTGGTGCAGGCGGTAAAGCATTTCAGTCAGCGGCACCATTTTGCCCTCCTTCCCGGGCAATCAGGCGATAAAAGAACGTAATGACGGTACTTGCCACTTTCATGCCTACGCCAAGCGTTATCACCGGAATGGCACCGGAGGAAAACAAATTGCCCGGCGTGCCCAAAGGATAGCCCGCGGCCTTGTTGGCCAGAAAATTGGCTCCCAGAAGCAAAGAGAAAAGGCCAATCCCGGCATACAGGAGCGTTCCTCCGCTCTCCAGGATTGTGGAAGCATCAGGTGAAAAATTTTTTTCCCCCTCGGGCAGGTTAAAGGACAGGGCGTAGAGAACCATGCCGGCGCCAAGAATTGCCCCGCCGGAAAATCCCCCGCCCGGCGAAAGATGCCCGTGTAAAATCACATACAACCCGTAAAGCTGTACAAATGGCAAGAAAATCCGGCTGATATAACGGACGATTAAATTATCCATTTCCCTACCCGCCTCCCGCTGTCAGTGCGCTTTCAAGTTGGCCAGAGCCGCCGCCAGAGCAACAAATAAAACAGTAGCTTCACCCAGTGTGTCAAGGGCCCGGTAATCGGTAATAATACCCGCCACCACATTCAGCACGCCCGTCTCCCGCATGCTTGCCGCCAAATAACGTGCCGGCACTTCATTATTAGTCACATTGGCGGGATCGCCCATGGGCGGCATTTCCACAACAACCGCCGTCATGAAGGCCAGGATCACGGCCAGCAAGACTACAGTCAACACTTTGCGCATCTACTCCTGCCTCCTTGTCTTGGCCACGGCAGCCACCAAAAGCAGTGTGGTTACTCCCGCCCCGACGGCCGCTTCCGTAACAGCCACATCAGGCGCAGCCAAAAGCTGCCACAGGATGGCCATAATCAGGCTATAGGCGGCAAAAATAATTACTGCCGCCAGCAAATCTCTGGTGCGGGCCACGGCAATGGCGCAGACCACCAGGAAAATAAGCAGCAAATAGGCCATGGCGCTAGTCATGTGCCCGCACCTCCCCGCGCCTGTCTAGGACTAAAGTTCCGGGCGCTGTTTTGTCTTTTTGCAGGTAGGCGGCACGGGCAATAACATGGGCTGCCGTCGGGTTGGCAATCCAGATCAGGACAATTAAAAGCAGCAGTTTGACGGCTGCGGAGGGAAAACCCGCATACAGAGCCAGTGCCAAAAGCAAGAGACCTGCCCCCAGGGTGTCGCATTTTGTGGTGGCATGCATCCGGCAGAAAACATCCGGCAGGCGCAATAGTCCTGCCACGCCCACCAGGAAAAAAAATATCCCGCCGGCAAGCAAAAGAATAATCACAACAGTCATAACCGGCCTCCTTAGTCCAGGGCGCCTTTTTCCAGGTATTTGGCTATGCCAACAGTGGCAATAAAACTGATCAGTGCATAAACAAGAGCCACATCAAGAAAGAACTCCTGATGGAAGACAAGTGAAACCAGGGCAATAATCACCACAGTTTTGGTGCCGATCACATTAATGGCCACCACACGGTCTGCTTCCGAGGGACCCGCCACCGTCCGCCAGAGGCAGAAAAAAGTGGCAACAACAAGCAAAATACCGGCTCCGGTCAGCACATTTTCCAGTAGTGTCATGTCAGGAAGCATTTTCCGTCTCCTCCAGGGCATGCAAATGTTTCGCCAGTTCCCAGGTAGCTACCTCGTCCGCCCCGGTTTGCGTCAAGGCATGAACCACATAAAGATCGTCCTTTATTTCCACTGTCAGAGTGCCGGGAGTCAGGGTAATGGAGTTCCCCAGGATCACACGGTAGAGCGGTTTACAGAGATCTGTGCGAAACTTAACAAAACAAGGGGAAATGTCCAGGCGTCGTGAGAGAACAATCTTGGCCACCTCCCAGTTTGCCTGGAAAACGGCTATGATGAGCCGTAAAAGATAGACACCGAACCCCCAGGCAGTCCGCAAGGTAAAAAGGGGCCTTTCTTTTTTACTTAAAAACAGTTCCCTGTTAAAGGCGGCCACCGCCAGGGAACAAAGGGCGCCGACCACTAGATGCTGCCAGTGCAGACGCCAGGTAAGAAGCAGCCAAAAAAGAAACAAAGCGGCCGCCGTACCCCAAAAAACTGTGCCGGAAGGTGTTCTTTTCACCACTTTTCTCCTCCCCGCCGGAAAAAACCTGATTTGCTCATTTTTTCCCACAGCACCGACTCACCGGGAAACAAGTTAAAGCACCCTCAGCGCCGTCAATTGTGACAATTTTCTCAATAATTGCAGCCTGCCGGGAGGCAGTAACATTAGTCTACAACGCCCCGTCTTTCTTGTCAATGGGCGGCTCCCAGGCGCGGCCGCAGCCGAAAGAGGCAGGCGGTGCGGAAGCCCGCCTCCGCACCGCCCACACCTAAACAATAGTTTTCTGCGGGCAAACTTCCACGCAAGTTCCGCAATTTGTGCAAATATTGCTGTCGATAACAGCCACATTGTTTTCCATGTGGATGGCATTGACGGGACAGTTTTTCACGCATAATGTGCAGGCAATACAGCCGCGGCTGCAGACCGCCCGTACCTGTTTGCCTCTTTCCTGTGATTTGCAGCGGACATGGTGCACACCCCTGGCATTCACCAGGTCAATAACCTGCCTGGGGCATTCCTTTTTACAGAGACCGCAGCCGATACAAAGATCGACGTCAATTATTGGCAGTCCGTTTTCCCCCATGACAATGGCGTCCACCGGGCAGACACGTGCACAATTGCCAAACCCGACACAGCCGTAGCTGCAGGCTGACGGGCCGCCGCCGAACATCAGGGCGGCATTGCAGTCGGGCACGCCGTCATACACGGCCTTGGCCCGGGCTGTATTGCAGTCTCCCACACATTTTAACTGCGCCACCAGGCGGTCTCCCGCCTCCGGCGCTTCCGTTCCCAGGACTTCGGCAATCTTGGCCACTGCTTGCGCGCCGGCGGGAGTACAACCGTTAACGGGAGCACGTCCGTCCACCACTGCTTCTGCAAACTGGGCACAACCGGCGTAGCCGCAGGCGCCGCAGTTCGCCCCTGCCAACAATTCCTGAACCGCCTCTATTCTTGGATCAACCTCAACGGCAAACTTCTGGGAAGCAAAGGCCAACAGGCCGCCGAATACCAATCCCAAGGCCGCCAGGCTTACAACTGCCGGAAAAATCATGATCATACGCCTCCTACATCATACCTTGGAATCCCATAAAAGCAATGGAAAGGATTCCTGCCAAAATCAGGGCAAGGGAGACACCGCGGAAGGGTTTGGGGATATAAACCAGCTCCAGTCGTTCACGTATACCCGCCATAATTACTAGAGCCAGAGTAAAGCCAATGGCGGCGGCAACACCGAATACCACGGCTTCCAGCAGGTTATATTCCAGCTGGATATTCAGCAGGGCCACACCAAGCACGGCGCAGTTGGTTGTAATGAGGGGCAGGAAAATACCGAGCGCCTGGTAGAGAACCGGGCTGACTTTCCGGATAACCAGTTCCACAAACTGCACCAAGGCCGCAATGACCAGGATAAAAACTATTGTCCGCAGGTATTGCAATTCAAAAGGCACCAGGAGGTAATATTCCAAAAGCCATGTGACCAGGGAAGCCAGCCCCATGACAAAAGTTACCGCCATCCCCATACCAACGGCTGTATCCACTTTTTTAGAGACACCGAGGAAGGGGCAGATGCCAAGGAAACGTGTAAGCACAAAATTGTTGATAAAAACGGCGCCAAAGAAAATTGCCACTAAATTCGCCATGATCCACCCTCCCCTACTCCAGTTTTAATTTTTTGAAAACATAGTTCAGCAGTGCCATCACCAAGCCGTAAGCCAGAAAACCGCCGGTTGGCATGCCGAAAACCATGAACGGTTCATAACCCGTACCCATCACGTTTTTGCCGAAAAGCGTTCCGGCCGCCACCAGCTCTCGCAGTGAACCGAGAATTGTCAGCGAGAGGGTGAAGCCGAGTCCCATGCCCAGGCCGTCCACCAGGGAAGCCGCCACATTGTTTTTATTGGCAAAAGCTTCCGCCCGCCCCAGGATAATGCAGTTCACAACAATCAGCGGTACGAAAATGCCCAGCTGGGAGTGAAGATCCGGGGTAAAAGCATTCAACACCATATCCACAATCGTAACGAAGGTGGCAATAATAATGATGTATGCCGGAATGCGGATTTTATCCGGTATTGCTTTGCGCAAGAGGGAAATGAACACATTGGAAGCAACCAGCACCGCCGTGGTGGACAAGCCCATCCCCAGGCCGTTGACGGCCAGTGTGGTAACCGCCAGTGTGGGGCATGTACCAAGCACGAGCCTGAAGGTTGGATTTTCTCTAACAAAACCTTTTGTAAATTCCTTCATTACACTCATTTTCGCACCCCCTACTGCGTCAGCGCATTGCGCACAGCCTGCATAATGCCCTGACTGCTGAAAGTGGCACCGCTGGCGGCGTCAACCTGCACTGACTGTTCTTCAATAATGCGCTTGGGGACTTCCGCTTTTGCCTTGTTAAAATATTCGGGCGTGTCGTCCCCGTTTGTCACCTCGATATCGGTAATCCTGCCGCCGGCTACCGTGACCTTCACTTTAATGCCGGGCTTTAAGCCTTCACCTTCGCCCTCATACACGCCGTCAGGCAGGGCGGAAATATCAAGGCCGGGGCCGGCCGCGGCTTTTTGCAGCGCATCCTGTACGGCATTCATGATGCCCTGGCTGCTGAAAGTGGCGCCGCTGGCGGCGTCAACCTGTACCGATTGTTCTTCAATAATCCGCTTGGGAACTTCCGCTTTCGCCTTGTCAAAGTATTCCGGCGTGTCATCCCCGTTTGTCACCTCAATGGCGGTGATTCTACCGCCGGCTATTGTTACTTTCACTTTAATGCCGGGCTTTAAGCCTTCACCTTCGCCCTCATACACGCCGTCAGGCAGGGTAGAAATGTCAATGTCTGGGGGTACTTCCGCCAAATCGCCGCCAAAGGCGGTCAGGATGGCTTCCATTTCTTTTTTCACACCGTTTTCCATTGCCAGGCTGGTAATGGTGGCACCGGAAATATTGTCCACATCAAAGGAATCGGAAAGTGTTTTGCCTAAGAATTGCCTGCGGTAGGATTCCTCATTAATTTTGGCACCTAAGCCTGCCGTCTCACTGTGAGAAACGATGGTCAGACTGACCAGTTTCCCTTCGCCGTCAATTCCCAGGTTAAAACGGATGTCTCCGCCGTAACCGCTTGTTTTTCCTTCCGCCAAAATACCCACCAGGTTGCCGTCCGCATCGTAACCAATGGTGGCCGTTCTGCCGTCGGCTTCTTTGTCTTCAAAATTTTCCATCGTGGGAAAGAGCTCCTGCATGAGTGCAACCTTTTCTTCATACAGGCGCTTTTCAATAATTTTAGATGTTACCTGATTGGTATATGCCAGGGCGCCTCCCGCTACCGCACAGATAAACATCAAAATCAGACCAACACGTATAATTTCTTTCATGGTTATTTTGCCACCTCCCCGTACTTTCTGGGCAGGGTCAAGTTATCAATGAGGGGTACCAGGGCATTCATCAGCAGGATGGCAAAAGTAACGCCTTCAGGATAAGCGCCGTACAAACGGACCAGCATGGTCATTACGCCGCAACCCAGGCCAAAAATAAGCTGACCGCGGGGAGTGACTGGCGACGTAACCATATCCGTAGCCATAAAGAATGCACCCAGCATCACACCGCCGGCCAGCAGATGGAAAAGTCCTGTGGCAAGTGAAAAACCGCCGTCCAGCAGGCTGCCCATAACAAAGACTGCAGCCAGGAAAGTGCAGGGGATGTGCCAGGAGATATGGCCTTTATAGAAAAGCCATGCAGCCCCAAGGAGCAGTGCCAGCGCGCTGGTTTCACCCAAGGAACCTGGGACGGCGCCCACAAACAGGTTGAAGAATCCGGGATGTGCAGAGCCGGCCAGGGGTGTGGCCGTTGCAGTCAGTTCCACCGGGGTTAACCAGCTTGTCATATGGCCCGC
>LSQX01133835.1_pt2 | contig 10411 bp, 10 predicted proteins | sample 654561 | NCBI WGS metagenome assembly LSQX01 (sample SAMN04489861, study PRJNA283612) | anaerobic digester metagenome | isolation source: 4 biogas reactors fed with cattle manure at either 37C or 55C with and... | place: Denmark: Kongens Lyngby | collected 2014
TGAAAAATAGGGTTAGGGCTTCTTATTTGACATATATTCTCTTAAAACCTTATATAGACATTTTTTAAAGTTTTCATCCTGTTCTCTTCTTCTTTTGGACGGTCCTTTTGTTTTTCCACCCTGTTTTCTTATTCTTTCACTTATATATCTTGATTGAAGCAGACTATCTATATTATTCTTATTAATAAAGAAACCTGCTGTATGAATGATTGCCAAAGCTTTTCCCAAAAGTAAACTTGCAAGTCCGTAATCCTGAGTTATCAATATATCACCCTGCTTAAAAATTTGAACTATTTTATAATCGACGGACTCTCTTCCTTGTTCTACAACTATAACTTCAAAATCGCTTACTATATAATGGTCAATATCTGAAACAATAATCAAATTTACTCCAAAATCCTTGGCAGCTTTTTCACATATTTCTCTTACCTTCTGAGGGCATGCATCTCCATCTATTATAATTCGCATGAATTAAAAACTCCTTTTTAATTAAGTTATGATATTATATCTATACTTGTTAACGAAATGCAAATTTATTTATTCAATATAACACACCTCAATATAACACAAAAGCCCGGAACCTATTCTTCAATAGTTGCCAAGCTTTATACTACTTACACCCTTGCTTATTTTTCTATTACCTTGTTTGATCTATTTAATCAATATTTGCAATTGTATCATTTATACTGCTTAAATCCTCTAAAAGATATTTAATAGCCTTTTCTTCATTCTTTTCACACAAAGCCAAAGTTAACCCTTTATGACCATTCCTTATAGGCTCTAAGATTTTGTTTTTCTCTTCTTCATTACAAATATCTAAATATTTTTTTACGTAAAACACTTGACTTCTATAACTTTCGTCCCTTAGTATTTTAATATGATCTAAAAGTGTCTCATGGTTCGCTAATTTAGCTATATATATATGTATATCCATTCCATATTTAAAAATATTTAAAACATCTTCACAATCAACACTTTTACTTAAGTTTTCATCAAGTTTAAATAAATTATCAATATCATTTTGCTTAATATATTTTATTGCATATTTAATAGACAACGGTTCCAATATTCTTCTTAACTCATAAACTTCTCTTACTCTTCTAGCAGATAATGGTGAAACCTGGATTCCTTTGTTATATATAATTTTAATAAGCTTTTGTCCATTTAACATGCTTAAAGCTTCTCTTACCGGTGTTCTACTGATATCTAAACCATCAACTATTTCTTTTTCCGATAAAAGTTGTCCTGGCATATACTCACAGGTTAAAATTTTAGTTTTAATTTTATTATAAACAATTTCTGTATTCGTTTTTATAGTTTTCTCCTCCAATATTAGAATAATTATAGATGTTTAAAAAAAGTCATATCAAAGTAATAATTCAGTCTGGTATCGGTTCTTTAATGTCTACACATTGCTTTGATTATATCTTTTATATCGAAATTAATCAAGACAATTTATAGTCTTTTCAATATTTCTATTAACTATTCAGAGGGAAATGGCATGCGACAAAACGATTCGGAACAATTTCTCTTAATTTAGGAGTTATGTTGCGACATTCATCTTTTGCATACAAGCACCTGGGAGCAAAACGACATCCTTCTTTAACATTAATTGGACTGGCTAATTCGCCTTTTAGTATTATCCTATTTTTATTACTAACAAGTTTAGGTTGTGGTATAGCTGATAAAAGAGCTTGTGTGTAAGGATGATATTGACGCTTAAACAAGTCCTTAGAAGGACTTTTTTCTACCATAACTCCAAGATACATAACAGAAATATCATTTGATATATGCCTAACAACAGATAAATCATGGGTAATAAACATATAAGTAAGACCTCTGTCCTTCTGTAAATCCTGCAACAAGTTTAGAATCTGCGCTTGAATGGAAACATCCAATGCAGAAACAGGCTCATCGCATACAATGAACTTTGGATTTATGGCTAAAGCTCTTGCAATTCCAACGCGTTGTCTCCTACCACCATCTAGTTCGTGAGGATATTGATATGCTACGCGTTCTGCAAGACCTACTGTATCCATTAGGCTTCTTACCTTTTTATCATATTCAGTTTCATCTTTATATATTTTATAGATTTGGAGCGGCTCACCAATTATATTATATACCATCATACGTGGATTAATTGAGGAAAAGGGGTCTTGAAAAATCATCTGCATATTTCTCCTGAAATCATGCAACTCATTACCAATAATACTAGTTACATCTTTACCATTAAATATTATTTCTCCATCGGTAGGGTCTAATAAACGTAGGATAACTCTCCCTAATGTTGATTTTCCACATCCAGACTCACCAACTATTCCCAAGGTACTTCCTTCGTTTAAAGTAAAATTAACACCGTCAACAGCATGAAGTAATCCTCTTGGAGTTTTAAAGTATTTCTTTAAATCTTTAACTTCTAACAGTGTACTCATTATATTTCTTCCTCCGTTTCTTCATAAAGCAAACACCTAACATAATGTCCCGGAGTTGTTTCTGTAGATTTTGGTATTATTGTTTTACATTTAGTCATACATTTTGGGCATCTCGGATGGAACTTGCAACCTGAAGGTAAATTTGTGGGGTCAGGCATTATTCCTCTGATTGCTTCCAATCTTTCAACATCACTGTCCAAATTGGGTATGGAATTAAATAGACCCAAAGAATAAGGATGTTTTCTATTCTCAAAAATTTCATGTATATCACCAATTTCAATAATTTCTCCAGCATACATTATTGCTACACTATCACAAATTTCAGCCACAACTCCAAGGTCATGGGTAATTAAAAGCATTGAGGTGTCAAACTTAGTTTTTAAGCTGTTCATCATTTCAAGGACTTGTGCCTGAATAGTAACATCCAAGGCAGTTGTTGGTTCGTCCGCTATCAACAGGCTAGGATTACAAGCTAATGCTATAGCTATAACTACGCGTTGTTTCATACCACCCGAAAACTGATGCGGATACTCATTATATCTTTCATTGCTTATACCTACAACCTCAAGCATATCAGCAGCTCTTTTAACTGCTTCCAATTTTGAAATCTTATTATGAAGCAATATAACCTCCATAATCTGCTCTCCGACTGTCAAAACTGGATTGAGAGCAGTCATGGGATCCTGGAATATCATAGAAATTTGATTTCCACGTATTTTACGCATTTCTTTTTCTGTTTTTTTTAACAAATCTTCGCCATTAAATAGGATTTCTCCATTGATTATTTTGCCAGGGGGGGATGGTACAAGACCCATAATAGAAAGTGCTGTTGTTGTCTTACCAGCGCCTGTCTCACCTACTAAGCCTAAATTACCTCTTTTGTTTATTGTAAGACTTATATTATTAATTGCTTGAACCTTCTCAAAGTCAGTATCATAACGAACAACAAGGTTTTTAATTTCTAATACTTTTTCATTCATAATCTACCTCCATTATTAATTCTTCAATCTTGGGTCCAGTGCATCCCTTAGCCCATCACCAAGCGTATTTAGAGAATAAACTACTATAATCAGAGCAACGCCTGGTATAACTGTCATGTGCCAGTAATCACGGATAAAAATACGTCCTGCTGACAACATTGCACCCCATTCCGGTGATGGAGGTTGTATTCCAAGACCCATAAAACTCAAAGCTGCTGCTAAGACAATTGCATTTCCGCAACTTAATGTTGCTTGTACTATAATGGGAGACAACGAGTTTGGAAATATATGTTTCATAATAATCCTAAAATTATTTGCACCTATAGATCGTGCAGCTTCAATATATTCGGTTTCCTGTATAGTTAAAAATGTCGCTCTTGTAATGCGTGCGTATGCAGGTACGGCTGAAATACCAACCGCAATTATTATATTTCTGAGACCTGTACCTAAGGCTGCTGAAATTGCAATAGCTAAAAGCAAGTAAGGAATTCCTGCAATAATATCTATCAATCTCATAATAATATTATCAAATTTTCTATAATATGCGGCTATAGCACCTAATAAACAGCCTATTATAGAAGAAAAAACAACTGATATAAAACCAACCGATAAGGATATTCTTGAGCCATAAATCATACGACTAAATATATCTCTGCCAAAGTTATCAGTACCAAAAGGAAATTCCTTGCTTGGGAATTCCAGCAACCCACCTATATTTTGATCATCATAATGATAAGGAGCTATTAAAGGAGCAAAAATCGCAACGATTATTAAAAATAATATAATGAATAATCCAATCATTGCCAACCTATTTTTCTTCAATCTATGCCATGTCTCTCTTGTAAGGCTGCTCTTTTTCTGTTGTGGTTTCCTATTTTTTGCCGTTTCCATTAGTAACCTCCTTTTTTTTATTCGTACTGTAAATTGATTTTATTCTTGGGTCAACTAAGCTGTAAATAATATCAACTGCCAACTGAATAATAACTGTCATTATAGCTATTACCAAAATCGTGCCTTGCACTGCAGGGTAATCTAAATAGTTTATGCTCTCAACCATGTATTTACCTAAACCAGGCATTGAGAATACTGCCTCCACCAATATGGAACCGCCGATTAATACCCCTGTTTGATTTGCTATAGTTGTAATAATTGGAATTAATGCATTCCTTAAAGCATGTCTCATGATAACAATTCTTTCTGATTGTCCTTTTGCTCTTGCTGTTCTAATATAATCTTGTCTAATAACTTCCAACATACTGGAGCGCGTCATACGCATAACAATTCCAGCAGCCTGAAATCCTAAAGTAAAAGTTGGTAAAATCCAATATTCAGGGCCATAACTGCCCGAGACAGGAAGCCATCCCAAATTAACGGCAAATATGAGAACCATCATCATTGCTAACCAAAAAGATGGGGTCGAGACACCAAATAATGCAATAATTGTTGTTATATTATCAATCCAAGTATATTGTTTGACTGCTGAAATAATTCCAAAAGCAATACCTAAAATACTTCCTATAATCATGCTTAAAAAAGTAAGTTTTATTGTAATGGGTAATCTTGATACTATCTCATCGATAACAGGCGTCCTTGTTCGATAAGATATTCCAAAATCAAACTCCAAAAATACGTCTCTGATGTAATTTAATAGCCTAACTATATACGGCTGATCAATTCCCAGTTCTTTTCTTACTTCTGCTAGTGTTTCGGGTGTTGCTTCCAATCCTAATATAACAGCAGCCGGGTCACCTGGAGTAATGTACATTAGAGTAAATACTATTACTGTTACACCCAAGAGTACTGGTATAACATAGAAAATTCGTTTTAATATATATCTGTGCAAAACATATTACCTCCTTAAATTTACAAATAATTAAACGTGAATTGCCATAATTATATTTTTTTGAATTTATGTAATAAGATTCACTAAAACAGGTGAAATCTATTAAGTTAACAATATAATATGAACGATAGATTTCACCTGTTGCTCTTACCTTATATCATAGTATATATATTATTCTATATATACACCCTTAAGAGATGGTGCTTCAAATGTTAAGTTATTTTCGAAACCCTTAACATTGCTTCTTGCTGCTGTTAGAATTTCTCGATGCAATGTAGGAATTATAACACATTCATCCTTCAGCATCTGTTGGGCTTGTCTATATAACTCTAAACGTTTTTCCGTATCTGTCTCCTTTGCTGCATCATCAATAAGTTTGTCATATTCAGGAACTTTCCAGTTTACAAAACTTTGACCTGTTGTATGTTCAGAATGAAACCAACGTAGAGCTTTGTCTCCTTCGCCTGTTGTAGTAGTAAGTCCGTAAACCATTATGTTATGCTCGCCTTGAGCAAACATAGCCTGATAGGCAACAGGTTCCATAGATATTACCTTGCATTTTATACCAACTTTAGCAAGCTGATTTTGAAATATTTCAGAGATATCTATTCTTTCACGAGTAGTATCCGTATGGAATGTAGTTTCAAAACCATTTGGATATCCTGCTTCTGTTAAAAGTTGCTTAGCTTTTTCAATATTATACTCATATGGCGTAACATCTTCTGCGAAACCTTCAATGTTTGGGCTAATAAACCCATAAGCCGTTACTCCAGTTCCTTTATATGCAGTCTTAACGGCTGTATCAATGTCAAGTGCATATGCAACTGCTTGTCGAACTCTCACATCATCAAACGGTGGATGATCGGTTCTTATTAATAAATAGTTTGTATTCATAGAAAGATCCCTATATACCGTAATTTCATCATTTTCTGAAAGCCTTGGAATATCAGTGGAAGGAGCTTCATAAATAATATCAACTCCACCAGTTTCCAATTCAATTGTTCTGTTAGCTGCCTCAGAAATAACACGCATAATTAAATTTTTCATATAGGGCTTTCCTTCATCCCAATAGTCCTTAAATGCTTCAAAAACATAACTGTCTCCTGATATATAGTCTACAAGTTTGTATGGCCCAGTCCCTATAGGAGCTTTTGTAAAATCTCCATTGGATTCTTTATATGCTTTCTCTGAGAAAATACCGGTTAAAGGCCATTCAAGGTATGCTAACTGAGGTACATATACATCTTTAGTTACAATTTTTACTGTATAATCATCAATCGCCATTGATTTATCAAAATCAATCATATTTACCGCAACTTGAGCTGCAGGTACTTCATCAGCTATCCTCTTATAAGTAAATATTACATCACTAGCTTTCAATTCATCACCATTGTGAAATTTGACTCCTTTTCGCAATTTGAATATTATCGTTTTGTCATCCTCATATTCCCAGCTTTCGGCAAGCTGCGGCTGAAGATTACCTTCATTGTCTCTCATTATCAGCGGTTCATAAATCTGTCTTTTCATGGCATGAACCATTTGTATCGAGTCACTGTTAGGATCAAAATTACCAGGGTCTGAAGGTAAAGCAACTATTAAAGTATCCTTACTGGATTTTATTTGATCATCACCTTCTGTTCCATCACTAGTGTTGGAACCTCCATTTCTGCATCCTGTCAATACTAAAATAGTCATAGCAAGTAATAAAGCTATTACTCTTTTTAATGATAAACCTTTCATTTTTTTTCATTCCTCCTTTTTTATAAAAAATAATTTTATTTTAAATAGTTTTGGCAATTAATAAATACTATATATCTTGAAACGGAAGTAGTGTGCCAATTGACTTCTTAATAGCATTATCATAAGCAGCACGAGCTACTATGACATCCTCTATGCTCATTCCGACAGCAGCTGAGATAACCTTTTCATCATTATTCAAACGTCCAACTGTCTTACCAATTATTACATCACCAATTTCACCTGTTACCATTTCTTTAGTTAATTCATTATACTTTTCACCTTTAACTATAGCAGCTTGTCTTCCGCTTGTGTTGAATCTCTCAATTACGCAATCCGAAAAATCAACAATCCAACGATCAAAGCTTTTTAATACCTTTGGTGTCAAAATCTCAGCAACACATATAACTGTTGTTCCATCGTCTATATTCAAGTCTTCTAAAAGTGAACTGCTTGCAGTAGTTGCCAATACTATAATATCGGCTCCAATAAATGCTTCCTGGCGATTATCATATTCAATGTATTTTATATCACTGAAATCTTCTTTCGCCTTGGTAATTATTCTTTCTCGGTTTTCTGGACGAATATCCACAATTCGAACTTCTTCAATACCAGGTATCGCTAGCAACACCATTTGTAAACTGGTCATGCCTTGAGCTCCTGCGCCTACAACTGTCAGTATTTTAGAATCTCTTCTTGCTAAATATTTTGCTGTAACTCCGGCAACTGCTCCGGTACGTATACCAGTAATATATGTACCACCCATTATGGCATATGGCATACCTGTTTCAGAATGATGAAGAATAATTGTACCTAATGTTGAAGGTATGTTATATTTCAATGGGTTGTCTTTATATACTGATACTAATTTAACGCCTGCTAAATTACTCCTCTTATCGAATGATGGCATAGAATTTATATAACCCTCATATGTCGGATAAAGAGGTAAATGTAACTTGACCGGATTTACCGAATCACCGTTTGCATATCCTGCAAGAACAGTTTCCACAAGTTTAAATACCTGCTCTGCTGTAACAAGTTGTTTAATTTCTTTTTCATTAAGAAATAAAATTTCTCCGTTTTCCATAATCATACTCCTAAGCTTATTTATATCGTTGTCCTGTTGGTGAACATTGAATTCCTAACGATCCTTTTGTCTTATTATAAAACTTTGTTATACTTAGACTTACATCGCAGAAAACTTTAACCATTTCATCAGGTGGAATCATTGATTCAACTCCACACATTGCCATTGAAGATGATGCCAGTGCTATTGCCTTGCTGCTCTGCTCATACGACACGCTCCGGCAGTATGTGAGGATGAAGAACCTATCATAATGGGACCAATAATATCAAATATACACATTTCTCTATACAAAACTATAGCTTCCGCCTAGTCCTTTTTCTTTAGCTCTTTCCAAAACTACCGAAGCTACCGCTATATCCATGGCTCCTGTTCCTATAGGAATACATAGAATACGCTGGTCTTTAACATCTCCTGCATCATGATTCCCTGCAACAAGATCACCGATAGTACAATAAATATTCTCTTCAAGAATCTTACCAGCGTGATTCAACTCAGCTAATGCACCCCTGTGTAAGGCTTGCCCGATATGATCAACTATAATTTTATCAGCATTTAAAATATACTCGTCTTCACATTCTTGATACGAACCCATTGGGAACAATACAGTTCCTTTTTGAATCCATTCATCTTTTACATATTTATCTTTTGATTGAGTAACACATATTACTGCATCTCCGACAGAAGCATCTCTTGGATTATCAACTACAATTATTTTGCCCTTTACAACATCTTTCATGTCTTCGGCATATTTTATCGCAGATTCTTTGGAGACATCATAAACCCTTACTTCTTCAATGTCAAATATCTCTGAAATAGCCATAGTCTGTGTGTGACCTTGCATTCCGGCTCCGTAAAGTCCAAATTTAATAGATTTCTTATTTTTAAATAAATATTTAAGAGCAACAGCTGTTTGAGCACCCGTACGTGCATTTGTAATAAATGCACCATCCATAACAGCCGTAAAATTACCTATCTTGGGATTTATTAACATTATCATTGAAGTGATATATGGTAATCCTAATCTTTTTCTTTCGCCAATATTCCCACCTGCCCATTTAATTCCTGCAGTATCTGTCCATCCAATATACGCCGGCATTGCATTCATGAATCCCTTGTATGGTGGATACTCCGCCATCTCACCTAAATCCAGATTTACTTTTGTAGGATTAATTACAGTTCCTTTTCCAAAACCATCAAATGTTTTTTCACATATTCCAACGATTTCCTTCATTGTTATAACTTGTTTAATCTCATCTTGACTTAATAATACTGTCTTTGCAATATCATTGTCCATTTCAATTCCTCCTAAAATTATTATATTTATGTACTGCTTAATTCTGTATACTCTATGTATACGCTTGGATGAAAAAAATAGGTATAATCCAGCTAAATACTTATCGCATACACTGTGTATACAAAACATTCAAAAAAAATGCAACTATAATTTATATAATGTTTAAAGAAATACGTTTTCTATAGTCCTTATTAGTATAGCAAACTCTATATCAATTGTCAAATACAATTTTTTTAGTATACACTCCCGTCTTTAGAAGTTAGCACCATAAATCTTTAGGAGCAAATTTAATATAAATTGCCCACAAATGCCTAAAAATAAGGCTTTTTTTTATTTAAAAAAAGCTTGCAAAAAAGATTTTTTTGTGTTATAATAATGGCGTTAGTAGCGTTATTATAAGGAGGGTATTTCTATGGCATATTATCTAAAAAAGACAAAACTTAAAGGTCGTACTTATCTCTCTATTGATGAGAGCTTTTACAGTCACGAAAAAAAAGGAACAGCTCATAAATGCTTCAAATCCCTTGGCTCGGTTGAAACGCATATGAAAAACGGCATCGAAGATCCTATTTCTCATTTTCAAAAGGAGGTTGATGCCCTAAATCGGCAACGTAATGCAGCAGGGGTCAGAAAAATATCTGACAAATCTCCAAATTTGTATTTAGGTTATTTCCCCCTTAAATCCATTTTAGATAAGCTTTACATAAAAAAATACGTAGATTATTTTAAACTTACAAATGCTTTCCAGTACGACCTTTATGAACTGCTCTCTTCTCTCATTTATGCCAGAGCTGTCAATCCCTGCAGTAAATACAGGACTTTTCATGAAGTATTGCCCGAACTTTATGAATCCGTCAACTATTCTTACGACCAGCTTATGGACGGACTATCCTTTCTTGGGAACGATTATGAAAAGTTTATAGAGATATTTACCGTACAGACAAACAAAATTTACGGATTGGATGTTTCCAAATCATACTTTGACTGTACAAACTTCTACTTTGAAATTGACAGAGAAGATGATTTTAGAAGGAAGGG
>LSQX01383234.1_pt1 | contig 10411 bp, 8 predicted proteins | sample 654561 | NCBI WGS metagenome assembly LSQX01 (sample SAMN04489861, study PRJNA283612) | anaerobic digester metagenome | isolation source: 4 biogas reactors fed with cattle manure at either 37C or 55C with and... | place: Denmark: Kongens Lyngby | collected 2014
TAACGAAGAGATCAAACGCCAAAAAGAACGAACAATTAGGAACCTGAACATGCCAATTAGCAGGATCTGTAGTAGGGACAGGGACAGGGTCGGGGACAGGGGCAGGTGTGCTGAATTAGGGGGTTTTGGTAGGGGAAACTTGAACTTGATTGACTTTAGGGGTATTAATGCACCGCTTTTTGGAGGCAGCTATGGAAGATCGTGGCACTCATATTTTGGACGCTATCGGCAACACCCCGATGATTAAAATTCGTAATCTTTCCCAAGGAGAAATCCTGGCAAAGGCCGAGTTTTTAAACCCAGGTGGCTCAATCAAGGACAGGATAGCTGCCCACATAATCGGCCAAGCTGAAAAACGCGGTGACCTGCGCCCAGGGTCGGTGATCATCGAAGCTACCTCTGGAAACACCGGTATCGGCATGGTCCTGGTAGGCAGGCAGCGAGGCTATCGAGTCATCATCATAATGCCTGAAAACATGAGTGAAGAGCGCAAAAAGTTGATTAGGGCCCTTGGTGGTGAACTGGTGCTGACTCCTGCTGAGCGCAGCCTCGACGGATGCCTCGAAAAGCTTGAAGAACTTAAGGTCGAGTACGAAAAAGATGTGTTCGTGCCCAATCAGTTTGTAAACCCTGAAAATCCTGAGGCTCACTACCTGACCACTGGCCCAGAAATCTGGAAACAAGCCGGTGGACAAGTCGATGTCTTCGTTGCAGGCGTTGGAAGTGGCGGCACCTTGATGGGAATTGGTCGATACCTCAAGGAAAAGAATCCCGAACTATTGCTTGTTGCGGTTGAACCCAGGAATAACACGGCGCTACTTGGGCGTGAGCCAGGCCTTCACGTAATCCAGGGAATTGGTGACGGTTTTGTTCCACCGGTTGTAGACAAGAACCTCATCGACACAGTCATGACTGTAACTGACGAGGATGCAGTCGAAACTGCTAGGCATCTTGCCAAAAACTGTGGCCTTTTGGTTGGAACCTCCTCTGGAGCCAACGTTTGGTGCGCCTCCCACTTTGCAGATGGTAAACGCAGCGTGGTCACAGTTCTTCCTGATAGGGTAGAGCGTTACTTCAGCAGCGCCTTAATCTGACCCAAAAGCCGTCCATCATTGCTTCTCTTAGATATCAGCTATTGGGTGGTTCTTATAGCGGGTAATTATGTGTGAAAATTCGGGGTTAAGACAAAAATCAGGCGCCATAGTCCAAACGATAGGATGAACAGGAACCCCCGTCTAGCGCATGCACCCACATGAACATGTCGCCACCATTGTCGTAGCAGGTCGCGCCGCAGTTATCGTCACATCCAGCAACACTGATTTTTACTGTCCCTTGGTTGCCGCCAACAACGTGGACACATTTTCGTTCTGGAGGGACACCACTTGCTTGATTGCATTCGTAGTAAACGCAAATGCGATAGGTCTGGCCAAGTGGAACCTGTGACAACCTGACCCAAGGATCAATTGATGCCCCAGTAGCATCAGTAATGTGTACCTTGAACCAGTCTGGATCATTTGTCGGGTTAATATTTGCGTATAAACCGGTGGCATCACCATCGTGGTCGGTGATTCTTGGCAGTACCCTAGCTGTTGCCTTTTTATCGTTCTCTTCATACTGGTCGACGGTGCCTATGTTGCACGCCCCCCAAGTGCACTGACTGGTGCAGGTTCTGCGTCCACAGTTTCCACATGCCTCCACGTCTCCAGGGCCACATTCACCCTCAGATTTACAGGCGCTCCAAGCGCCCCACTGGCAACGGCTGGTACACGTTCTGGTGGCCACCCCACAGTTGCCACATTCCCTTGTCTCAACTTGGCCAGGCGTGCATACACCCTGGCTGGTGCAAGAGCCCCAAGCGCCCCATCCACAGGCGTCAGTGCAGGTCCTGGTCTGCACACCACATTTGCCACATGCTAATTCCTCGACGGCGCCAGGCCAGCAAGTTCCAGTGCCCAGACAAGAGCCTCGTTCGCCCCAGGTGCAGTCAGATTGGCATGTCACCTGTGCTAAACCACAGTTCAAGCAGGAATCTAGTTTCCATGCCCCTGGCACACATTCGCCTTGGCCTGTACATGGCGTCCAATCGCCCCATCCGCAAGCAAAAGTGCAAGTGCGCATGCGTTCCCCACACTTGCCACATGGTTCCACCTGCACTTCTCCCGGGGTGCAAACCCCTTGGTCTTCACATGCACTCCATTCTGTCCAGTTGCACGTATCCGAGCAAGTCCTTGTTTCCCTGCCACAATTGCCACATGCCCTGTCTTCAGCGCTTCCCAGGACGCACTGGCCTTGGCCTGAACAGGCAGTCCAATCACTCCATTTACATTGCGCAGTACAGTGTTTAGAACGTTCGCCACAAAGCCCGCAATCCTCGGTCACCACAGAACCTGCATCGCATTCACCTTGGTCTTGGCACTCTTCCCAAGCATTCCATCTGCATGTGTCCGAGCAGGTTCGAGATCGATGGCCGCAAAAGCCACACACTCCGTCTTGGGTAATGCCAGGCAGACACTCGCCCTCACCTGAACAAGCCGACCAAGCTGACCATCTGCAAGATTCCGAACATGAGCGCGTGCGTTTTCCGCAGTTTCCGCAGCTTTCTTCTTCGTTACTGCCTGCCTCGCACTGATTGTTGTATTCACAGGCCATCTCGTTGCTTGGCAGACACACGAACATTACATCCTGTCCACCAATGTTGGCCGCTTTACAAGACCAATTGGCAGGGCAATCAGCAACGCACACGTTTGTGCATATGTAACCAATCTCACTTGGCACACACAGCCCAGAGTGGCAATCATCATTCTCCGCACACTGGCTGCCGAATTCTCCAGGCTCTGGAAACTCAAATTTATAAGAATCAGCCTTGTTTACGTCTTCTTGCCCAGTATCTGCATCGTCCACGCCATCTGAGGCCTCATCCAGGGCGTCCTCTCCTTCATCTTCGATGACATCTTCAGCCGTTCTATCCGCTTCTTCATAGTTGACATCAAGCGGCCGATCCTCAGAAGGTTGGCGCTCTTCGTCTTGTTTAGTTTGTTCATTTTCTCTGTTGTTTGGTTCAGTGATGTCCGGTGCAATCTGGACTTCGTCAACCGATTGGTTTGGTTGATTCGATTCCAAAGGTCGATCTGGCTCTTCAATGCCGTCACATCCAACCAACAACAATCCCATACACAACAAAGCTACCGCTGAAAGTTTCATAGTTCCTCCACCTGTCTTGAATGGGGCAGCCTGTCTGCCCGCTTTTTACACATCGATCCAACTGGCCTTTTAGTTTCATCAATGAACCGGTGATTTTGAGATAATTTTGGGATTGACTTGCAACGCCCTAAACTGGTAGGGTTTTTTAGCGCTGGCGGCTCAGCATCAAAGCGGCTTGCTTTGGGTTTTACACCTTACTTCGAGGGTGAATAATGCGAAGATTCTTACTGTTTGCTAGTTCGATTTTGTTGGTGGGGTGCTCAGGCAAAGGGACTGACCAGCAAGATCTCGACAACCTGCCTTTTGTTTTTCCAGACGCCCAAGAGCGGCCGGTGGACGCAACTGCTGACTCTGGTGGTAAAACTGACGTACGCGACGATGGCTTTATCGACAACGATCCTGCCGAAGTTGATGTGGATGTCCCACCAGATGACCCTGGAGGCGACACAGACCTGCCTCCTGAGGAGCTGCCCCCCACAGACCTGCCCCCTGAGGTTGAAGACGAAGTTACCTCGGACGACGGCACAGATGAAGTTGGGGAGCTTTGTGGTGGGCAAGTGTGTGGTGCAGGACATTTCTGCATGGAGGATGTCTGTGAGCCATGTATCTATTCCGAGGCTTGTGGGGCAGAGTGTGTAGTCTGCACAGAGCCCACCGGCCTTTGCTATAACGGCAGGTGTGTCAATTGCAGGGTTAGTTCGGACTGTGGCCCTGGCAAGTGGTGTGAAAACCAGCAGTGTGAAGATTGCGGTCCTACCGACCCTGAACATTGTGGGGCCGAGTGCAGCACTTGCTCTGGTGAGACCCCTGTCTGTGTTGATGGGGCTTGTGTCTGTACTTCCACGTCCTGTGGGGACCTGTTGTGCTTTAATGGTTCATGTGTTGACTGCAATAATTCCCAGGCTTGTGGCCCAACATGCGAACCATGCCCAGCGACTCACCCACTTTGCCATCAAGGGGAATGTGTCCAGTGTCTTGTCGACCCGGACTGTGGTCAGGGAAAATGGTGCTTCAACAACGAATGTCGTGAATGTGGTCTCGATCCCCAGCATTGCGGCATGTATTGCGAGGTATGCACAGTTTGGGAGCCCGAATGCACCGAAAATGGTTGTAATTGCGTGGCAGACTCTTGCGGTTCTGGGCGGATATGCACCAACGGTCGTTGCAGTGGGTGTGATACCCCGGTGGCTTGCGGCCCAGAGTGCAAGCCTTGCGCATATGAAACCCCCTATTGCCTTGATGGAAATGAATGTGTTCAGTGCATTTCCAAGAGCGACTGTCCACAAGGGCATCTTTGCGACAGCAATCACACATGTGTCGATTATTGCTCGACCCTAGATGTGTGCGCCTCTGATAACAGCCCTGACTCAAAAAGCTGCGCAACTGCAAAAATAGTCGGCCGAACACAAGCTTTACAAGGCGTTGTTTTGGAAGGAGACACTACAAATCACAGCAATAAAGATGACTTGCCAAGCTTTAGTGGCCCCAGTTGTTGGGATGCCAAGTTCGATGCTTTCTTCAGGGTTTATTTGTTGGAAGGGGAAAAACTAAAAGCAACTCTCACACCTTTAAAATCCCAATTCGCTATGTCCCTCAAGCTTTATAAAGGAACCCAGTGCAAGGCCAATTGGAAAGAGGATTTCATTTTGTGCGAGTACAAAAGCAACACAAGTCGAGTGGAGACTTTCACCCATGTAGCCCTCGTTGAAGGGTGGTACACCATCGTTGCAGATGGTCAAAGGTCATTTGAAGAAGATGAGGACTGGGGGCCCTTTAGATTGGTTATTGAGTTGGATTGTCAGGATTCTGCCTGCTGTTGTGGCGGTTGAGGGTCAGGGACGGTGACAGGGACAGGGGCAGGGACTGCATTTGCCTATTAAAGACCATTTTACTGCACAAAAGATTCCCAAAATCGGTTGCTTGGTATGTTTAATCTTTTAATCGATCTCCATTCGTGCTAATTGCCCTTTAAAGCTTTCTTGGGGGAAACAGTGTTTGACATTGAATCAGCTCTGGAACAAGAGATTTCAAATAAGGCACAAAACAGGCCTACAGTGATCTTCGTTGAGGCAATGGATCCCAGAGTCCTGGAGGCTGTATTTCACCTGTCAAGGTACGTCAGGCCAGTTCTTTTGGCGCCTGAAAAAGAGATACGCTTTATAACCAAGACCCACCTGCGACACATTGATGAAAACCGCGTCAATTTTGTCTTGGCCGAAAGTGTTTGCCTACGCGTTAAGGACCAAACCGAGTTGCTGGCCGAATTTGCTAAGGCGGCTCTTGAGATTGGCGATCCTTTAGTAGCCGGGATGGATCTGGAGCAGGCCACCTTGAAGATGGCAGAACCAGCCGTTTTTGGCGTGATGGCCACTCGACTTGGTCATGCCGACATGGTTGTAGGTGGTGCTACCCATGAACCCAGAGATTTTATTAGGCCGGCATTGCGCCTTTTGGCTAATCGTGATGTGCTGTGTGAGGCCGGTGTCTTTGTCTTGCCAGACAAAACATCAGAGCAGATGTTTCCCCATAATATCGCTGTGTTTGGTGATGTTGCCGTCAATGCGTCGATGACCCCTGAAACGCTGGCAGAGGTGGCTGTTGGCACCTGTTGCATAGCCAGAGATGTGATTCCTGAGCATATTCTTCCACGAATTCATGGTGCTATCGTTTCATACTCCAATCGTGGTTCTGACGATGGCCCGTCACCGGAGTTGGTCCGCGAGGCCATGAAACTCGTGCCTGAGCGTCTAGCGCAGCGAGTGGCCAAGCAGCCTCGCTATGGGACAATCGACATCACAGGTGAAATCAAGGTCAGCGTGGCATTGTCAAGCAGATCTGCCGCCTATTACAGCAATGGAGACCCTGACGATCCCAATGACCCTGCATCAGTAATCATTTGCCCAAACTTGGACATGGGCAACCTTATGTACCACCTTCATGGTGTTTGGTACCCGGATGCCAAAAAATTCGCCGTCCTTTTTGGTGTTGCCAGCCGAGTCGTTGATTTAGCGATGGACACCAATACCGAAGACATCAGACTGGCCGTGAAGGCCACTACCTTGCGTTTGTTATCAATGGGTTGGGAAAAGACGCCTTTGGACACCTTTTTCCCGTTGCACAAGATTTTGGCCATAAACCCAGGCTCTACTTCAACCAAGATCGCTGTCTATGAAAACGACGTAGAACTGTTTACCAAAGAGATTCAACATAGTGCCTCCGAAATCGCCCCCTTTGAAGGCCAACCGATCACCAGTCAGTTTCGCTTTCGCAAGGATGCCGTCTTGGCTGCCTTGGCCGAGCGTGGGCTTGAGCCAGGTGATATGTCTGCAATAGCCGCTAGGGGCGGGCTGATTTATCCTATCCCTCATGGAACTTACTGGATAGACGAGTTGATGCTGGCTGACCTTAAGGCCTGCGTCATGGGCCAGCATGCCTCAAACCTAGGTGCGCTTATTGCAGCCGAATTGGTCCACAATTCAAACATTCCGGCCTTCATAGTTGACCCGGTGACTGTTGATGAAGTGTTAGAAAGGGTCAGAATTACAGGCGTTAAAAGAATTCGGCGCCGCGTGATTAGTCACGCCTTGAACCAGATTGCAACGGCTCATCGATTTGCAGCTGACAATGAAACTTTTTATGACCAGATAAACGTGGTCGTAGCTCACATGGGTGGAGGCATATCCGTTGGGGCGCATAAACGAGGCCACTACATAGATGTCAACGATGCCCTAGATGGTGAAGGACCTTTTTCGCCGCAACGTTCTGGCTCTTTACCAGTTGGTCAGCTCATAGATTTGTGCTTTTCTGGGCAGCTTTCCGAGGCCGAGATTCGCAAGTTAAATCTTGGTCGTGGCGGTTTGATCGACCTGTTGGGAACTACCGACCTGCGGGAAGTCGAAGACAGGATCAGTAAAGGCGATCAGTGGGCAAAAGATGTCTTTGAGGCCATGTGTTATCAGATTTCAAAGGCCATCACGGCTTTGTTGCCAGCATTTGATGGCGAACCAATCGACAAAGTGCTTTTGACTGGTGGCATGGCAAGATCCCAGGCGTTGGTTGATAGCATTACCAAGCTGGTGTCTGCGCTTGGGTGTGGTGTGGCTGTCTATCCAGGTGAAAACGAAATGATCGCCTTGGTAAAGGGAGCCTTGAGGGTTTTGAACAAAAGAGAACAAGCCAGGGATTACGCAAGTTTACGTCCCTGAGTCTGTGGCCTCAGATGCGCTCTAGGACGGCTTGAAGACGCTGTCCAACTTCTTTGGCCAGTGGTTCCATCGACGGGTTGTTGACCGCTTTAAACAGCTTTGCGGGATTTGCCAGCGATACGGCCAGCTTGCTCATGAGGATTCCTCGTAAAAGTCGGATCTGACAATGATTGCCAATCCTCCTTTGTAAAGTCCGGTTCACCGCGCTTAGCTAGCCACTGTGGGGGCCAAAATCGGCACCAAATTAGAGCCAAAACCTAGCGGTGATTTGGCGGAAACTGGCATCATGGGTTGGTGGTGATCTTAGGGCACATTACAGTTCAGCAGGTCGGCCAGAATTCTTGCAAAATGATTGGGTTCCTCAAGGCAGGACAAGTGGCCGGCACCTGGGATTTCGTGAAAGGACGCACCTGGGATTGTAGCGGCCAATTCCGCCATTTCCCTTGGTGGGCTCAATACATCCTCAAGGCCACAAACTACGCTGACTGGCATCGTCAGTTTGCTGGCGACGTCAGATGAATCTGGTCGATCTCTCATTGCCAAAAGCGCTTGTTCCACGCCTGCAGGATTGGCGTCAAGAATCATCGTCCTTACAAAGTCAACAACCGACGGCTTGTTAGCTATTGTCTGCGCCGCCAACAGTCCAGGGATTTGGGCCTCTGGCATCCAGTCAATTCCTTCTTCCCTTACTTTGGCCGCTGTGGCAGTGCGTCTGAGTTTGCCTTCCGGGGTATCTGCAGTCGCCCTAGTATCCGCCAGCAAAACACCCAAAAACCGTTTTGGGGCGACTGCAAGAAGCCTAAACGCCAAATAACCACCCATGGAAAGCCCCACCAAGAAAGTGCGTTTAATGCCGCGCTGATCCATTTGATCAAGCAGCCAACTGGCCCAGTCATCAAGGCTGAGTTGTGTGACTGGCGTGTTGCCAAATCCAGGTAGATTCGGGGCGAAGGTATTCCAGCCACTTGGTAAAAGGCGAATCTGCTCTTGCCACATGGCTGAATTAAAGGGAAAAGCATGTAAAAATACGATGTTTTTATCAGACATGAAAGTTCGCCTCCCAACATTTATGGGCAGTGCCCGCCGTCGTCGTAAGGAAAACCCAGACCAGTGTTGATTGACTGGTCAATTATCGTTTTGTGGTCTGGGTTTTTGCAAACCAATCCATCTAAAAAGTCAACCAAATCCACGCCTTGATGGCCTCGATCCCACTTTAACATTCGCTTGGATACCAGATTTTCGACCATTGTTTTTGCAGCCGCTTGATCAGGCGATTTTGTCGAAGCAAGGGCGAACCACAGCTCCCACAAGGCTTTAGTCACAAATCGTTCGTCAAGCGGTTGCAGAAGTCCTTTCGTAGGATCTGGTACCACAATGGAGGTTTTGATCTTGGAATCATTGTCGTAGCTTACCAAAACACTATTAAATTCCAGGGGTGCCCAAAGAATGGGGTCGACCTCTTGGAAAAACATACTGTTCATCGAGATGCCAAAAAAGCTGGCCCAGCCTTCAGACCAGGCAAATGGTGGGTCCAAGAGCTGCCCAGCCCAGTGATTTCCCATCCCAAAAGTGGCCGTTGTGTGATTTCGCAAGACCCAGTGAGCAAGCTCATGAAACAAGGCCGAACCAGACCAACAGCCAAGACGATCAATAAAGATTGAATCGCAAAAGTAAGGCTTATCAAAAGCTTGTTCTGCGGTCTGTCCGACGCCTTTGGCGTAGCAGTATCCACAATCCCATGAGATATCAGGCGACCACAAAACTGCCAGCGAAACCAGTTGAGACAAGTCCCCATCAACCAAAGGCGTTATCAAAAAATCGAAGGCAAATTTGGCAAGCCGAAACAGGTGAATAGCCTGTGCACCATCCTCCACTGAAATATGAATGTTCCCAATATCCTGCCCCTGTCCCTGCCCCTGTCCCTGTCCCTGTTCCTCCTGCCCCTCAATCGCGTACGACCAAGCCCAGACCGGCCATTTCCCTGCCTTAACCGTGCTCGTCGAAGACGGCTGTAAAACGGTCATCAAAGGCCCAAAAGGCCCCTCAAACAACGTGAAGATCTGCAGCTCCAAGTCAGAGCTTGGCTCAGCCAACAAAAGCAAGAAAGATCCATCCACACCAGTCATAGATCTGGCAAGCACGCTGCCTGTTGAATCCTTCAGCACAACCGCTAATCCCGAGGCTGGCCCAGTTTGTGACTCTAGTGCAACGCCATCACCACTAAAAACAGGTCTGTGAAATTCGTAGCTGATGGTACCAGAAACGCTGGCCATAGATGGGATACATATCCCGTTTGAGCCGCAGATGCTGTCTGCGTCGCACTTCCCGCAGCTTCCCCCACAGCCGTCATCACCACATTCTTGATTGGTTGTGCATTTTGGCACACATTCCTTGCCACATTCCAACGGAAAGCTTGCAGACTGGCCCACGCCGCCACAGTCATAGCCAAAAAGGGTGTCCTTCCAGCCACAATCACCCTCAGACCCTGGTTTGGCGCAATCAACGCAGTACAAAGACCCAGATTCACACCAAATAACACGGTTGTGAGCATCACAGCATCCTTGGCGTTTCACCAAACCACAGTCGTCAGAGCTTGGAGCATTAAAACCGCGACAAATCTCGGGGTAGAGCAGGGCAAGGCAAACGCCATCAACACATTTCTCATCACTTTTACAGCTACCACAACTGCCACCACAACCGTCGTCACCGCACTGCAATCCGCCACAATTTGGAGCACATGAGTCCTCAAAGGTCTCAACGTCACCAGTAGCGTCAGTCGGGTTCGCGTCATCAGAGCAGGCGGCGATCATTAAAAGGGGCAAAACCATGGCTAACGGGAGTCGATCCACAGGTTGGTACCATCCAAGGGCCGATTAAGTATCGAAAAGGCCTAGCAGGTTGTCAACGACAGCGGCAGGGCAGGGACAGGGAACAGGACTAGGGAGATGATCGCACTTATTAGCACGATTTGGAGCTAAAAGGAGGTCGAGAGGGCACCCTGCAAC
>LSQX01393159.1_pt2 | contig 10411 bp, 6 predicted proteins | sample 654561 | NCBI WGS metagenome assembly LSQX01 (sample SAMN04489861, study PRJNA283612) | anaerobic digester metagenome | isolation source: 4 biogas reactors fed with cattle manure at either 37C or 55C with and... | place: Denmark: Kongens Lyngby | collected 2014
TTCGAAATGACATAGTTTGTGTGGCCGGGACACAGACCAGTCACTACAATCACTCACGAAGAGTGAGTTGTTACGTTATGAGTGTTATAAGACAAAATCGTTCTGCTGAGATTGATAGATGCCTGCAACGGGTATAAAACCAGGCAGGAAGCATGCAACACGACGTGCAACTCACACATAAACCACAACAAACAATAAGCCGATGGCAGAATCTGATAATAATATCATCGAGAAGATAGACAATGTCCCGGATTGGATATGGGAGGTCAACGCACAGGGCGTCGTCACCTATTCCAACAACGTCGTCTCCCAGACTCTGGGCTATGAGCCGGAGCAGATAGTCGGGCGACCCCTGCTTGACTTTGTGCCGCAGGACGAGGCCGGTCGATGCAGCGAAATGATTCGTCAGGCAATTGATGAAGGCCGGCCTATCAGAAATATAGTCTCCATATTTCTGAGCAAAGATAATAAAATCCGGACAATGGAGGTAAGCTGCGTGCCGATCTCCGGAGAACCCGGCGGGCTGCGCGGCATTGCCAGAGACTTAACCGAGCGTCGCCACGCCCAGTATTTGGCCGAACAGGTTCTGGAACACTCACGAGCAGGCGTCTTTATATTGCAGGACGACCTGCTTGTTTTTGTTAATCCCCGTATTTGTGAGTTGATGGGCTACGCCCAAAGCGAGGTGCTCGGCACGCCGATATGGCGCTATGTGCATCCTGATGATGCCGGATGGCTGCTCGAACGCCAGGTTCATCGTTTGGCGGGCAAGCCTGTATCAACCGATGTCGTGGCTCGAGGCATTACCAAGACCGGGGATATCCGTCACTACGACCTGCGCATCTCGTCGATTTACTTCAAAGCCGCGCCTGCGCTGCTGGTAAACGCGGTCGATATCACCGATGCAGTGCATGCAAGGGAGGCTCTTGCCAGAAGCGAGCAGAACTTCCGCGCGCTTGTCGAAAAAACCAGCGACTGGATATGGCAAACAGACGAAAATCTGGTCTACACCTATGCCAGTCCAAGGTCAAAGGAGCTATTTGGCTACGAGCCGGAGGAAATCGTCGGCAAAACGATGTTCGATTTGATGCCTGCCGGAGAAGACCGTCGAGTTCGCAGCACATTCGCACAATTGCTCGAAGAGCAAAAGCCGATGAGCATGATCGAGAACCGAATGCTGCACCGCGATGGCCATACTGTCATTGTGGAGACCAGCGCAGAGCCGATCTTTGTCGATGAACAGCTTCATGGATACCGCGGAATCGACAGGGATATTACTGCCCGCAAAGACGCCGAGGGTCGCCTGCGCAAGGCGCTTTCGGAGATGGAAATCGTATTTCACGCATTCCCGGATATATATTTCTGGCTCGATACCAAGGGAGTCATCCTGCGTTACCAGGCGTCTGATATGTCCGAGCTATACCTGGCCCCGGAAGATTTTATGGGCAAAAAAATGTTCAAGGTGTTGCCGAAGGAGGCGGCTGACAAATTCCGAGAAGCCCTGCGCGAGGTGGTTCGCACCGGTTCGATGGTATCGACAGAATATGCGCTGGATATAGGCGGAGAAAACAAATATTACGAAGCCCGACTTATGCCGCTTCCGGATAATCAGGTGCTGGTTATCATTCGCAATATAACCCAGCGTTTTCTTGCGGATATCTCCATTTCCGAATCGCGTGAAATGCTGGAACTGGTGCTTGCAAATATCCCTCAGTATGTGTTCTGGAAGGATACCAACCTGACATACCTTGGGTGCAACGACAATTTTGCACGTGCTGCAGGGGTGGGCAGCCCGGAGAACATTGTCGGCAAAACAGACTACGATTTGTCGTGGACGAAAGAGCAGGCGGATCACTACCGCAAGTGGGATCGTCAGGTGATTGACGGGGACAAACCCGCGCTGCACATAGAAGAAGAACAGCTCAGAGCCGATGGCAGCGAGGTTTGGCTGGACACCAATAAAGTCCCGCTGCACAACCTCAAAGGGGAAGTAGTCGGCATCCTCGGCGCTTACGAGGACATCACCGAGCGTCGCCTGGCCGAGCAGGCCATTCAGGAAGCGGAGGCAAAATACAGAAGTCTGGTAGAGGAAACGATGGTTGGAGTCTATATGATTCAAAACGATCGTTTCGTCTATGCGAATCCTCGCATGCTGGAGATATTCGGCGCAAAGGAATCAGATATGCTGACGCTATCTCCGCTGCATTTCGTAGCCCCGCAGGATCGAGCGCATGTGGCGGAGAATCTGCGAAAGCGCCTCAGCAGAGAAGTGAAAACCATTCGCTATGCGTTCAAGGCGGTGCGTATGGATGGCACGCCGATAGATGTGGAGGTCCACTCCGCTGTGATTGATTATCTCGGCAAACCTGCGATAATCGGCTCTCTGCTGGATATTACAGAACGAAAACGATATACGGAGTCCCTGCAGGAAAGCGAAGAGCGATATAGAAGACTGTTCGAATTCAGCCCGGATATGGTTTTTTTGATCTCCGGGATTACCGGAACGTTTACCGCAATGAACCCGGCCGTCACCCGCGTGCTCGGATATGCGCCGTATGATGTGCTCGGCAAGAGTCCGGGTGAGATCAGCCCGGAGTTTCAGCCAAACGGCAAATCCTCTGCCGAAGAAGCCGACAGGCTTGTCAGCAAACAGGTGGGCGCTCCCACGCAAAGATTCGAGTGGGTTCACAAAAAAAAGGACGGCACGCTCGTCGAATGTGAAATCAGCCTCATGTCATACAGGTTTCACGGCGAAGATCTCGTCCAGGCGATAGTGCGCGACATTTCGGAGCGCAAACGGGCCGAGGAAAACAAACGACGGCTCGAACAGGAACTCGACAGGCAGAAAAGGGTCTTCTACAGGGAGACCATTCTAAGCGTAACCGGAGGCAAGCTCGATATTTGCGATTATATCGACGTCGAGTCCTATATCGTAAACGCATCCGGCGTCGTGGATGTCGAAGAAACATCCCGCGTCAGCAGAGCTCGCCGTGAGGCGCGAACCCTGCTCGAACAATACGGGCTGGTCGGGGAACGCCTGGACGCATTTATGATAGGCGTCGGGGAGGCGATTACCAACGCAGTCAAACACGGGATAAGCGGCACGGTCCACATAGGTCATAACGACACCTCAGTTTGGACGGTAGTATCGGATAAAGGGGATGGGATCGAGTCGCTGATTCTGCCAAGAGCCGTGCTGTTCAGAGGATTTTCCACAAAACCGTCCCTGGGGTTGGGATATTCGATCATGCTCGATGTAAGCGACAGGATATTGCTGAGCACCGGGCCGCAGGGCACTAATGTGGTTCTCATTAAGGATAAAGTCGAAAGCGACCTGATGCTGTCGACAGAGTTCCTGCCGGACACCTGGGACGGCATCCCCGGCTGACATTATCAGTGTTTCGGGACTCACGTTCAAATCCCGAAACACCCTCTATTGATAAGCTATCCTAATCCTTGGATGGCGGCGCAGGAGGCTGCGAGGCCGCATTGTTCTCGGCAAATGCCTCCTCCCAGTTCACCCTGCCGGTCAACTGCATCATCGCGGCCAGCGTAAGGATCGCTCCGATAGTGATCGTCAGCCCCGTGTAGCCCTCGAAGAAGAATGCGTATGCAAACAGTACGAGGAACACAAACTGCCAGAACCCTGCGGATCGTATCGCGAACTTCCAATCCACAACCAGCCGGATGTAGCTGATGGTGAGCAGCAGTGAGACCGCCGAGGCAATCAAAAAAGAGCCGAACGGAGCCACGTGATCCACAAGATAGGAAAACAGCAGGTGGAACGAGAAGAACGTCGCCGCCATAAACAAATAGTGAATCGGATGCAGCTTCACGCCCTTGACTGCTCCCAGTATCAGCAGCACCGCAAAGAAGAAAAAGAGCGATACCGGCGCGAAGAAGCTGATCTTGCTCGCCAGTCGTCCCGGCTGCAGCTTCTGCGGCATGCTGATTCCCACTTTCGACCCTGAAACGAGATCGCCATACTTCCAGTTCAGTTTCCAGCCATTGTCGACCATAGTCTTATCCGTGGGCGACAGGCACTTCTCAGGGAAGTCTATGTCTTTGCAGTTGGTAACCACCGTAGCGCTGAAGTCTCTTACGCTGGACATGGCTTCATTGCTGGCGAACTGGTACTGCCAGCTATCCAGACCTTGTGAGCCATAGGAAAACTGCACATCCGCCGCTTCGCCCGGGTTCAAATTGACCGGCGCTTTCATACCTTCGCTGAGATTGCCCCTGGGCGACACGTTCTTGCCCTGGACCGTGATCATCACGTTGTTGAAAGCGACTTGATCATCCGGGAAGTAGAGCTGGACGTAGAAAGTTCGCCTGTCGCTGAACTCGTTTGTGAATGCGTAGTCGCCCTGGAATTTAACTTTGTAGGTGCTGTACCAGAGAAGCCCTTTCCTGCGCTGATCAAGATCTATTTTGGTCTCTATTCTGCTCTTTGAAAGCACAACGGCGTCGTCGCGCCTGACATCCGTGACAGTCTTTTTACCTTTGGCGTCCACGCTGGCGACCTTCTCGATGTGGGTGGTCCAGACCGTCGGCGCTCGTTGAATCTGCGGCGTGCCCCAAAGCTGATGAATCGTGGATTTCCCGGAGGAGAACCTGCCGTCCTCGTTGCCTGACCCCAGTGTGGAGCGGGAATTGTCGGTTCGCAAGCTGGTGGTCCCGCCCAGCACCATCCAGGCTATAGAGGTCACAGCAAAAATGAATACTACCGAAGCGATCTTCTTCGCGTTCATGTCCGAGTCTCCTTTGCATCTGCCACACCCGGTTGTCTGGACACGGTTTTGCGTTATGCGATTGATGGCGGTTGTCGATGTCACGGAATTTTAGCACAGCATGCCTGACATCGTCAAAAATATTTTTCTGTGTTTCGGGATGCCAATTATGTAGAGCGCCATTCAAACCTGGAAACACGCAACACGAAATCATACATATAAACATAACGACATTAGAGTTCTCAAAAAAACAACAATATTGCCCCTTGACAAATTATGTCAGTGAGTATATAAAGCAGTGGGTTGACTGGCAAGTTAGGGGAGGGCTTACCGTCGATTAGTGCACTCTGCTGAAACGTCATTTCGAAGCACGCACCCGAAGACCTGCTCCGCGTGCGCTGCAAAGCGTATTTCGAGGCGTTCGAAAAGACGTAAGCCGATGGTAGCTGAATTGCACAGGGCGCTTTTTGCCGGTGAGTTGTAACCGGGCAGGGAGTCTAAAACCTCGCTTGGCTTATCGATAGATACCACGTGTCAGACAGTTCCGCGTATATACTCTGATCTTAAGGATATGCTTCAGGGAGGCGTCGAATTGCCACGGTTTGCTTTTGACGTCAATCGATCGCTGAAAGTCGTCATCGTATTGGTCTTGCTGCTGTTTGTCTCGAATATTGCACACGGCGGCGGGTCGCCGCGTGCTGTTTTGCTTGTCGAGAACACATGTAGCAGCGTGTCCAGGGAAATTTCCAACTACTATGCCTCCGCGCGAGGCATACCGGCCAGCAACCGCTGTAGAATAAGATGCTCCACAAACGAACTCGTCAGCCGAAATGAGTGCGAGAAAAATATTGTCGCTCCAATCAGGCAGTTTATTCAGGATCGCGACCTCGTTGATGAGATAGACTACATTGTCCTGACGAAGGGAGTGCCCCTGGCGGCGGACTACGGATTTGCAACCGGCGCGCTCTCTATTGCCAGTGTCCTGACATGCATCGACGATCCCGGCGTGAGTTCGTATATTGAAAATCCCTATGGCCCTCTTTCGTGGAATCCGGTCGAGGTCGCCTTTTCCCACAAGCTCAATTTGTGCGGCCGCAGCATTTATCTCGTTACCAGGCTCGATGGATACACAGTAGAGGATGTTTGCGCGCTCATCGACCGCAGCGTAAACTGCGACGCCGCCATCGGCCCTGTTATGCTGGACCTCAAATATCTGGGCAGCAATCCCACCGGGTCGAGCGCGGCTCTCAATGAAAGACTTCGCAATGCCAACAACATACTTCTGCAGCGCAACATACCGACCATATTCGACGATACTGCGACGTTCTTATCAGGCGGCAGCGGCCTGATGGGCTATTTCAGTTGGGGAAGCAACGACCCTTCATATACGCGCGCAGCTTACAATAGCAATATGTTCGCCGCAGGTGCAATAGCGGACTCCTACGTATCCAACAGTGGCCGAACTTTCAACCCGACAAGCGGAGGGCAGTCACTTGTCGCTGACCTCATATCGCAGGGCGCGAGCGGCGTATGCGGATATGTCTCCGAGCCGTATGTGGCCTATGCGACCTATCCGGATATTTTGTTCAACAGATATACCAAGGGTTATAACCTGGCCGAAAGCTTCTATGCGGCGTGTCCGTTGCTATATTGGAAATCCGTGGTGATAGGGGACCCTCTGCTGGCTCCGTATGCGACTCAGCCTGAAATCTCCGTAGTTCTTCCGAGCGATCCCCTTACCGGCGTCACACAGCTTACGGCGGATGTGAGCGATCCGAAAGGCGTTGCGCGTGTGGATTTCTATATTAATGGAGCGGAGGTGGGTTCCAGCAGCAGCGAACCATATACCGTAACTGTTGATACCAGTCAATATCACGTCGGCATCCACACTATCGCAGCAAGAGCGGTGCAGGCCGGCGCGGTCGCATCTGAGGGCTGGGCGGCAACGGAGGTTGGCATAGTAAACCCCGTCTCTCCGCTGCGAGTTGTGGCCGATGCGTTTGGTTGCGAAGACCAGCAGGGGATAATATGCTCAGACGTGGTGGTTACGACTTCAACTGAGGATATGGGATCGGCGGAGTTTTACGTGCAGGAGTTGAACGGCTCCAGCGGAGTCAGGGTCATCTGGACAGGGCAGGTCTCCGAAGGGGATGTAGTATCCATTGAAGGGATGCTGGTCACGCAGAACGGGGAAAGAAGCATCCTGGCCGACAGCGTTATTATCGAGAATCAGTTGCTGACCCCGCCAGGCCCGAGGGGGATGGTGAACAAATCCGTAGGCGGAGGGGATTTCTGTCCAAATACTCCCGGCGTTACAGGGGGAGCAGGGCTGCGGAACCTGGGCTTGCTGATAAAGAGCTGGGGCAGAGTTACTTACGTCGGCGATGAAACTGAAGATTTCTTCTATATAGATGATGGAAGCCGGCTTGATGACGAATCCGGGCATGTGGGATTGCGCGTGAAATCCCGACACCTGATGAAACCGGCAGTGGGAAGGTATGTTGCGGTTACGGGTATCAGCAGTTGTCAGGCTGTCGGAAGCCGAATTATCCCTGTTATAAAAGTGAGGCGGCAGGGGGATATTAAAGATTGATCAAGAATTGACATCGGTAATAATACCGGATTTTATACGAATCAATATAATCCCTTGACAGGCGCACATTGCGAAAGTAGAATGCAACCGGATGAAATGGCAATATATGCCGTGGGTAATGGCGCGACCCGTACGGCTCGCTGAATAATATAAGCGCCGGTAACCTGTAAGTCGGCACTGAGCTTTATGCTATGTCTCCAGTGTCGGAGCTAACAAGGAGGAGAATGTAGTGACTCGATCTTATACTCGTCTAATGGCTGTGGTGGTGGCGCTGCTTATGGCAATGTGCGTTGCTGTGTCAGCGGATACCGTTGTTCTTTCGTCAACAGATACGATAACCGGCGCCGGAGGCATTCAAAGTGTAACTTGTAATGCGGTTGTTACCAAGGGGTTGGACAATATTTTCACATATACCTACGAATTGGTTTTTGAAACTGGCGATGCGACGATTCATACCTACATTGTACAGAACCCAAACAACGTGAACTTCTTCGACGCAGCTAATGTCCCGGCAAGTGGCGCAAGTTCGTTTCTGAATCCGGCGGATGGGGACTCTGACTGGTTGCAGTGGGCTAATGGCAATATCCAGCAGGGCGGTATTTGCACATTCAGCTACAAATCCGCCTACGCTCCGATGTTTGACATCAAAGGCTGGCAAATTACTATTAACGGCGGAAGCTCGGCTGTAGGAAGGACTATCGTAATGGGGGATACTATTCCGGAGCCGGGCAGCGCGCTTGTTTTGCTGATGGGTGTTGCAGGGCTTGTTCCGATGGCCATAAGACGCCGACGCAAATAGGTGGTTGTATCAGAAACATGCTTGCCGGGTATATATAATAAACGCGTGGCGTTTTTGGGAGGGTAGCATGATTAAAATAACAAAATATGCGGTTGTGTTTGGGTTGATTGTCGCGTTGACGGGCGTTGCAGGCGTGTCCGGCTGGGCCGAGCCTGCTAATCCGTACGAAAGCACCCTTGTTGGCATTGCTGTGCCATTTACGAATCAACTGACAGCGCTCGTTACGGACAATCCGGATGGGTCGTATCACTACGAATATACGCTGGTTTTCGAAAATGCGGCTTTTTTCGGTCAGCCGCTCACCTCATTCAGCGTGGGAAACATCACCGGTGTTCCGTTTTGGAATCAGTGGTGTGACTTTGACTTTACATCGGCCTCCAGCTTAGATTCTGTCTACTGGTATGTCGACGTGCCACAGGGCAATACGGTTCATTTTTCCTATGACTCAGCGGCGGAATTCATGCTCGTCGATGTTACTATGAATGCCGGGTTGCCGGCGGATGGACAGACCCTTGGAATGAAGCCAATACCGGAACCGGGCGCGCTTGCGACTTTGGCATTTGGATTGCTCGGAATCGGATGGACGAATATAAGACGACGACGATAATATAAAACACAACATAATGTTTTGCAGGCCGGGGCGCAGTCTCCGGCCTTTTTATTGTGCGGGTGGCCGATTCGATGTCCGAAGTTCGAGCCGATATCGCCACCCCATTCCCAACATCTAACCTCAAGACCTCATCATTTGTGAGCTGTTACTCTTATGCAAGTACCTTGACCGGCTTGGGCGGGCGGCATATAATTGTTTGAGCGGCACGGAGGCGTGGCCGAGTGGTTTAAGGCGGTGGTCTTGAAAACCATTGGACGAAAGTCCCAGGGGTTCGAATCCTCTCGCCTCCGCCATTGTATTTGCAGCTATATCCGCATTGGAAATTGAAATAGTTTCCCTTTTATTCCGAATTGCCTTTCGTGTCGGCGATTGCTCTGATAAAATAAAGCACAGGAATCTTAAGTTTTGGGGTGAAGCATGTCACGATTGCGTATATCTAAATGGTTTGCCTGCGCTCTTCTGTTGATAGCTGTTGCGGCTATCGTCTTTGCGGCGTCTTTAGATCCGGCCATTATCGGCAAAGACTATCCGGATCAGTTTGCCTCATTCAAAAAGACCGCCATTGACAAGGATTCTACGCCATACGGCGGCTCGAAGCCGTACGACAAACTGGAGAGAAATCCCGCGCTCAAACGGCTCTACGCCGGATATGCGTTTGCTGTGGAATATAATGAGGAACGCGGACATCACTACTCGCTGATCGATCAGAAAACTACCAGGCGAGTGGAGGTCGCGGCTCAGCCTGGTGCGTGCGCAAATTGCCATGCGGCGGAGGCTCCTGAACTCATCGAACAGATGGGATGGGAGAATTTCAACAAGACCCCGCTCAAGGAACTCTCAAGAAAATTGCACCACGGAGTCACCTGCGTGGACTGCCACGATCCCGAAACGATGGAGCTGCGCATATCCAGGCCGGCATTTATCAATGCGATGACCCAGCGCGGCATGGACGTGTCCAAGGCCAGTCGACAGCAGATGAGAAGCTATGTCTGCGGACAGTGCCATAGCGAGTATTATTTCAAGGGCGAAAATAAACTGCTCACCTTCCCCTGGCAAAACGGGCTTACGGTCGACGATATCGATAAATACTACGAGGAAATCGGTTTTTCTGATTGGACGCATGGGGAAACCGGCGGTCAGGTCATCAAAATCCAGCATCCTGACCTTGAGACCTGGAGCACCAGCATACATGCGAAATCCGGCGTAAGTTGTGCGGATTGTCATATGCCGACGATCAAAAATGACGACTACGGCTACACCGACCACTGGATTCGCAGCCCGCTGCTGACGGATATGTCGGCGTGCAAGAAATGCCATCCGAGAAGCGAAAAATTGCTCAAAGATCGAGTGGCTCTGATCCAGGATCGCACGGCTGCCCTGCTCAAAGACACCCAAATCGCACTGCTGGATGCTGTGGACGCCATCAAGGAAGCCAAACAGTCCGGCGCTAGCGACGCTGATCTGGCAAAAGCGCACCAGCTTTATCGATCCGCTCAGTTGAGATGGGACTTTGTCTATTCAGAAAACGGCATGGGATTCCATAGCCCGCAGGAATCGGCGCGCGTTCTAGCCACGTCCATAGACCGTGCAAGACAGGCTCAATTGGCCGCTGTATCGGCAAAAAAGTAGTCGCTGGCCTCTGTCCCAGCCACATAAACTATGTCATTTCGGACGTAGTG
>LSQX01108796.1_pt3 | contig 10410 bp, 14 predicted proteins | sample 654561 | NCBI WGS metagenome assembly LSQX01 (sample SAMN04489861, study PRJNA283612) | anaerobic digester metagenome | isolation source: 4 biogas reactors fed with cattle manure at either 37C or 55C with and... | place: Denmark: Kongens Lyngby | collected 2014
TTTTCTTACCATTCGGGTGCGGAGGAGACAACCCCTGCCGCAACGCCTGTGCCTGTATCCGCGAGCAGCCTTTTCCGGGAAGGTGGGCTTTTGTGCGTTGTCAACAAGGAAAGCCTGCTCAGCAAGCACTATGAACCCCAGGATTTACGTCAGCCTCAGGCGGAAACGCGCAAAAAGAGCTTGCAGGACAATATCCTTTTGCGCGAAGCTGCCGCATTGAAATTGGAGGAGATGCTGCGCGCGGCTGACGTGGAAATGGGGTACATCCTTTACGCTGTATCGGGTTATCGCAGCTTTGGCATTCAACAGATCAACTTCAGCACTAAGCTCGCGTCCGTTGGAGGCAGTAAGGATAAGGCCATGCGAACAGTGGCGCCGCCCGGAGCCAGCGAACATCAGCTGGGTTTGGCCATGGACATCCAATCGGAAAACTTTCACAATCTGAACCCGCTGTTTGGGGAAACGCCTGAGGGTATTTGGCTGATGGACAACGCGCACCGCTTTGGGTTCATTTTGCGCTATAAGGCAGAGTGGCGCGACATTACCGGTTTTGCTTACGAACCGTGGCATTTCCGCTATGTTGGTTTGGCGCACGCCGCCGCGATGCACACGCTGGATATTCCGCTCGAAACGTATGCCAATTACCTATCCCAATTGCCGGAATATGCGGTAAAGGAGGTGCCTGATGTGCTGCTGAGTGGCTTGGTGGGAGAGATGATGGCAGGCGATAAGTCTTCCGTACACTTTTTGCATTCCGCTGCCCCGCAAGAGCGTGAGCCCATGTTAAGAAGATTAGCCGAAAAGTACCTTCCTGATGGAATGACATATGAACATGCCCTTTGGGCGTCCTATCCTACGCCAAGGCCCACGTCCGCGCCGCGGATCGATACCGATACCGAGATCGAGCTGTTTGGATCAGGTGGAAGCTGATGGCATCACTATTAGACAAGCTGCGCAACGCAAAGCCGGTGGGTGCCGGCAGAAAATCCGCATCCATGGATTGCATGACGGTGCTGAAGCGTTTTAGACTGGAAGGTTACACAAGCTCCGTTTTGGCGGTAGAAACGATCCGTTTGCTGCAAGGCATTGATATTGAAAGCGACATCGTTCCAAGCGACATACTCTTTTTCGATACCGAAACGACGGGGCTGTCGGGTGGTGCGGGCACGCTGGCTTTTCTCGTGGGGGCAGGCGGCTTTGAAGGTGGGGAATTTGTTGTGCATCAATTTTTGATGCGCGATTATGATGAAGAGATCTTTGTGCTGCAAAGGTTCAAAGAGCTGCTGGACAAATCACGCTTGATTGTGTCCTTTAACGGGGCTTCCTTTGATATTCCGCTGCTGCAAAGCCGCTTTGTTATGCATCGTATGCACCATGACGTGCATTTTCCGCCCCACGTTGATTTGCTGCATGCCGCAAGGCGCATCTATAAGTTGCGCATTGGAAAATGTACCCTTTCCCATTTGGAGGAAGTCATCTTTAGCGAAAAGCGTGAAGGTGATCTCCCGGGTGCCAAGGTGCCGGAAAGATATTTTCGCTATATGAAAACGGGTGACGAAAGCATGTTGGAGGAAATCCTGGAGCATAATTCCAAGGATATCCATTCATTGGCGAGACTTCTGTACACTTTGGCGCAGCTGCACGAAACGCCGCAGCTGGCCAGGCATCAGGAAGATATATTCAGCCTGGGTAAAGTGTATGAACTTCGCAAGCGTGAGGACCGCGCACGGATATGTTACCAGGCGCTTGACGGGGGTATTCTCAAAATGCACGCGACCCATAGACTGGCAGACATGAGTCGCAAGTCGGGCAATGCTGAGGAAGCGGCAGAGCTGTATGAGCAGTTGCTCCATTCGGGAAAAGCCGTTGCACAAACATATATTTCGCTTGCGAAAATCTATGAACATCGTTTAAGACAGTACGACAAAGCGCTTGCCATGGCGCATCGGGGCATGCTATATTGTTTGGAGCGTCTGTCTGTTGAGGCAGTGCAAAAAAGCCGGGATTATCGCGATCTTGAGCATCGCCATGCCCGGTTGATGACTAAAGTAAGGGGAACAGTGAATGGGAATAATGACGCAGTTCAAGGTTCGTTCCGCGCTGGCGAAGCACCAAAAGGGGGACAAGGAGGCGGCTTTTGATCAATATGGGCAACTGTATGGCGAAGGCGTGTTAGCTGCTTCCTATATGTTGCCGTATTCTGTCCTACTATTGCGGCGCGGCGGCGAAGAAAACTACAAAAAGGTAAAAGAGGTGCTGGTTAAGGCGCAAAAAGCTCCCGATCTGACACCTGATAAACGCCAACAGCTGCTAATGAATTACTCGGTTTCCTGTTGGAAACTGGGGGAAAAGGACAAGGCTATCAGCACACTGGAGGCCTCGCACCGCAAAGCACCAAATGGCCTTACTTATCAGACGCTTGGCTTTTTATATGTGGAATATGGCGATACCGAAAAGGCGCTTGCGTACAATCTGGAAGCGCTGGAATATGATGATGAGGATTCGATCGTTCTGGACAATCTCGGGCAGACTTATTATCGCCTGTTGGACGACAAGGCGAAAGCAAAGCCCTATTTTGAGAAAGCTTTGGAAAAAAAGCCCGGGCAGATCGATACACTATATTTCCTTTCCCGTTACGATTTGGAAAACGGCGACAAGGAAGAGGCCATCCGTAAACTGGAAACGGCTTTGGACGGGAATTTTTCGCCGCTGAACATCAAGACCCGCGATGAAATTGCTGAAGAAATCGAACGCATTCGGCGCCAGGGGTAGGCGGATGTCAGCGCGGGATGGGATGGTGAAGGACGATATACCGTGGATATCCATGGTGTTGATTGCCCTGACTATATCCTTTATTTGGGGCAATTCCTTTATGGACCGTGCTGCATCGAGCGAACAGAGCGATTTGGTGGAACGCTATCTCCGTCCGTACATTGATAAAACGCTGCAGGGTTATTTGCCACTGGACATAGTCATGCAGGTCGACTTTCGTAAACTCGCTCATTTTTCGGAGTTCTTCGTGTTGGGTGTCGCTCTTGCCGGGTTGTGCAGTGCAACGCGTGAGCTTCCCTTATTTTTCTATCCCGTGATGATTCTTCTGGTGGCGGGAATTGATGAGGGTATTCAGCATTTTTCGGGTAGAGCACCTATGCTGCGGGATGTGCTGTTGGATATGAACGGCGGTTTCAGCGGGTTTGCTACGCTGGCCTTCCTGCACCATTCCGCGGGGCTTACGCTTGGAAAAGAGGACTTGACACGATGATTCAATGGCTTCAGGAAGATCCTTGGGGCTTTTTGCAGTTCATGCTCTACCGCGCGCCGGGCGTGCTGATGGCCATCGTGATTCATGAGTACGCGCATGGCTATGTTGCTTACCGGTGCGGAGACAACACTGCCAAATACATGGGCAGGCTGTCACTCAACCCATTGAAACATCTGGATCCTTTGGGTACGGCAGCGCTGTTTTTGCTGGGTTTCGGCTGGGCAAAGCCAGTACCTGTCAACCCTGCCAACTTCCGAAGAGGCAAGCGGGATGATCTGTTTGTTTCCTTGGCGGGCGTCACAGTCAACTTTGCCGCATTCCTCTTAACAACCATGCTGACTGTTCTGGTAGGGCGATTTTTGTATAATCCGGATTTTATCCGGCTTGCGGGCATTGAGTCGATGTTGGGATTTAATCAGCAAGGGTTTATTCTTCAACTGTATCCGCAGTTCGCGGGGGATATCGCACCGCTGCTTGCAAGGCCCTGGCTGCTGCATGCACAGCGTCTGTTGCTTCACTTTTGCATGATGAATTTGGGATTGGCGCTGTTCAACCTGCTGCCTATCCCGCCGCTGGACGGCTTCCATGTGCTCAATGATACGCTGTTGCGTGGGCGCATCGTCATGGGTGGCCGCACGTTTCGCCTCATGCAGGCGGCGCTGATCGTCATTATGTTGTCGACAGATGTGGTCAGCAAGTTCATTGGCGGGGCTATTTATTGGGTACAGGAAGCAGTCCTCAGCGGCATGCTTTTCGTACTGGGAATGTAGAGAAAACATGGCTATAATGCTGCATCTTGACCAATTTGACGGACCCCTGGATCTGCTGCTCTTCCTGGTGGGCAAAGCAAAGATCGACATCCGGGACATCTTCGTGTCTGAGATTACCAATCAGTACATCCAGTATGTTTCCGCCGCGCAGGATGTCGATATGGATGAAGCCAGCGCGTTTGTCCAAATGGCGGCGACGCTGTTGGAAATCAAGAGCCGATCACTGCTGCCCAAGGCTGATCCGCCGCAAGAGGATGATCCGGAACTGGTGCTCATCAGGCAGCTGGAAGAGTACGCCTTGCTGAAGGAAATTACACAGGAAATGCAGGGGTTTGAACAAGCGGCCGCCAAGATGTATGCCAAACTGCCCGAGGAATACCCGCTCCCGCCGCCTGCGCTGGAGATTACGGGACTGACGCTGGATGGATTGGTGGCAGCATTTGCCAGGGCACTTGCGCGCGTGCCGCGGGAAGATGAGCCGCAGGATCCCCGGCAACACATAATGCGTGACGAATTTACTGTGGCGATTTGTATCGGCTCTATCATGCGCAAAGTGAAGGGTGGGCGCACATCGTTTCAATCCCTGTTCAGTACAAATCCCACGCGCACAGAAGTGGTAACGCTGTTTCTGGCATTGCTGGAGCTTTTGCGTCTGGGCAGAATTTCTTGCTTTCAAGACAACACATATGAAGACATTATTCTTACCCCTATGAAGAAAAGAGCGTGAGAAAATGACGTCGTCCATGGAACAGAGCTTAGCCAACATTGTTGAAGCCATACTTTTTGTCTCCGGCGAACCGGTTGACATAAATGAAATGCAGCGCAATCTGAATGTGCCGGAATTGGACCTCATGCGCGCGGTGGACACGCTTCAAACACAGTATGAGGATCAGAAAAGAGGCATATGCCTCAAGCGATTCGGCAGCCATGTTCAGCTTGCCACGAGGGCCGAGTATGCCCCTTTTGTAGAAAAGATGCTCCAGCCCGTCCAGAAACAGTCTCTCTCCCGCGCAGCGCTGGAAACACTCGCCGTCGTTGCTTACAGACAGCCGGTCACCCGCCTGGATATCGAAATGGTACGCGGCGTGAAGTGTGATTATTCTCTGCAGTCTTTGGTCCTAAAGGGCCTCATTCAGGCAGTGGGTCGAAAAGACACGGTGGGACATCCCATTTTGTACGCTACCACCGATATGTTTCTCTCTCACTTTGCTTTAGCCAGTCTTTCTGAGCTTCCCAAGCCGCCCGAAAAATCGAGTGCTGAAAGCACAGTGGAAGAAGCCATAGAATAACGCCTCCCGGTTGGGGAGGCGTTATGTGTGATTGATTGGAGTTAGATGGCTTTGAGTGTATCGCGGATATGCGTATAGACTGTCATGTAGTCTGTGTTGTACCAGCCCGGGCAAGAGACATGCATGGTAAGTAAACGACCGTCCAGCAGTGCCATGTGGACGCGTCCCCGAACGATGGTGCCATCAAACATGACGCCGCGATAGTTGCCGTAGTATCCGTCTTTATCAAGCAGCGAGCGGCGGCTGATGGTGGTTGCTTGCCACTCATCATAGTTGACCTGTCCAAGATCATTCAGGCGGGTGCGAAGATCGGTCTGCAGGGAGCTTATGGTGTAGCTGCTGCCCACGGGCGTAATATTGAACGAAATCTCCACGGGATAATTGTCCTTAACCATGGAGGCAGGTTCGCGCAGCACGAAGGCATCCGGTTGGGTTGCGTCAACCTCGTAGCCGGCTACAGACTCGAAAGTCAGTCCCAAATTGTCCGCCGTGTAGCTCGCATACGTGAACACGAGCGCTTGCCGAGGCGTTGGGGTGGGCAGATCCACCGGATCGATCGGGATAGGCGTGGCTCCTGCGCGGGCGTGAACCTGCGGCTGCTCCTGATTGGCAATCAGCGCTTCGGGATCCTCTTCGCTCGCCGGATCGTAGTCTTCCGGAAGCGTCGTATCAAACGAAGGCAGCGGAACCTCAGTAGCAGTAACCATAGCGGGCTGCTGCGTAGGTATATCGCTGGGCGGTGCGTTTGGCACCGTGGGGTCCTGATTGCTGCATGCGGTCAGCAGCACAAGCGTAGCAAGAAGGATACAGATGAAAACGATCCTCTTGTTCATAATACGACCTCCATCCTCTGCGGCATTTTTCAGAACATCATAAACCTTTACGCAATTGTAACAATTTTGTAGTCTTTCGTCAAGCCATTATTGAGAAATCACGTTTCAGGGCTCTTTTCGGTACATGGGGTGGTATATGCGCCTGTCCAGTGACCAAACACGCTCACTGAAGACGCCTTCAGGTATGCGCGCAAGGATGCCTTCCATCTCATTCATGCGCGCGTCAATGACATCGATAAAATGGAGGAGTTCGGCTTCGGGGAACATGGGTTTGCGGGGACTGCCGTACTCCGCCTCGCCATGGTGACTGAGGATCATATGTTCCAGCAGCAGCAAATACTCGTCTTCCAGCGGTACGTTGGTGGCACTTGCCGCATCGCGCACTCTTCCTGCTTCGCGTACCAAATGTCCCAACAAAAGGCCGTCACGCGTGTAGTCGCTTACGTTTCCGTATTCGTCGCTGGCCATTTCGTAAGTTTTACCAAGGTCATGGACGATCACACCCGCCTTCAACAAATCGCCATCCAATTGGGGATAGCAGGCAAGCAGTGCTTCCGCCACTTTGAGCATATTGGTCGTGTGGTGCAACAGGCCTGATCGTTCCGCGTGATGCAAGCGTTGCGCGGCGGGGAAAAACAGGAGCTTGTCTTTCACATCATCCACCATCCAGCGGACTACCTTGCGCAGGTTTTCATTTTTGAAACCGTCCAGCGCGTTGTAAACAGTCTGCATCATGCTTTCAGGCTTTTCCGGCGCACTGGTTACAAGCTGTGAGATGTCAACTTCGTCTTCTTCAGTCGTGACGCGCAGTTTTTCGACTCTGAACTGGAGCCTCCCATTAAACTCGGTGATGCTGCCGCGTACCTTAACAACGCTGCCCACTTTGGGTGCTTCCTGTGACGTGTTCCACACCTTGGCGTTCATGTCCCCGCTTGCATCGGACAGTGTTAAGTCAAGATAGGGGTTTCCGTTTCCGCCGGTACGGCTGTCCGATGAGCGAACAAGAAGAAAACCTTCAAAACGATCATCCTTTTGCAACGCGGATACCTTGGTCTGAGTCATCATATCCAGAGCATTATCCATTCCTTAAATCCTCAAATAGCGTGTAGTCGTCATGCCAGTAAAGTTTGATGGTATCAAGAGGGCCGTTGCGCTGTTTTGCAACGATAACTTCAGCGATATTGGTTTCCTCGCTCGTTTCATCGTAATAGCTTTCGCGGTGCAGGAACATGACGATATCCGCGTCCTGCTCGATGGAACCGGAATCGCGCAAGTCCGACAACATGGGGCGCTTGGACGCCCGTTGCACGTTAGCGCGCGACAGCTGCGCGCAGGCGACTACGGGGATTTTCAGTTCCAGCGCGATGGATTTCAGCTTGCGTGAAAGCTCGCTCACTTCCAGCTGCCTGTTTTCCACTTTGCCATCCGATGTCATCAGCTGCAAATAGTCGATGACAACGAGATCCAGACCCTTGTCCATCATCAGGCGGCGGCAGCGGCTGCGCAATTGCGTAGGGGTCAGGCTGGATGTGTCGTCCAGGTATAGGGGAGAGAGTGACAGCGGAGCAATCGCCGTTGCCAACTTTGTCCATTCCTTATCTTCCAGGATGCCGCTTCTTACATGCTGCATATTGACGCGCGCTTCGCAGCACAAAATGCGCATGGCAATCTGGTCGCTCGGCATTTCGAGGCTAAAAAAGGCGACTGATTTACCTTTCAAAGCCGCGTGCGTTGCCATATTGATGGCAAAACTGGTCTTGCCCATGCTGGGACGGGCACCGATTAGAACCAGTTCGCCGCCGTGCAGTCCCGTTAACAGGTTATCAAGCAGAGAAAACCCTGTTGGCACTCCGGATATGCCGCCTTTGTTCTTCTGCAGATCCTCCATTTTGACCAAGGTCGAATTCAACACCTCGCTGATATGCGTGAGGTGCTGGCTGCCTGTGCGCTTCATGACAATGTCAAAGATGGCCTTTTCTGCGTGGAGCAAAATGGCCGTAATATCCTGATGTTCTTCATAGCAATTGCGGCTGATGTCTGATGACGCCTTTATGAGCTTGCGCAGCGTAGACTTTTCCAGGACGATCTCAATATAGTGGCGTACGTTGACTGTTGTGGGTACAAAACGGACAAGATCAACTAAATATTCTATGCCGCCTATGCCGTCCAGCAGTCCGGTGCGCGACAGTTCCGCATCCATGGTGATCAAGTCCACCGCACGGCCTTGCGCGCTCAGGGTGCGCATGGCGGAAAAGATGGCGGCGTGCTGCTGATGGTAGAAGTCATCGCTTTGCATCATTTCCAGCGCTTCAATCAAAGCGTTGCTATCCTGAAGCAGCGCGCCCAGCACCGATTTTTCCGCTTCCGTGCTGTTGGGCGGGGTTTGATAATAGCCCGCCTGCATGCCGGGTGTCAGCGCGTTTTGCATTTTGATGATCTCACTGCTCAAGGGGTACTATATCCACGGTCATTTCGATCTTCAGGCCGGAAAACAGCCATACGCTGACCTGCGTCTCGCCCAGAGAGCGAATCGGTTCTTTCAGTTCGATCTTGCGCTTGTCGACCGCAATGCCGTGCTGCTTTTCAAGGGCTCCGGCGATTTCCTGTACCGTGACACTGCCGTACAGACGTCCCTTGTCACCGGCCTTGGCAGATACCGTGATGGTTTTTCCCTTAAGACTATCGGCGATTACTTGAGCTTCGCGCCGCTGCTCTTCTTCTTTTTGCCTTTCTGCCTCGTTGCGCCGCTCTACCTCTTTGACGGCGCCGGCAGTCGCCTCCATCGCCCATTTGCGCGGCAGCAAGTAGTTGCGGGCGTAACCGTCGCTCACATTGATGATTTGATTTTTTTTGCCCGTTCCGGGAACGTCATTAAGCAGGATGACTTTCATATTTTTACCTCCCTAAAAAGTAATGCGCCTATATCTGTTGGTCGGGCATATGGCGCAAATGGCGGAAATCCAGCAACTGGTCTGCTAAACCCATCCAAAATAACACAGGGGGCAGGATGAGCAAAACCATCAGCACCAGTACTTTCCCGATAGCCGCTCCTACGCTTCGGCTCCTAAACCACCAATAGAGGGCGGCCGAACCCTGTATGACGTACACGGTATTGAACACTGCATACATCATTTGCCCCGTGTATGCCATCGTCTCGCTGGCCATACGTCCCATGACATATCCTATCACAAGCGGCCACAGGTACCGTGATGCCGTTTTTGGTATATGCCACACAGCGAACGGCGGCATCTTCAGAATGCCGGCTTCTTTTTGCACAACCTTGTTGGCTATGTGCACCGCCAATCCCAATCCCAAGGAGCTTAGCTGCAGACTGTAGGATGACAGCAGTGTCGGGACAAGCGCGCGCATCCACATGGAAACGCGCGTCCTAAGCTGCGCGTAGAATTCGTCACGAACGTTCGGCAGGAAGGTGAGCACCGCGGTTGATTCGTCAAATACCGGTGTGCCTTCCGCGAAACCGCTCAGGGATAGGAATCCGCTCTTCCAGAGTGTGTACAGAATCGTGTCCTTTTGCGGCAAGTTGTCCAGCGTTTCCTCCAGGGTGTTCGCTGCCAAGTTAAAGAGCTCACCGCCTGCAAAAGATTGAAGCGCCAGATACACCGCCGTGACGGACGCGGCATAGACGATGAGCAAAAGTGTTGCGGCCTTCACGAACGCCATGTCAGTATCAAGACACCAAAGGAATGCTGCGGCAGCAGGCAGCAAATATGCCAACACGATAACAATACCCGGTCCACCAAAGGAATTCCCGTGCACTGCAGCGATGATGGTCAGGCATGCCATCGCGGCCAACCATCCGCCCGCCGCGGAAATGACGAGCATCGCCGGGGGGGCGAGAAAAAGGGTAAAAATTATAAGATACAGCGCGGAAAAGGGCAGCGAAGAAACCAGGAGGGCAAGCGCCAGGGTTAGTAAAATGCACAGCACGGTTGCCTTAGGTGTTGTCATAACTCGTATTCGCGCCATTACATTCCTCCCATTTCGGCCTAATTGTAAAGGGGGCTATGCCTTTTGTCAACCGGATGCAGGTTGAGGGGATCGTTACAGCACAATGCTAACCACGGTGTTGTCCAATATGGCAAGGACGTATGGTTTACCCTTATCAGATAAGCTCTGCGCAATGATTTCATCAGTGTGCATGGTGGTCAATTCTCCTCGTTTTTGCAGAACCGAGAAGTTTCGGCTTTCGTGGAACGCGGTGAACGCCCCGATCTGACCGCCGCTCTTACCGAAAT
>LSQX01341713.1_pt1 | contig 10410 bp, 9 predicted proteins | sample 654561 | NCBI WGS metagenome assembly LSQX01 (sample SAMN04489861, study PRJNA283612) | anaerobic digester metagenome | isolation source: 4 biogas reactors fed with cattle manure at either 37C or 55C with and... | place: Denmark: Kongens Lyngby | collected 2014
ACATCGCTCTGCAGTGCCATGATTTTTTCTTCAGGTGCGCTGAGCGTGTGGGGTTTGAAACGCAAGAGCTTTTCGATTGCGACTTTGTAATCGGCGAATTCCGGTTTCTGTATCCAGGAGCGGACTTTTGCTTCATCGATTGCCTGTACCTCGGGATCGAAAAACGAAACCGCGGCACGCAGCATAGTCAATAACTGCATTGCCATACCGCGGCGGCGTTGGTTTGTGTTATCGCCACCGTCTGCGGCATGAGTGAGAAATGCGTAGTGATACACTTTCTCAACCATCCTCGAAGTCCCGTAGAGCCACTTCAGTGCTTCGATAAAGTGTTGTTCTGACTTGTCGAGCGTACCTTTGTACCGGTCGGCGTCTAAAACCGCCTGCTTTACTTTGTCATAGTCGTTTTGCCAATCCGATTCAGATACGTACAAAGCCTGTAGGTCCCAGGTGTCGGATACGGGAACCTCATTGCGGCTCACAATGGTAGTATTCGCTTTTTCAGCAGACATGAATATTCTCCTCGTGTGTAAGTGTTGTTATGATTGCCAGCATCCGTCGTACCGCACGACCGCGATGACTGATTTCATTCTTTTCGGTTTCGCTCAATGATGCCATGGTTCTTCCGGTATTTCCTACGATAAATACCGGATCGTATCCGAAACCGCCGTTTCCGTAGGGAGTTTCGGCGATAAACCCTTCGACCGCTTCCTGAATCATAAAGATTCTGGTCGGCGAGACAACCAGTGCTAGTGCGCATACAAACCTGGCTGTTCGCATTTCCATCGGTATCCCTTTGAGATTGTTCAATAAAAATGTGTTCTTTTGTGCTGCAGATAACTCATAGCCGAATATATCTCTTCCATAGCGTGCAGTATGAACACCAGGACGCCCGTCGAGAGCATCGACGATCAGACCTGAATCGTCGGCCAGTACAGGCCGTCTGCAAAGCGAATGAAGGTGTAGTGCTTTGCCGGCGGCATTCTCGTAAAATGTATCGAATGTTTCCTCGAATTCGAAGATCAGACCGGCGTCTTTCGGGAGTATGCACGTATGAGGTTTACATAATAATGCTATTTCTTCCAGCTTATGCCGATTGTTCGAGGCAAACAGAAGCTCCATACTTTGAACATACTCTATTTACCCATTATCGTCCATAAGTTGATACAGGAGCCGACGTAATGAGAGCATTCCCGAATCGACCGTTCCCTTGGGAATAGACAACACGTCGGCTACTGCGGCATCGGTATCGGCCGAAGGCCTGGAGCGGCTCTCTTTACAGCGTAGTACGAAGAGGTCTTTAGCGCGCTCTGCACGCCGTCTCATCCGATCGACATAATACGCATCGGCGCACAGCGATTCGAGCATTTCCATCTCTCCCTGGCTTCTTAGATATTCCTGGAAATGTGCATCCCGAATCTGACGAAGCTCAGTATCGATTTGCATCCTGCGATCTCCGATTTCCAGAGCTTGTGAAATCAAATGGGCTAGACGGTCTTCTTCGATAGATAAAAAGTGTGCTAATTGGGCAATCTGAAGTGCGTTCAGACGGTCGCAACAAAGTAAAATCAACTGAAGCAAACGATTCTTGATTGTTCGAGAAGTTTTCATCCTTTTCTTAAGTAATTTGCATATACGAGTATCAAAATCCCAAGTTTCGTCAGTTCCGAATAATACCGGTTGCTCGCTGATAAGCGATTCGCTTGCGACATTCCGATATGGAGAATCATAACCGGGATACTGGTCGTCGGTGATTAGGTGTTGAATCGTTTCGGGATCGTTAGGGTCGCAAGGACATCGGTTTTCCCTTCTTCGTTTTCGTTTGAGAAACGAATTCGATTGCCAAAACACGACTTTCTTCAGATAGCTTTCGAATGAAATATATTCATAGCGGAACTCATTGACAAGAACCGGGATGCGTCGATAAAAGCATAAGATGAATTCTGCAGCATCCTCTTCGTCAAGGATCTTCACCGTCACGGGATAGCGGTAAGCGATAAGCCATACCGTTTGGATCAGGTAATCGCCCAATTGAGTCCGCTTTTGCAACTCATTTGCGTTCAGGTTTGTCTTTTTTACCAATGCCTGGTACTCGAGCACTCTAGCAGTAAGACGGTCTATTCGTTGAAGACTTTGACTTGACATGACGAACCTCCTTTGTCGAACGGGACAAAGGGATAAGCAATAAAAATGCCAACTGAACTCAGTCGGCACGTAATATGCTGTTCGGCAAACAATAACTAGTTTACAAACATGCAGCTCAGCTATTTGTCTTTAAAGCTTCGTCGATAATTGTGACTAACTGCTTGAGGATGTGATCGTAGGTTCCTACAATCGTTGCTCCTGCAGCCCTGCGGTGGCCACCGCCGTCGAATTTCGAGGCGATGGCCCCGACATCGATTACCGAGGAGTGTGATGCTCTCATACCGACTTCCCACACATCCTTGTCGACAATTTTGAAATACAGCACAACCTCCACATCGTCTACTCCGAGCAGATGGGCATAGAGCGAATCGGTCGGCCTGTTTTCGATTCCGTAGAGCTGAAGGTCGTTTTTCGTCTCGGTGGCAATCATCAGCCGTCCGTCGAACATGCTTTTTACCTGTAATAAAAGTTTTGCAAGAAAAAGCTGAGATTCGAATGTATTTCCGCCTTCCATGCGGTTGAAAATATCGTTAGGCGATACTCCCAGATCAACCAATTCGGCCATCAGACAGAAGGTCTCTCCTCTATACGGGCCGAGGAATTTCAAAAATCCGGTATCGGTGGCAAGTCCGAAGAAAATGTGGCCTGCGATTTCGGTGGTGATTTCGACTTCCAGTGCCTTGTAGAGCTGCATAACGTTGAGACTGGTAGAATATGATTTGGGAACGATATAGCTGAGGTCGCTGAATTGAGTACCGGAAGAATGGTGGTCGACCGTAAGAATCGTCAGGCCTTCGATTTCATCTGCAATATAACCGATTCTATCAAGCGTGGAGCAGTCTACCATCACGACTAAAGGACTGCGTTCATACAGTTGCTTGTCGACGTGGGGAGCAAACAGCGGTTCGTAATGCTTGATCTCTTTTCTTGCAAACGGACCGGCATTTACCAAATGTGCTTCTACTCCGAGCTTCTGCAACAGCTTTTGGGCAGCGATTTGAGAATGGATACAATCCCCGTCGGGGCCTACGTGTCCTACGACAATCGCAACAGTTGCATTACGAATCGCCTCGAGTACCTTTGAAGGAACTTCGGGATATACGAACATTACAGTCTCCTAGGCGGTTTCCGCAGATTCGGTTTCGACAATCGGCTGTAACGATTTTTCAACGGTATCTCGGTTAATGGTCACTTTTTTCACCCCCGGAGTCGACGGAAGCGTATACATGATATCGATCATGATATTTTCGACAATCGAGCGCAGTCCTCGTGCACCGGTCTTCTGAACAATCGATTTTTCTGCAATTGCCTCAATTGCTTCGTCTGAAAACTCAAGTTCGACATTATCGAGTTTCAATGACGCGATGTACTGCCTGACAATCGAGTTTTTTGGCTCGATGAGAATCCTCATCAAATCTTCTTTACCGAGGCTGCTAAGCGCAACATGGATTGGCAGACGTCCGATGAATTCGGGAATCAGGCCGAACTTGACCAGATCGTCCGGATGAAGCTGCTTGAAGAGTTTTCCCGTATCTTTGTCCTGCTCTGTGTAGAGCTTGGCACCAAAACCCATCTGATGTGCACTTACCCGCTTTTCAATCATCTTATCGAGACCGACGAACGCGCCGCCGCAAATAAACAAAATATTGCGCGTATCGATTTTTATCATTTCCTGATTCGGGTGCTTGCGACCGCCCTGCGGTGGGACGCTGGCGTCGGTACCTTCGATAATTTTTAGCAGAGCCTGCTGTACGCCTTCACCGGATACGTCTCGTGTAATGGATACGTTTTCGCCTTTCTTCGCAATCTTGTCGATCTCGTCGATGAAAATAATACCTTTCTCGGCGGCACTTACGTCGTCGTTTGCAGCCTGGATGAGCTTAAGTAAAATATTTTCAACATCTTCGCCGACATAGCCTGCTTCGGTAAGGGTAGTGGCATCCGCAATCGCAAACGGTACTTTTAGTTTTCTTGCAAGTGTTTTGGCCAGCAGTGTTTTACCGGTTCCGGTGGGACCGATCAGCAGGATATTGGACTTATCCATTTCCAGACCGTCTTCTTGAAAACGATCCTGGAATTTCACTCGCTTGTAGTGGTTGTAGACAGCGACAGACAATATTTTTTTTGCATCATCCTGACCGATTACATAATCGTCGAGGTACTCGTGTATCTCTTTTGGGGTAGGTAGTTCATCCAGATTCCCGCTTGATTTATCATCACCGCTGGGATTGGACTTAAGAATGTGTACACAAGTCTGAATGCAATCCTCGCAGATGGCGACCCCGGGACCGTCGATCAGTCGCTTGACTTCTTTTGAGCTACGACCGCAGAACGAACAGACACGCATGTTTCTCGCCATATTCACCTCCTCATGATGTGATCGGCGAGGCCGTAGGCCAGCGCCTCTTGAGCGGTGAAAAAATAATCCCGCTCAAGATCGGTTGCGATTAAGGAGGGTTCTTTGCCCGTGTGGTTGGAAAAGTATTCGATGGTCAGCTGCTTGATTCTCAACAGTTCTTTTGCATGAATTGCGATATCGGATACCTGGCCGTTTACTCCTCCCCACGGTTGATGAATCATAACCCGGGCCGAAGGAAGGATATAGCGTTTCCCGCTCTGGCCGGCAGCAAGCAATAGTGCTGCCATTGAAGCCGCCTGGCCGATACATATGGTCTGCACATCGCTTTTGATGTACTGCATCGTATCATAGATAGCAAGACCGTCGGTAACGCTTCCGCCTGGCGAATTAATATAGAGGCTGATGTCTCTTGTCGGGTCTTCCGACTCTAAAAACAACAACTGTGCGGTAACGACATTTGCCGAAGCCTGTGTTATCTGTTCGCCCAGGATGATGATTCTGTCGCGCAACAGTCTCGAATAGATATCGAAAGACCGTTCTCCCACGCCAGAGTGTTCGATAACAACAGGAATCAGCGACGATAACATTTCATTCTTTGCGTGAGACATGAGTGGTCCTCCGATCAATATGGGCGATCTTAATTGGCTTAGTGCCGGTGCTGAGCCATGAAATCTTCATACGAGACTTCGCTGGTTTCATCTACGGTATTGTTGGCCAACAAGAACTCGTTCACTTTCTTGAATTTCATGTCATCTTCGATCATATGCACGTAGTATGCTCTCGTATCGGGATCGGTGACATCTTTCAATTCTTTTTCAACGATTGCATCGACTTCAGCCTGGTCGATTTCAAACGATTCTTTTTCCTTAATCTTGTCCATGACGAGCTGCGTCTTGATGTTGTGCTCGGCTCCTTCTTTCCATTGTGCGGTGAAGTCTGCCTTCGTCTGTCCCTTTAATTCGAGATACTTGAGCAGTTGTGCTTCGGGCAATCCCGATTGGGAAACAAATCTGCGCCAGGATGCATCGACTTCAACCTCGATCATAGAAGCAGGAACGGTTATGGAGACATTCGCCAATATTGCGTCCATGATTTTACCTAAGCGTACTTCGTCAAGGTGATGCTGTAGCGACTCTTCAAGTTTTTCCCGAGTTGCTTTTTGCAAATCCTCTACGTTTTTGTATTGTTCGCTTACGTCTTGGGCGAAATCGTCGTCGAGTTCTGGTACCTCTCGGATTTTTACCTGTTTCAGCGTAATTTTGAGCGTGATGGTTTTACCTGCATATTCGGCATGTTCGAAATCGTCGGGATAGGTCTTGGTAACGGTTTTTACCTCATCTTTGGACATGCCTATCACATCTTCGTCGATTTGGTAGAAATTTATCTTGGAGCCCACGGTAAATACGAAATCTTTTCGGTCTGTCTGTTCAACTTCCTTACCATCGGCATCAAGCTCGACATAGTCGATGGTGACGATGTCTCCTTCTGCAACAGGTGCCGACTTGTCGACGACCAATGCATTTTGCTCGCGAAGACGGTCGATTTCTTTGGTAAGATCGGCTTCGGAAACGACAACTTTGGGGGCCTCGACGGTCAACTGCGTGTAGGCAGGCAGTTCAAACATCGGCATGATGTCGTAGGAAACGGCGAATTTCAAATCTTCGGCGAGATCTTTGGCTATCGATTCTTCCTCGACTAATGCCGGAGTGCTGTACGGGAGCGGCCGATATTTGTCTTCGACATGCTCGAGCGCTTCTTTTACTGCAGCTTCTATCACGTTGTAGACGCTTTCTTCGCGCATTCCGCTACCGATTTTCTGTTCTAGTATCGACGTGGGAACCTTACCTTTGCGAAAGCCAGGGATTTGAACTGACTTTACATATTTCTGCACCACTTTGGTGTATTCTGCAGTGAGCTCGTCTTTTGGGACTGTGATGCTCAGCTGAACTGCGGAGTTTTCCAACTCTCGTACGTTTTGTTCGGCAACCATGCTATTTCCTCTTTCTCTATGCTGTGTCTCTTGTATAGTAAACATGACACCGCTTGAAGGCAAGGGTATCAAACGTCAAACTGACAAAGACCAACAGCGACTATATCAGAATTGGAAAAAAAATGCGACCCGCCGGACGTCAGGCCTTTAGTACTTTTATATAGAGAAATAGTTGACCATCGGTGACGTACTCAATAGGATGCTGATTATGCCTCAGATTGGTGGCTTCATCACATTCATTTTAATCTCGACTTTTACTCCCGGTCCGAACAACATCATGTCGCTGAATAATGCTGCGAGGGTAGGGTTGCGCAAAGCGCTACGATTTAACGTCGGCATATTTTTTGGATTTCTTATCGTCATGGTACTCTGTGCGTTTGCCGGTTCGGCGCTTTATGCCACCATACCGCACGTAAAGATAATCATGAGTGTCGTTGGTGCTTCGTATATTATCTATCTTGCTTGGAAGACCATACGAAGCAGCACCGATTTTACCGCCGAAGCGAAAGCCCAGTCGTTTGTTTCGGGATTTTTGCTGCAGTTTGTCAATCCGAAGATCATGCTTTACGGACTTATGGCCATGAGTTCCTATATTCTCCCATATTATCGTACGTGGTGGGAAATTGGATTTTTTGCATTATTGCTGACAATCACCGGTTCCAGTGCAAACGTCAGCTGGGCACTTTTCGGCCATCTGTTCAAACGTCTGATGGTGAAACATGAAAAAATTATCCTGACGATCATGGCATTGCTGCTCGTCTACTGTGCCGCCGAATTATTGCTCGGGTTGTTCTAGCATAACTTCTATTACTGCATCTCCATCGATATTAACGAATTCAGTCCAAGTATAAAGTACGTTTGGAGCATCCTGATCGATTTGGGGAACACTACGACATATATAAACATACCGAAGGTGGTTGCCGAAGAGCTCATTCTACCTATACAGCTAACGATTATGCAGATATCATACGGGTACATGACAGTGTATCAACGTGTGCAACAGAAGGTGGTTGGCATGTACTATCGATGTATCGAATGTGACAAAACATACCCAATCGAAAGCAGAAATTATCGTTGCGAATGCCAGGGACTTCTTGCATTTCATCACAAGACAAACAGATTTGATTTTTCATCGCTCAGGCAATGTCCAGACTGGTCTTTATGGCGGTATCGTTCGGCGCTTCCCGTGTTCGATGAACACATCATCGATTCGGTCAGCATGCATGAGGGATGCACCGCGATGATTCGTCTAGAAGATCACCTCTATGGATAAGCCGAATACCTGATGCCGACGCTCTCGTTCAAAGATCGGGGGGCGGTCCTGCTTGCGTGCCTGATGAAATCACTTTCCGTCTCTTTGTGTATCGTCGACAGTAGCGGCAATGCGGGAACGGCAATCGCAGCTTATTGTGCACGTGCCGACATCGCCTGTAGTGTGTACGTTCCCGAATCTACAAGCAGTGCAAAAACATTGCAGGCCGAATCGTACGGAGCAACCGTACACAGGATCGGAGCTACTCGTGTAGAAACTGCCGTTCGTGCACAAGAAGCGGTAAAGATTTCAAGAGCCTTCTATGCCAGCCATGTGTATAACCCGATATTCTTCGAAGGAACGAAAACCTATCTGTACGAAATATTCGAGCAGATGGACTATCGCCTTCCTGACATGCTCTTTGTTCCGGTCGGCAACGGAACGTTGTTGTTTGGAATTGCGATTGCACTACAGGAGTTGTTTGCTTGGCGTCTTATCGAGAAATTTCCGCTGGTAGTCGGTGTGCAGGCTTCGCAATGTGCGCCGTTGGCACTTCGGTCGGCAGAGGAAGTCTGTCTTGGTACGGTTGCAGAAGGCATTGCCATCGCCAAGCCTCCTAGGGAAAAAGAAATGATTCAGCTCATGGGCATGCTGCACGGGATATTCGTGCATGTTTCAGAAGAGCAAATCGTTCAAGCTCAGCATCAACTGGGCTTAAAAGGCTGTTATGTTGAACCGACTTCTGCCGTATGCTACGCTGCGTACCGTACATTGATAGAGACTCATCCCGATTTCAATGGTCTGACGGCGGTCGTACCGCTTTGTTCTACAGGATTGAAAACGCTTCACTAAGGATAACGGAGGACCTATGGCAGATAAGAATCAAGTAATAGTAACTGAAAAGATCGTTATCGGTATCAGCGCATGTTCGATGGGCTGCCCGGTACGCTACGATGGAAAAGGGACCGATTCGATTACGATTCTCGGCAGAGAAAAGACCGACTTCATCTGGGTTCCCGTATGCCCGGAATGTATGGCAGGCCTAGGAGTACCTCGCGAAAGCGTGCATCTGTCCGGAGGTGACGGGACAGCTGTCTGGTTAAAAGAGGCGACCGTAAAAAATCGGAAAGGAATCGAAGTCGTAGAAGCATTGAAACTTGGCTGTCATGCGTGTCTGGATACATTGAAACGAGCGAAGGTTTCTGCTTTCATCTATCGCGACGGGAGTCCTTCGTGCGGCGTCTATAGAACATCAATGCGCAGTCAGAAGCGGGGCAATCCACCAGGGGTGTTCGGCTCGTTATTACTTGAACAAGGATATTTTCTTATTCCCGCGGACGATTTGCAAAGTCCTATAAAATGGTGGGATTGGCGGCGAAGGCTCCTTGCCTTCCATTGGCTTTCTACCGTACGCATCGAGACCCTTGGCGATATACACGCAGTGTGGTACAAACTTAAGTTTCTATGCCAAGAGCTTGATAATGAATATGCCCGCAGGCTGGGGCGTACGATTGCTTCGCTTGACAAGCGCCTCCCGGAAGGCTTTATCGAACAATTTCGAAAAGAACTATTACAGCTCTTGCGCAAGCCCTCGAATCTAAAACGAATCACCCAGAGTCTTTGGAAGAATTACGCCCATTACCGAAAAGCGACGGGAAAGAAGATTGACGAAATAAACTCACCGGAGTTTCAACGTAATGTCACGACCATAGCTAAAGAATTAGTAAAAATGGAACGTAGTGCTGTCGAAGATCAGATTTTATTCGGCACGAGCCCGGTAGTATATCGGGACGAACACCGTCTGCGGGCGCTGCGCGAAAAGAAAGAGGAGCAGGGGTAACCGGAAAGTCTTACTCAGTACGATAACGATCGACTCTGAGTTCTGCTGTCAATGCATGTGCGAGCATGCGTTCTATGCGGCACTGCCTGGCAGTCACCTGGCCTACTAGCTTGCTCGCCTGCTTCGTCATTTTCTGATAAGTAACCGTCTTGAGAAATTTCCCGACCCAGAGACCTCCCGTATAGCGTGCCGCTCGACCGGTCGGCAAGATATGGTTCGTGCCGATCGATTTATCCCCGTAGGCTACGGTGGTCTCTTCTCCGATAAAGAGCGAACCGTAATTTTTTACACGATTGAAGTAATAATCAACGTCCCGTACGAGAAGTTCGAGATGCTCCGGTGCCCAGTCGTCCATAACCGATGCTGCTTCTTCTTTTGAAGATACACAAACGAGCGTACCGTATGCTTGCCAGGATTGGGATGCGATTTCTTTCGTCGGCAATATTGCCAGCTGGCGTTCTATTTCTGCCAGAATCTTTCGACCATGTTCTTCACTCATGCATACGACGATTTGCCCGCTGTTCGGGTCGTGTTCGGCTTGTCCGAGAATGTCGCATGCGACAAGTACGGGATCGGCAGCATCATCGGCGATGATGCCGATTTCAGTAGGACCTGCAAGTAAATCAATGCCGCATCTTCCGTACAGCTGTCGTTTAGCCTCAGCCACATATTTGTTTCCTGCTCCGCAGAGGATGTCCACTGGTTTGATCTCATCCATTCCGAAGGCCATGAATGCAAATGCCTGAACGCCTCCTAGTATGAATATCCTGTCGGCTCCAGCACTCGACATAGCATTGATAGTAGCTGGAAACCAGATGCCTTTTTTC
>LSQX01091230.1_pt2 | contig 10409 bp, 8 predicted proteins | sample 654561 | NCBI WGS metagenome assembly LSQX01 (sample SAMN04489861, study PRJNA283612) | anaerobic digester metagenome | isolation source: 4 biogas reactors fed with cattle manure at either 37C or 55C with and... | place: Denmark: Kongens Lyngby | collected 2014
GATGCTCCCGGCGTCCTGGAAGGCGGTGTTCTAGCCCAGGCACTGTGGGAGTTGGAAGTATCTTGTCTGCCCACAGAGATTCCTGAAGCTGTAGAGGTTGACGTCTCTGGCCTGGCGATTGGCGATTCGCTTCTGGTCAAGGATGTTCAGGCGCCAGAGGGTGTCGAGATTCTGACCGATCCTGAAGAAGCTGTAGTATCGGTTGTGGCTCCTCAGGCAGCAGTAGAAGGTGAAGAGGCCGCCGAAGGTGCAGACGAGGGTGCTGAAGAAGCTGGTGAAGGGGAAGAAACGTCAGAATAATCCTGCCGCTAACGGCAGGGTTATGCCAGGAGTAGTGTGGGACAAGTCCACAGAGTTTATCCTTTGGTGAAATGCGTGGCGAGTTGCAGGCTGCGCATTTTTACTTTGCTGGACCTTGGTATGTAGGGAGGTAAAGGCCGTACCGATGCGGCCGTGAAGCCATGAAGGCTATAGTTGGGTTAGGAAATCCAGGCGACCGCTATGCCGGTAGCCGTCATAATCTGGGCTTTATGGTAGTAGACAGATTGGCTGCCCGCTGGAAAGTGATGGAATGGCACCGCCGCCACAAGGCACAGGTGACCAAAGTATCGCTGCCGGAAGGGCAGATAATATTGGTCAAACCGCAGACATATATGAACAACAGCGGCACTGCCGTGAGAGGAATTTTGGAAAGCTGCAGAATACCATCAGATGACCTGTTGGTTATTTATGATGACCTGGATCTGGAAGTCGGACAGCTGCGCCTGCGCCGCAAGGGGGGCGCCGGCGGCCATAAGGGAGTCAGTTCGATAATATCCTGTCTGGGAGCAGACGATTTTCACCGCCTGCGGGTGGGAATCGGCAAACCCCCTGCGGGAGTCGAAGTTGTCGATTACGTACTGGGGGATTTTACCGATGAACAGTGGGAGATTATCGAGAAAGTAATTGCCAGTGCTTGTGAAGCTGCCTTTGTTTGGATTAAGGACGGCATCGATGAAGCCATGGCCCATTTCAACGGTCTAGACTTTACAGACGTCTGACCCCATGCATAAACTAAAAGGCCTTGGTCTACCTTAGTATAAGAACTGCTGTTGAGCTGGAAGCGGGGACCGTGTGAATCAGGTTCTCGCTAGGGTCCAAGGGATGCGGTATTAGGTCTTAGGGCCTTTGACCAGCAGGGAGTATATGGTTCAGTAATATGGAATATATGGTTAAGGAACTGGCTGCTGCAGGCATTGCCGCGCTTCTCGCGCTAAAAATTAATCGAGCAATGGTCAATAGGTTTGGCGAAGGAGCAGTGAAGTTCCTAATTCCCATAGGAGAAGAAGGACTTAAGACAGGCTTGGCTCTGTTGTTTGGACTCTCGGTGCCGGTTGTTCATCTCAGCTTCGGTCTTTATGAAGCTGGATATGATTTGCTAGCTAACCCAGGGTCAGGTAGTACCAAACGCTGGACGGCAGCTCTCTTGGCGATAACGGGTCACGGCCTCTTCGGCTGGGTGACCTGGCAGCTGATCAGGCTTAAGGGCAGCATCATTCTAGCCGCTGTGTCGGCGTCTGCGGTGCATGTGGTTTGGAACATAATAGTGCTTATTATCAAGCGGTGATGGAGGGCCAAGAGGCGTTTCCAGATTATTTGTCGCGCTTAGATTTATTTGCCGTGCTTGGGCGGGCTTGAGGTTTTGTAGATTTGTGGGAGGGGACAAATGTGGGTATGCAGGGACTCCTAAGCACCATTACACAATCAGAGGATTTTGCCCAACTGCGTTCGGGATTGCGGCTGGGACTGGCAGAGCAGGCAGTGATTGGTTTGGTTGGTTCCCAGAAAGCCAGCTATATTGCCGGACTCTATGAAGAGGTTAAGGGCAATCTCCAGCTTAAGAAGGGCCCGCTTTTTGTTATTACTTATACCATTTATCGAGCTGAGCAGCTCCATGCAGACCTCATGTCCTTTATACCGCAAGAAGACCTCTTTTTCTTTCCTCCCCAGGAGGTTTACGTATATGAAGAAGTCACCCGCAACCTAGATATCCTTCGGGATCGCCTACTGGGTTACAGGGGGCTCCTTGAAAGAAGCACCCCGATCTTAATTGTGCCTATCCAAGCCTTGGCAGAGAAGTTGATTCCTCCAGAGGTTTTCTTGTCTCAGACCTTTACTGTAAATATGGAAAGTCGGGTTGATTTGGAAGAGCTGTCTGCTAGGCTGGTCAATATGGGGTATCAGCGGGTTGATCTAGTGGATGCTCCCGCCCAGTTCAGTATTAGGGGAGGCATTGTGGACATTTATCCCCTCACCGAAGAACTGCCTGTGAGGGTAGAGCTGTTTGATGACGAAGTTGACTCCATCCGGAAATTTAATCCCGAGACGCAGCGCTCCACCGAAAAAATACCGGGCTTCAAAGTTGTACCGGCCAGTGAATTTATTCTCCCGGAATCGCTGCGGGAAGAGGGTATAGAGACTTTGCGGCAGCAAGGTGATCTACAGGTCAGGCGGTTAGAGCGGGCCGGTAATGCTCAAGGTGCGGTAGAGCTGGAAGAGCGATTGGCAGCCCACTTAGAGAAGTTTGAGGAAAGGGTTGCCTTTGAAGGGATGGAACAGCACAAACCCTATTTCTACACCAACCTAGTTTCATTGCTAGATTATGCTGATTTTGGCTATGTGATCTTTGACGAGCCGGCACGCATCAATGAACATCTCCGGTCATTCCTCAGTGATTTTGAGGAGTCATACAAAGGACTTCTGGAGAAAGGCCGCTTGCTCCCAGGCACTGCCGATAACTACCATGACTGGTCAAGTATTATCAACGGCGCCCGCCGTCATTATCTCTTGTATTTGGCCGCCCTTTCAAAAAGGGCGCCAGGGATGAGTCCGCTCCAAACCATCAATGTCCATGCCAGGCCGCCGGAGTCCTTCCAGAGCAAGTTAGACCGTTTGGCGGCAAGTCTTCGAGGGTGGCAGCAGGAAGGCTACAGTGCGGTCATAGTGGTATCTACAGAAGAGAGGGCTCAGCGGCTGGTTGAAGTCCTGAAGGATTATGACATAGTGAGTATTTTTGTCCCGGAGGTCACCGCAGGGCTTATCTCCGGCAATGTACTGGTTAGCACCGGCAATCTGGAGGCTGGGTTTGAGCTTCTCCGAAGTAGATTGGTAGTCCTTACGGAAAACGAGATTTACGGACGGTCTCGGCGGACCCGGCGCAGCCGCAGCATAGAAGGCGGAGTCCGAATCACGGATTACAGCGCGCTGCGGGAAGGAGACTATGTAGTCCACATCAATCACGGTATCGGTCGCTACCTGGGAATCCAGACCCTGGAAGTGGCCGGTGTCCACAAGGATTATCTAGTGGTGCAGTACGCCGGAGCCGATCGGCTTTACGTACCAACAGAGCAGGTGGGTCTTCTGCAGAAGTATGTTGGGTCGGAAGATGGTCCACCCAAGCTGTACAAACTGGGTGGCGGCGAGTGGGCCCGGGTGAAAAAGAGGGTCAAGGAATCTGTCCATGAACTGGCGGAGGGGCTCTTGCAGCTGTATGCCCAGCGGGAAACCATTCAGGGCTTTCAGTTTTCGCCGGATACAGTTTGGCAGGCGGAGTTTGAAGCAGCCTTTCCCTATGAGCCGACACCTGATCAGCTGAAAGCCATTGAAGAGGTGAAGCGGGATATGGAGGCTCCTAAACCCATGGACCGCCTGCTCTGCGGCGATGTAGGTTATGGGAAAACAGAAGTTGCCATTCGGGCAGCCTTTAAAGCCATCATGGATGGAAAGCAGGTTGCTGTTCTGGTGCCGACTACAATTCTCGCCCAGCAGCATTACCGCACCTTCATCGAGAGATTTGAAGGCTATCCCGCCATTATCCATGTGCTGAGCCGCTTCCAGTCCCCAATCGAGCAAGCTGCTTCCTTAAAGCAGCTGAAGGAAGGAAAAGTTGACATCATCATCGGAACCCACCGCCTGCTGTCCAAAGATGTGGTGTTCAAGGACTTGGGTTTGGTGATTGTCGATGAAGAGCAGCGCTTTGGGGTAGCCCAAAAGGAGCGGCTGAAACAGCTGAGAAAATCAGTGGATGTGCTGACCCTGACTGCTACCCCCATCCCCCGGACGCTCCATATGTCTCTGGTTGGCGTCAGGGATATGAGCTTGATCGAAACACCCCCTGAAAACCGCTTTCCCATTAGGACCTATGTCATTGAGTACAATGATGAAGTGATCCGGGAGGCAATCCAGCGGGAGCTGGCAAGGGAGGGACAGGTTTATTTTGTCTATAACCGGGTTCAGACCATTGACCGGATGGCTGCCCACATTATGGACCTTGTGCCGGAGGCCCGCTTGGCAGTGGCCCACGGTCAGATGGATGAAAATCGGTTGGAGAGAATTATGTTGGATTTCTTGCATGGAGAGTATGACATACTCCTTTGCACTACTATTATCGAGACAGGCATGGACATCTCTAATGTCAATACCCTAATCGTCTACGATGCTGATCAGATGGGACTTGCCCAGCTGTATCAGCTGCGGGGGCGGGTCGGCAGAACAAACCGGGTGGCATATGCTTATTTCACCTATCGAAGGGATAAATTACTTACTGAAACAGCTGAAAAACGGCTCCAGGCCATCAAGGAATTCACTGACCTTGGCTCGGGCTACAAGATTGCCATGCGGGATCTTGAGATCCGGGGAGCTGGGAATCTCCTGGGTCCGGAGCAGCACGGCTTTATCGCCTCGGTGGGTTTTGAGCTCTACTGCCGCCTGCTGGAAGAGTCTATCCGGGAGCTTAAGGGCGAAGTTAAACAGGAACCGCCTGAGCCGGTAATTGACTTGGATATCGATGCTTACCTGCCGGACAGCTATGTGGCAGATCCGGCCCAGAAGGTGGAGTTTTACAAACGAATAGCCGAACTGGACAGTAGAGATGAAGCTGGTGAGCTCCTGGAGGAAATCGAGGACCGTTTCGGAGAGGCTCCAGCTACTGCCTACAATCTCCTTGCCGTTGCCCGAATCAAGGTGTTGGCCAGGGAGCTGGGAATAGGAAGTATCAGTCAAAAGAGGGATCAGTTTATTATCCGCATGCTGTCCGGCCTCGATGTACCAGAAGCAGCGCTGCGGAGATTGCCCGGACTGCCTGGAAAAAAGCTGCGGTTCTTGGCAAGAAGAGGTTCTCAGCTTAGATTCCGCAGCTTGACCCGAGATGGTCAAGAGGTTCTAGGTGATTTGGAACAGGTACTGGTTGCAATGCGGGAGGCTCTAGTTGAACCCAGTGTGGTCTGAAACCGTGGCGGCAAGCTGGGAACAGGCAGTGGCAATGAATAAAAGTGCTATACCGGCTATATACTATCTGTGACGACTGAGTGCGCCCAACATAAAGGAGGGGTGCTGTTTGAAGGCAACCGGTATAGTTCGAAGAATTGATGATTTAGGCCGAGTCGTAATCCCTAAGGAGATTCGCCGTACTCTGCGGATTCGAGAAGGAGATCCGCTGGAGATTTTCGTCGATAGAGATGGGGAAGTTATTCTAAAAAAATACTCTCCGATCGGGGAGTTAGGCGATTTTGCACAGGAGTATGCTGATTCACTGTTCGAGGCAACAGGACGGATTTCGATAATCTGTGATCGAGATGCTGTCGTGGCGGTGGCCGGTGCCCCCAAGAAGCAATGGATGGATAGAAGTATACCTGGTCACATTGAAGGGATCATGGAGAACCGCAAGCCGGTGATTTTACCCCCTCCCGATGGTTCGGAGGGAATAGGCGAGATCGAAGATGAACTGTGGGCATTTCCTAATCAGGTGTTGGCGCCGATCGTATCCGAAGGTGATCCCATCGGTGTGGTAATGATTTGCTCCACCGAACCCACAGACAAGATGACTGAACTAGAACTGAAGTTGGCAGAAACAGCGGCGGGTTTCTTGGCGAAACAGATGGAATAACTCGATCCATTAGGGAATCTAGTGTGGCGGGGTGGAGTGAAGGCACCCCCTCTTAAGACTCAGGTCAAGTAGGGTCAAGCCTGTCAATTTGGCGGGCTTGGCCTTTTCTTTTTTATGTCCCGCTCAGAATGATCGGCAGCATAGCGGCCCCCTCCTCGTAGTAAATATGTGGGTGACAAGGAGGGTGTATCGGTGGGCAAGCAATCCTTTACAAGGGGTGCCGTAATTCTCGCTGGAGCCAGCATCATCAGCCGCCTGCTTGGGGCATTGTACGTCGTGATCCTTCCCCGGATAATTCGGGATGAAGGTATAGGCCTCTTGCAGATGGTGCGGCCCTTTTATAATCTGGCTGTGATTCTGTCCATAGCTGGGCTTCCTGTTGCGCTCTCTAAGTTGGTAGCGGAACAAGCCGCCCTAGGTAATCTTCGGGGTGCTGTAAGGATATTCAGATTCACTTTGCTGCTGATGGCAGTATCGGGAGCGATTTTTGCCGGAATCTTAGGCACCAGTGCTAAGTGGTTTGTAGAAAGCGTTGTTCGGGATCCCCTTGCATACCCTGCACTGCTTGCCGTAGTTCCCTCGGTTTTCCTCTTGGCGGTAGTGTCGGCCTTTAGGGGCTTTTTTCAAGGCATGCAGTACATGACGCCTACCGCCATATCCCAGATAGTGGAACAGATCTGCCGTGTCGGGGCCATGCTTGTTCTCGCTTCAGTATTGATGCCTCGAGGAGCAGCATACGGCGCCGCGGGGGCCTCCTTTGGCTCCACAGTTGGCGCCGCTGCTGGACTTACGGTGATGGCATTCTATTATGTCCGGTGGAGAAGGGGAAGGGTTATATCTCTCCAGGAGATGTCGGGACCGGCTTTGCCTTTCGCGGTTATAATCCGGCGGCTCTTGGCTGTCTCCCTACCCATCGTGATGGGCTCTATCCTCTGGCCGATGATGCAGATGATCGATACCGGGTTAGTCCCACTGCGGATGCAGGCGGCTGGCTGCAGCCAAGATGTTATCCGAGAAGCTATAGGGTATTTCGGCATGGCTTTGTCTTTAATGCATTTTCCCAATGTAATTACCCACGCCCTGTCTGTCACATTGGTCCCGGCTGTTGCCGAAGCCAGTGCTCTGAATTCCTATCAGCTGGTTCAGCGGCGGGTAAATGAGGCACTGCGGATTACTGTCATGTTGGGCCTACCTGCGTCCACCGGTCTCTTTGTACTGGCGGACAAGGCGGCCTTCTTGATGTTCAGTTATGCTGAAGCCGGTGAACCCCTGAGAATCCTGGCCTTGGGGACCTTGTCCATAGGGTTATTTCAGGTCTGTTCCGGGATTCTTCAGGGGCTGGGCTTGGTTTTTGTGCCGGTGCGGAACTTGGTCACAGGTGCTGTTGTCAAATTCGCTATAAACTACTGGTTGACGGCCCTGCCGGGAATCGGAATTAAGGGAGCAGCCTGGGGTACTGTCTTGGGTTTTGGTACAGCCAGCCTGCTTAATCTGGCCGCTGTCTATCGCCGGGTTCGGGTAAAGCCTGATTGGCGGGAGATCCTGCTTAAACCCGGACTGGCATGCGTAATCATGGCCCTTGGTGTTGTAGTGATTTATGATGGGTTCTACAGCCTTCTGACCCTGATTGTGGACAGAAGTGAATGGGCCTGGGTGCAAACCAATGCTGCAGCAGTCTCCAACGGTTTGGCTACCATGGGAGCCGTTGGCTGCGGCATGGGCGTCTACGGCCTTGGACTTCTGGGAACCGGCGCCCTATACCGACGGGATGTGGAGTTGATCCCCAAAATCGGGGTCAAGCTCAGCCGCTGGCTGAGTCATTACGGCTGGGTGAAATAGAATCAGCTGCAGTAGGTCAGCTACAGCCGCTTCTTGGCAGCATTCCACAACTCATCCATTTCCTCTAGGTTCATATCAGTAAGCTCCCGCCCCTGTTTGGCGGCGGTTTTCTCGATGTAGTGGAATCTAGTTATGAACTTGTCAGTGGCCTCCCGCAGCGCCATTTCCGGATCGACATCGAGATAGCGGGCAACATTGACCAAGGCAAACAAAAGGTCACCGAGCTCCAAATGGACAGCTGCCTCATCCTCCTTTTTCCACGCCTCCAGCAGCTCCTGCAGCTCCTCTAGGACCTTGTCCATGGCTCCGGTGATATCGTCCCATTCAAAGCCGACCTTGGCAGCTTTACGTTGAATCTTCTCCGCCCTGGTTAATGCCGGCAGTCCCTGAGGCACACCATCAAGTATGGATTTGTATTCTTCGCCGAGAAGCTCCCGTTCCCGCTCCTTGATTTTCTCCCAATTGAAGCTGACTTCCGCTGCATTTTCCACATGGACAGATCCAAAAACGTGGGGATGGCGGCGAATGAGTTTTTCCGTCACGGCGGCAACTACATCATTGATATCGAACCGCTGGCTTTCAGCAGCGATTTCAGCATGGAAAACCACCTGCAGCAGCACATCACCTAGTTCTTCCTTGACATGTTCCCAGTCAGCTTGATCAATGGCTTCTAAAACCTCATAGGTCTCTTCAACCAGATAGCGCCTGAGGCTCTCATGGGTTTGTACCTGATCCCAGGGGCAGCCTCCGGGAGCCCGGAGCCTTTGCATAACCTCGACCAAGGGGTCTAAAGGGTAGGCACATGTCTTGGATTCCTGATCCGGTGCTGCCTGAGTTTCCTTAGGCTGAGCCGGAACGTATACAGATGTCAGGTGATCAATCCAGGGCAGGGTATCCAGCTGGTAGAGGGGAATAGTAACGATTTTTTCCTCTCCCGGTATTCCGGCAGCTCTAATAACTGTAATTTGATGCTCGTCATCAAACTGGTCCATCAGCTTCAGCTTGACATCTGAGGCAATCAGGCGGCTGTATACCTGGGTTAGCAAGAGAGGTCTTCCGGGGAAAGGCCCTTCCAGCTCAAAGGCGTCTCCAATAACCAGACCCGTGGTGGGATCAATGCCCAAGGAAGAGCAGACGGCATCCACGCAGCTCATGCTGGGGACTATTCTTACACTCTTTCCCGCGCTTTTCGCCCACTCTAGGAGCTGAGTGACGGTGGTCTCGGCAACCGCCGGGTGTCCCGGCACTGCATAAGTCACGGTGCCTTCGCTGTTCACCTCGGCCGCTAGCATTCCGACAATTTCCTGGTAAACTTGGTCGAAGGATTGGGCAGTCTCATAGATTGAGTCGAAGGTGGTATAGTCATCGGAGGAGAGGCCCAGCTCCTCAATCAGCCAAGGTATTACAGGGTGTTCCTTTGTTCGAAAGTAGATGTGGTCTGCCTCCCGCAAAGCGTCAAGAGCTCCAATGGAAATCTGAGCTGGTGAACCTGGACCAAGACCGACAATAGTAATATCTGACATGATGGTTCTGTCTCCTTTGATATCTCCTTGATACCTCCGTGAAGAGGCAGAAAGCCCTATGACATTCGGTAGCTTTACCGGCGGTGAAGGGAAATACACCGCCTGGATGGGGCTCATAAGAAAAGGCTTAGCCACCCATTGATAGCACCAGGGAGCTAAGCCGGTCGGTCAGTAAACGCAAATGACTGACTACTTTGCCACAGCTTCTTTAAGATTTTTCCCTGCCTTGAAGGCTGGAACCACAGTGGCCGGGATGTCAATGGGAGCGCCGGTAGCGGGATTTACGCCTCTACGGGCAGCCCTTTCCCGTACCTCGAAGGTACCAAAACCAACGAGTGTAACCTTTTCGCCAGCTGCTAGTGCCTCCGCGATGGTGTCGAGGACTGCTTCAACGGCTTCACCGGCTGCTTTCTTGGACAGGCCAGATTTCTCTGCTACAGCCGTGATCAACTCGCTCTTGTTCACGCTTTACCCTCCTTGATAAATTAGGTGGACAATCGCTTTTTGTATTCGCTGTAAAGGAAGCTGTTCCTGCTTCATAAGCAGATTTTGCCACTAAAAATCCCTCTATAATGGGAAAACTATGCCTACTGGCAACCCAAAACCGAAAAATAGAGGGAGCGGAGGACAGTATGGATCTCAGAAGCCGCACAAAAACCATAGTAGCTGTAGCATTGGTAGCCGCAGGGTGCTTGGCCCTTGTCATCGGCTGGCCCGGCGGTAAGAAGGGGACAGTACGGAACTTCGCAAAGGAACCCACCATTACTGTGTACATCAAGGCAGATGACAAAAAGGAGGAAATGCCTATTGAAGAATATATTGCCGGGGTTGTGGCCGGAGAAATGAAGCCCAACTGGCCGCTGGAAGCCTATGCGGCCCAGGCCATCTTGGCCCGAAGCTTTACCATGGAATTTATCAGCCGAGGAGGCACTAGAGCTCTCCACGGTACCGACATATCTACAGACCACGAAGAAGCCCAAGCCTATAATGCTGACAATATCACACCCATCATCAGAAGGGCGGTGGAGATGACAAGAGGGGAAGTCATGACCTACAACGACCAATATATTCGGGCCTGGTTTCATTCCTACAGTGGAGGCCATACTGCTACAGCCAAGGAAGGT
>LSQX01129632.1_pt1 | contig 10409 bp, 11 predicted proteins | sample 654561 | NCBI WGS metagenome assembly LSQX01 (sample SAMN04489861, study PRJNA283612) | anaerobic digester metagenome | isolation source: 4 biogas reactors fed with cattle manure at either 37C or 55C with and... | place: Denmark: Kongens Lyngby | collected 2014
GCAGTTCCTCCCGCACTTCGGGGCAAGCCATAAGTGAACCATTGGTGATAGCCGCCACGGGGATTTCAGTAAGTCTCTTGATCCTCTGGATCAACTCGCCCAGGCCCAAAAAGAGGGTGGGTTCTCCCGACCCCGACATTGTGATGTAGTCGGCTCTCACATGGGGCACCACCAACTCGAGCTCGGAAATGACATCGCCTATGTCCACGAATCGCTTGCGCTCTACCGTGTTGTGCCTAGTGGCGCCAAGCTGGCAATAGACGCAATCGAAGGAGCAATGCTTGTAAGGGACCAAATCCACTCCCAGCGAACGGCCCAGGCGTCTTGAAGGGACTGGACCAAAGACGTATTTCATGCCCGGAGCCTCCTATTCGCCCTCTTCATCAGTCTCCCATCCCCTGCCACAGCGCCCGCGGCGCATCCGATGGCCTGAGGCCCAGGGATCCTCGTCAATGCGCCGACCGTGACGTGCGCCGCATCTGGGACAAGCCGCCCCGGCTCCTCGGTGATACATTGCGGCGGGCGCTTCAAATTCGTAGCTGCAATCCCCGCACTGCAGCCGCCATGCGGCAAGGCGGTAGGTTCCTCCTTCGATCCGGATGGCTTTGCCTTCTACTAGCGCCCGGGAGACCTTCTCCCTGGCCGAAGAGAGCACCCTCTGAAACGTAGGCCTGGAAACCTGCATCCTGTCGGCACATTCCTCCTGTTCCAGGCCTTCAAGATCCTTGAGGCGCAATGCCTCCAACTCCTCCAGCAGGAGCGTCTCTTCCTCCATGTCTACCAACGGAATGCCGGCCGGCTTGAAAACAGTCACTTCCGGCACGAACTCGACTCTTCTTCGTTTGGGAGGCCTCGGCATGGTATCAACTCCCCTTATCGGTCATATGCTCATAACTATTCTTCTACTTCTTCACCTATGTGTCAACATCTATCTGTCCTCTTTCGCTGTTCCGCCTTTCAGCATCTTAATGAGATCATCGACGGTTTCAATGATCTCATCGTCGCTCATGTCGGCCTGAATCATCGAATCTGCATTCCTCAAGAGCACGTCGATTACGGTCCTGATGAACCTGGGTGCGAATCCCTCTTTGAACTGTCCCTTTGAGTACGCAGCCTCCACCAAGGCTCCCATGTTGTCCTCGCCCCGGTCCGGAAAAGCTGTGCTGACAGCGTCCTTCACAGCATTGCTTTCAGCCAATAGCCTCCTCCAAAGCTTGTAGTATCTCGGTTCGCGCAAGGCGTACTCAAGCCCCGCCCTTGCCAAAAGCGCCACTTGCTCAAAGAAGTCTTCAGGAAACTCGTGCTCTAGTTTTTCTGCCTCGAAATGCTCAAACTTGCTTCGTGAAACCCTGTCTATCATGCATATATAGAGGTCCATCTTGTCACTGAACCAGTAGTAAAATCTTCCCTTGTTGAGGTTCGCAGTCTTGATGATACTGTTCAGCGAGGCCTCGTCGTACGACTTCTCGCTGAACTCATCCAGAGCTGCCTCGTAGAGTTCGTCCATATGAAGCAGGGGATTGCCTTCTGCCCTTTTTGATGGACGAACGAATCTGTACTCGCTGTCCACACCTGTCCTCCTCCATTCCGCCATTTGCCAGCCCTTTGGCTATCTCAACCCAAGCTTCTGCCTAAACCAGTTGCGCAGCAGAGCCAGCCATATTCCTCCCGTCGCCAGCGCCAAGAAGCACGACAATACGTCGTACCTTCCGGCCCAGGCACTTTCTACAGCCTTGAACTGCCAGTAGTTAGGCAGCCAGTAGTAGAGGAACTGGAGCTTTTCCGAGACGAATGTGCTAGTAATGGGCAGCCCGAGGCCAACCGGCATTATCAGCTTGATCGAGGCAATGGCGCTGATCTGGTTGTCGGCACTGCAACCCAGAAGGAGAGCCATTAGCAATGTTACAGCAGCTGATGAGGCCGCAGCAACCATCATCTGACCGATCACGTCCGTCCTTCCGATGATCAGAATTGCCACCGCAGTATTGACCAGTGACAAGATGAATGCTGTCAGAGCGCGGGCCGCGATGTAGCCTTTGCCCCCCAGTGGCGAGACTGCCGTCGCCTGCAAAACCTTGCTTTCCCGGTCTGCAACGATATTCATTCCAGGCACTGCACCGGCAACGAAGATCGCAAGAACCAGCAGCGAAGTGGCTGTCAGCTCCAGAGCACGGTTGCCCTTTGAAGCAACCTTCTTTTCCTCAAAGTGCGGAATGTCGCCTGCAGCCGCCCTTTGCACTAAGTAGCCGGCACGCTCAGCAAAGCCCTCAGCTTCGTTTCCCTCCACAATGAGGACTGGTGCTCCGTCTGCCATCACAACCCCGGCCGCACTGTCCATCCTTTCCACCCGGGCTCTGACAGCATCTGAATCAGCGAGCCTTTCCACCTTCCCGAACTCCTCGATATTGCGCACAAGTTGCGCCGGAACATCGGCTGACACGGCAAACGTCATGGAGCCATGCCCTGCCCTGCCGACCACGGCCAGGAAAACAAGTGCTAAGAGCGCAGGGGAGATGACCGTATAAAACGTAAGCTTGTTCCGGGCAATCAGCACGAAATCGGTCTTCATGTATCGCAGTATGCCTCTCATAATACACACCCCCTGGCCGAAAGCAGCCTGCGCTTGACCAACGCGGCGCAGACAAAGAATGCAGCGATAGTCTCCACACCCAGGAGCGAGTACACTGATAGAAGGCTCTTTCCTGTGGGAAAGAGTATCTCGTCATATGCAAACAGAGCGCTGTAGGAGGGAATCCACTCTATCCATGGAGGCGAGAACGTCGGAACAGAGAAGCTGATCATAGGGAGCATGTTGAGAGCCCATAATGGGACTACCGCCAGAAACCAGCTGGATATGTCGTCAAAGAAAACAGCCACGCACATCCCCAGCAATGTATAGAACAGCGAGCCCAGTACGGTCAGGGTGATGAACTGCCAGATGTTGAACGCAAACCCCACAGTGGCAAAGGCCATCAACAAGGCGTAAACCGTCCCTACAATAGCGAAGAGAAGAGACTTGCTCGCCACATATGGCACCATTCCTCCCGGAGAGACGCGATAGGCTTCAAGCACTCCCTCTTGCTTTTCTCCGAGCATCAGGATTGCGGCCATAAAGAATCCTACGATCACTGCTTCGAAAGCTATGAATATCGGAGTGAACCGCAGATTATGTGGAACTGGTTGCGGCGCTTCCCTCAACCTTTCAATCTGGATGGGTGAAAGCGGCGTTTGTGGCGGCATGATCTGAGCAACGAACGCAGTTACGGCCTGTTTGCTCAGCCCATCATGGACCACAGTTAAGGCACCATCCTCACGCACAATTCCCAGGACTCCCTTTTCGCGCACCATCTGTTCGACCTTGCCCGGACTTGCGACTATCTCTACTCCCCCGCCCGGAAACTCCATGCCATATACCGCAAGCCGAGTCTCAAACCCGGTCTGCTCACGGGGGATCAGATACCAGACGGTGACGACGATCAGGACCAGCGCAACCGTGAGCACCCAAAAGAGCGCGTTTCGAAGGAGCAACTTGAAATCCTGCCGCAGAAGACTCATGACGCGATTCACTGGGTTAGCCCCCTCCCCGTAAGCTTGATGAAGATCTGCTCAAGCGTGGCCTCTTGAGAATGGATTGTGAGGGGCTCAACCTGGGCAATGAAACCTATGAATGCCTGCTTGCCCTCATTGTCCAGCTCGAAAGTCCTTGAAGCCAAGCCATCGTCATCGGCATATTCAACGGAGACTGCGTGCTGGCCATGTTTGAGTTTCAGGTTCGAAGGACTGTCCATGGCAACGATCCTGCCGCTTTCCAGAAAAGCTACTCTGTCACACAACTCCTCCGCAAGGTACATGTTGTGCGTAGTCAGGAAGACCGTCGCCCCCCGCTCCTTCTGCTCCAAAATCAGGTCTCTCATGGACGCAGCGGCGGACGGATCAAGCCCTCCGGTCGGTTCGTCAAGGAACAAGATATCAGGCTGATTGATAAGAGCACGAGCAAGAGTAAGCCGCTGCCTCATGCCTTTCGAATATTCGCCGGCTCTTTTGCGCGCCTCATCGCGCAGCCCCATCCGTTCCAAAAGCACCATTGGATCCAATGTGGGCACTGAGAACAGGCCTGAGAAATGCTCCAGATTCTCCAAGCCTGTAAGGCGCAGGTAAACATTGGGTTGTTCAAAAGAGACTCCTACCCTATTGAAGAAAGAAGGAGTCAGGTCTCTTACGGAAAGACCATCGTACGTCACCGATCCCTTCTGCAAATCTAGGAGCCCGGTCATGATGTTTTGGACCGTGCTCTTGCCGGCTCCGTTGGGACCAAGAAATCCGAATATCTCTCCCCTCTCGATAGTGAAGGAAACATCGGAAACGGCATATTCTCCCTTCCCGACGTAGTCGTGACATAAGCCTTCTACCTTAATCACTGAGATCGCCCCCTCTGCCAGGAAATTAGACCATGTGGTCTATACCGTCCAGTCTAATCTTATCAGATATCGCAGTTTCGTCAAGTCCAGGCTCCCTCCAACCCCCTCCCTTCCACCGGCATTCTGCCGGGTTTGACTCATACAGGATTCTTATGTGAAGAAATGGTCAAGAAGAGCTTGACAGTCTCTCAAGAATGTCGTAGATTTGTATTAGAGAAAGTTAGGCGTGACTTACTTTGGTTCCCGCGCCTACTGAACAGGCCATGAGGGGGTGGAAAAGCATATGAAGAATGCAACCCTCATCTCGCCTTCGCTCGAAGATTATCTCGAGGCAGTTTTGGAAGTTGCAGACGAGGCGGGAGCAGCCCGCACCACCGACGTGGCAGGCAGGCTTGGCGTATCGAAGGCCAGCGTTAATCAGGCAATGGGACTTCTGGTCGAGCGCGGCCTGATCGAACGGGAGAAGTATGGTCCGGTCTATCTCACAAATTCCGGCGTCGCCCAGGCGCGAGCCGTGCTAAGACGGCATCATGCCATCAAAACCTTCTTAGTGTCAGTGCTCGGCATCGACGAAAATATAGCAGAAGAGGATGCATGTCAAATAGAACACGTCGTAAGCAAGGAGACAATGGACGCGTTGATCTCGTTTATGGAGAGGAGCGACACGGAATGAGCAGCACCAATGAGAGGATATCGCTGGGCGAAGTATACCCAGGATACAGAGCAACAATAACTAGCGTCGATTGCCAGGGTCCTCTCAGGAGGCGGCTCATGGACATGGGCCTGACGCCAGGAACAACAGTTTGCGTAGAAGGAACCGCTCCCCTCGGGGATCCTCTCATAGTGTGCGTACGCGGGTGCCGCCTCAGCTTGCGCAAAAGCGAAGCTGCAGGCATATCAGTCATGCCCTGCCCCGGCAAACCTTGTGCGGCAGTGTGCATTCCCGAAGCTCCTGGCCGGTTTGGATGGCGCCAGAGGCATAAGCAAGGAGAGTTCCCGGGAGAGAAACGTGCAGGGGCAGGCAGGCAACGACGTCGCCGCGGCGGAAGGATGCGCCGCACCGACGAATAGGATAATGCTCATGCAGGCGGGGCAATCTTTTTTGGCAATGAAGTTAGCCCGGGTTAACTTATTGGGAATATCCGGACACATGAACGCTTTGCAAACTATCTGCGGAGGAACAATGAGATGAATAACTCTGTCACAAAATCCACACCTGTCATAGCCATTGCAGGCAACCCCAACTCGGGGAAGACGGCCCTTTTCAATGCAATGACAGGGTCAAGGCAGCATGTGGGCAACTGGCCCGGAGTCACAGTGGAACGGAAAGAAGGAACGGTAACCAGGGGCGAGGCTTCGGCTCTAGTCGTCGACCTGCCGGGAACATACGCTTTCAGCTCGCGTGCACTGGACGAGATGATCGCCCGCAACTTCATCATGCACGAACACCCGGACGTTGTAATAGGTGTTGTAGATTCCACGAACCTCGAAAGGAACCTCTATCTCACAGTCCAAATGCTAGAGATGGGAGTGCCGCTGATAGTGGCCCTCAACATGATAGATGAGGCCGAAGCCCTCGGCATTGGCATAGATGCAGAGAAACTCTCCGGGTTCCTTGGGGTAGAGATCGTACCCACCGCCGCGGTTCACGGGAGAGGCGTAGAAGACCTCGTCGCACTCGCGTTCGAAACCGCAGGCACACACGAAACAGTCAAGTGGCCCGAGGGGACAACAGGGGCAGACGGGGCCGTCCATGCCGCTCTGCCCTCATGCAAGGTAGACTATGGTCCCGTATTGGAGAGGGAGATCGCGCTGCTCGAGAAGACGCTTGCCGAGGTGCCCGGACTATGCCGAAAACGGTCGGCGCGATGGATGGCCATCAAGCTCCTCGAGGAAGATGCCGACATTCTGCAGGAGCTTGAGAACGCAGCAAAGGAACTTGCAGGCATGGCCCAGGGAGAAAGCATCGAGGTCCTCAAGGACCATGTCCGACAGGCCTCCACTCGCATACTCGACGAATTGGGCCGGGAGCCTGTCGATGCGATAGCCGAGAGACGGTACGACCTTGCGGCAAGCATCGCATCAGCTGTCACAGTATCGCGCCCGGATGAAGCAGAGCTTACGCCGACGCAGCGCATAGATGAGATCGTGCTCCATCCCTGGCTCGCGTATCCAGTCTTCTTCGCCGTGATATGGTTGATCTTCCAGGCGACATTTACCATCAGCGAGCCGATTGCGCTGGCGCTCAGCGGCCTCATCGGAGATTTTGGCACCTGGCTGGCAGGGGCTTTGGAAGCCGCGGGAGCCCCGGATCTCATCCGCGGCTTGCTCGCCGATGGCGTAGTCGGAGGCCTCGGGGCTGTGCTGGAATTCGCGCCGCCCGTTTTCATGCTCTTTCTGATGATCTCTCTTCTCGAAGATGTGGGTTACATGGCCAGGGCTGCAGTGCTTTCAGACAGGCTAATGAGGGCAGTCGGGCTTCACGGAAAAGCCTTCATCCCGATGATTCTCGGGTTCGGTTGCAATGTTACAGGCATCTTGGCCACAAGAAGCCTTGACAGCAAACGCGACCGCCTTATTTCAATACTGATAAATCCGCTTATCTCCTGCGCAGCAAGATTGCCGGTTTACGTCCTGTTCGCGACCGCTTTCTTCGACAGCCATCGCGGGCTGGTCGTCTTCTCTCTGTACGCGCTCGGAGTCGTGCTGGCCTTCATTGTGGCCAAAGTACTAAACCGGTTTGTCGAACCCGGAGAGACTGCCACATTCGTCCTGGAACTGCCGCCTTACCGCATGCCGAAGCTGTCTGGAGTTCTCGTTCAGACATGGGAAAGGGGAAAGGAGTTTCTCGAAAAGGCAGCTACAGTCATCCTGCTAGCAGTTGTGATAGTGTGGGCATTATCCAACCTGCCACTGGGCGTGGATTCAGGCAGCCCCGATTCGCTCGTAGGAAGGATAGGGTCGGCTCTAGCCCCGATCTTCAAGCCCGCAGGCTTCGGCCATTGGCAGGCAGCGGCAGCGTTACTTTTCGGCGTGGTAGCCAAAGAACTCATAGTAGGCACCCTGGGAGTGCTTTACGGCACAACAGGAGAGGCCGGACTGATTGCAGCAATCAGAGCCAGCTGGACACCGCTTGCAGCCTACTCATTCCTCGTCATGTCCCTGGTCTATATACCATGTGCAGCCACTATTGCTGCCATACGCAGGGAGACCGGGTCCTGGGCATGGACCGCCTTTGCAGTAACATATACTCTTGTGCTCGGCTGGACCCTTGCAGTCATCGTCTATCAAGTGGGACGCCTGTTTGGGATGGCCTGAACACTTAGCTTCGCGACCGTCCATCGTTGTGCCGAGACGGCACAGCTCTATCTGCCGCCCCTTCCGCCGATAGGGTTTCCGCGCCACCAGCAACAGTCCAGTCGATGGACGGCAGCCCCATATTAATAATGGCCGTCACTCCTCGCAGGTTTCGTCCTGCAACGAGCCGAGGGCGTTAGCCAGCCGTTCCTGCTCAGCCCGGCTTTTGAGGTAATCCCAATCTATCGAAGCACGGTGCAGAGCAATGAGTCGGCCCGCCTATTCACAATCCGCCGTTGACCGCCAGAGAACACATGCTCTCGCATCTACGGATGGTTCCATCTTCCACAGTCTTCAAGGCTTTCAGGGCATAGATGAAGACCCGCGTGATCCTCCAAGCTTCCACCCTGGTTCCACATCTTTCTCCCCATACGGCATCATAGGCGAAATGACATCATACCGCGATGGCATCAGCATCATCATAGCCATGCAGGAAGAACCCCGCATGCACAGAACAAACAGGGTAAAGGTAACGCGAGGAGGAATAGCTTTGCCCAAGCACGATCCGACCAGTGAATGGAAGAGCTTCTTCGACATATATGCCCCTCATTACATGAATGAGCCTTTCACCCGGAACACCTCCGAAGAGGTGGACTTCCTCATCGAGGTAATGTCACTTGAGCCCGGCGCATCAGTGCTCGACGTAGGCTGCGGCACAGGACGGCACAGCATTGAGCTTGCCAGGCGGGGATACAACGTAACCGGCGTCGACATCTCCGAGGGGATGCTTAGTGAAGCTGCCCGAAGGGCCGAAGAGGCAGCAGTCGATGTCGAATGGATACGCCAGGATGCCGCCAGGCTGAAGTTGGACCGCACCTACGATGCCTGCATATGCCTGTGTGAAGGAGCTTTCGGCCTGCTCAATTCGGGCGAGGATGCCACAGTCCGCGACATCTCCATACTACGGGGCATAGCGTCGGCTCTTGCTCCGGGAAGCCCATTCCTCCTCACAGCCCTCAACGCGCTCAGGACCATCCGCATGTACAGTGATGATGACGTGGCCGCCGGCAGGTTCGACAACATCGCCCTCTGCCAGGTTCACACTGTAGGTTCGTGCCTGGGTGAGGAAAACCACGGCAAACTGCCCGACGACGTACTCTCTTCAGTAATAAGGGAGAAGGCATTCACGGCGATGGAGCTCACACTGATGCTCAAGATAGCCGGGTTCAGCGTGGAGCACATATGGGGTGGAACCGCAGGCAACTGGGGCCGCCGTCCCATTCTCATGGACGAGATGGAGCTGATGGTCGTCGCCAGGCTTGATAGGTAGGAGGTAATTTCCGTGTACAAGATCCGCGAATTCCGACTGGAAAGGCTCAATCGGACACGGTTTGAGTCGAGCCGTTTCGACAAAGCCATTCTCGTCACAGGTGCCACAGAGAATCACGGGTTCCATCTTCCTATGGGCATGGACACCTATGCCGCATACGCAATAGCTGAAAGAACAGCAGCTCAAGTTGAGGGCACGCTTCTGCTGCCCCCCATCCACTTTGGAGTGAGCGATGGACTGATGCCGTACCCGTTCAATATCACTATGCGCCCCGAAACCCTGGCCAAAGTCATCTTCGATGCCCTCGAGTCCTGCATCGTCCAGGGCATCGACCGCTTGCTCATCGTAAACGGCCATGGCGGAAACAACTCCGCCATCGACGTCGCCCTGGCTCGGCTTCGCAGGGAGCACCCCAGGGCGAAAGTGGCAGTCTCGTATGCCTGGTGGATATCAGGGCCTCGCCTTTGCCCTCCAGGGACGTTCGGCCGCGAAAACGGCCTGGGCCACGCCGGCGAAGCCGAAACCGCTGCAGGGCTCGCGATCGTGCCTGAACTAGTCGACATGGACGCAGCGCAGGGCGAGTGGCCTGCAAGGCCTGCTGAAGTCAGCGCCAGAACCACAATACCCGAGATCTCCAAGACAGGGGCGACCGGGGATCCCACCGGTGCCACTCGGGAGCAAGGAGAGAAGATGATAGAGGCTTTCTCCTGCTACCTAGCCAGATTCCTTAAGGAAATGGACAGGACTGATTGGCGCTTTGCCAGAGAAGACTGGGACTTCTGACCGCAAGACATGCCCCCTGTGCGTCTGCATGCTGTACTGCGCAGAGAAAATGTTTCACATGAAACATTTTGTGGGGCTGAGCTTCCTTAGGTGGCCAGGCTTGTTCACGGTTTTTGGGCGAATTCACATTGCGTGCCTCGCATACGGGCAGCATGGCCGAGAGCGCCATTTTGTTTTCGCGAATAGCCGCGGCTGGGCGCAAGGAATATGGCAATAAAGGCAGAATCCTTTCCGCATCTCTATTCTGTAGAATTACCCCTGGAAAGGAGTGACACTATGCACTGCCCAAAGTGCGGTTCAGCAATCGTCACGGGCTCGGCGTTTTGTCCGGCCTGTGGAAGGCCTCTGCTTGAGTCCTCTCAGAACACTCGGAGAGAAAGCAAAAGCCTCGTCGGGTTTTCGCCTAAGATTGATGACCCGGCGTTTGCCCGGTACCAGAAAGCATCCAGTAGTTGGGCTATGATCTTTGCAGGCGCTCTCGCCCTCATAGCGATTGTGGGATTCCCTATCTATGGCCGCATGAGCGGAGAGCTGGAGATGCCCACGTCACTCTACTACGGCATGGGCATAGGCGGGATGTT
>LSQX01224839.1_pt1 | contig 10409 bp, 11 predicted proteins | sample 654561 | NCBI WGS metagenome assembly LSQX01 (sample SAMN04489861, study PRJNA283612) | anaerobic digester metagenome | isolation source: 4 biogas reactors fed with cattle manure at either 37C or 55C with and... | place: Denmark: Kongens Lyngby | collected 2014
GTCTGACATTGAGAATTTATTGGAGCTTAAGTTAAATGCGATGTTAGTATCGCACATTATGACATTTGCCTTTTCAATGATATCGACAATTCTATCGGTATCCATATCTATATAAGGAATATCTTTGTCATCTTTTGAAGTGGTCTTCAGATTGGCACCGAAGAAGAGACCCTCAATGGAGGAAGCGTGTGTCGCAAATCCGAGACGGTCGTCCTTCGGAGATATGACGCCGTCGCCGTTAAGATCGGCGGAAACAGTTTCCATATATTCGATCATCTGATCGAAGGTCCAATTGCCTTCCTTTACCTGATCATATATACCGCTGATCTTGAAGTCCTCGGCTATCTGCTTGTTGAACATAAGGATCCATGTGGCGTCGTTGCACATGATGGATATGTCGCCGGTGCAGAAGTAAAGGAGATTGACCATCGAAAGATCCTTAACCGACTGCTGATCCCACCAGGGAGCTTCAAGGTTCAGATAAGGAATGTCATGCAGATTATAAACAAATCCCTGTGTGGCAAGAGTCGCGGATTGGCTTGTGTCTGCCATGAATATATCGTAAGTCTGATCTCCCGCCTGAACCGCTTTCTTCGCCGAGCCTCCGGGATCGCTGACACCGGCTGCGGTTATCTCAACGTTGTATTTTTCGTTGATAAAAAGGTTGCGGGAGAAAACCGAGTCGTTTACCGGATCGCCGTTCTCTTCCTCGGCTCCGATGTCCTGCGATTCCCACTCGTTGAATGAAGGTCCGCGGACAAGGAAGGTGAATTTTTCGCCGTTGCAGTCGTATTCCGGAAGCTCCGGCTGCAGCTCGACTTCGGCGGTCGTTCCGTCTGCCGAGGCGTCGGTAACATTGGCGTTCGGCGCTGTCGTGATTGACGCCGGGTTGCCTTTGTCGCTCTTTCCGCAGGAAACGGCGAAAGCAAATAGCATGGTTGCCAACAGCATGGCGGCAATGATTCTCTTTTTCATAATATCCCCCTTACAAGGTGAATTGATTGCTTATTAACGAAATGTTTGCTTTGTAAAAAGCTCTGTAACAATATGCTGTCGTAACGAATATTATACCTAAAAAATATAAAAAAATCAAGTCTGAAATTAAGCGTTGTTTTTAAAATGACTTAAAACCAAGAAATTCTCTGTTATATACAAAATGTGAGCCGTAAAACTATGGAAAATTACAGGATAGAAAAACCGGAGCGCAAATTCATTCCGGCGTTAAAAATACTTGCTCTCAGAACCATTGATGGATAAGCGGCGAGCCGCTGTCGTCATACTTTATAAGCAGCTCGTGAACATTATCATTTAAGAACAATTCCAGCTGAGTCTCAAACCCGGGGGAGAGGTCAAGCAGGCGCAGCTCATCCAAGGTGACCCAGAAGTTTTCCCCCTCATCGCTCTGCGTAAGCTCGCCTTTGAATTCTGATGTCGAATAGTAGAATATCAGTTCGTTGTATCCGGTGTCGGCGTTTGTCCAGTGGACGATGCCGCAGAATTTAAGTTCGCTTATAACAAGCCCGGTTTCTTCGTATACCTCGCGAATTGCTGACTGTTCGAGGCTTTCTCCGTTTTCGAGATGCCCTCCGGGGAAAGCAACTCCGCACCAGCTTTTCGTTCGGCGCTGTGCCAGCACCTTTCCCGCGGCTTTATCCTCGACCATTACCATATTGGTAACGACAATTTCAGAAATAGCCATTTACAGCTCCATGAAGTTTAAGTAGCACTGCCAGTCTTCCCGGCTGAAGAAATGCGCTCCGTGCCTCATATGGAATCCGATATCTCCGCCCATAAACCGCTCCCCGGTGTCCGGACGGCGATCCGGGAAATCGGCGGGCTTCATGCCGAGCATACGGTAAACTTCGTTTGCGAGGAAATATGACATATACTGCGAATATGGGTCGGCCCAGGTGTCAAGTACCGCGGTTCCGCCGTAAACGTGTCTCGGAGCGACCGCTGCGACGAGCATATGCTGGTCAAAGGGCATTTCTTCTTCCCGTCCGCGGTATTCCTTATATTTCTCGTTCGACCAGACAGGGAAGGCATCCGTTATATGCACTATTCTCTCGCCGGTCTTGCCACGGGTGACGGCGTCGCCGGAGCAGCCGCTGTCGTTGACGAATACATATTTGAAGCGTTCATCCTGAGCGCCGCACCAGAGCGAAGTCTTGCCGAGTCTTGAATGGCCGATGCAGGCTGTCTTTCTTTCGTCATATCTGCCGAGCGACAGCGCGAAATCAAGCGTCCTCGACATCGACCAAGCCCACATTCCGATCTTCGACCAGTCGTATTTTTCCCGCGGATATAGCGGTCCGACGCCGGATTTGAAGTCGTCGTTTGCGTCTTCGGCGACGTCGTTGTAGTATATCATCGCGACGGCCGCGCCGCGGTCGGTTATCTCCTCGACAGGCATATACTCGTCGGGAGTCTGATCGCGGAAATTGATCAGTATAAACAGCGGCTTTTTATTCCCGCCGTAGGGAGTGTGGAAGACAACCGGGAAGCTGAAGCTGACATTTTCCGCGGTATCACGGACGGTAAGGGTGTATTTCTCGGTCAGCACCTTGTTTGCGTAGTCGTCTTCGCGCTTGTATTCGAGCTTTCCCGTGACTTCAAACGGCCCGCGCGGTGTATGGCCGTATTCGTGTTCCTCGAAAATGCGGAGGATTTCTTCGCGGCGCTGAGGCCAGTTTTCGGCGGTCACATCCCGCCCGTCGGCGAACTTAAGTATCGGCGGCAGATTCAGCCGTCTGATTTCTTCGGATATAGTCATTATATGCTCTCCTCAAAAAAGCTCTTCAAGCTGCTTTTTGTTTTCGTAAACCTGCTTCGGGGTCCATTCCCGCTTCAGCTCATATGTCCAGTCTCCAGGATATCCGGCGTCTTCGAGCGCGTTTATTATCCCCTTCCAGTCGTTTTTGCCTTCTCCCGGAATCACATGCCGCTCGTCGATGAAATCATAGTCGGAGACATGAAGCGCAATGATTTTATGTCCGACTTCACGGATAAATTCAACATTGTCCTGCATCAGCAGGTGGTTTGTGTCGTAAACGCAGAAGATGTTCGGCTCGCCGCCGATAAGATATAGCATATCGCCGGAGCAGCGCCCAAGACAGGTGCGGGGAAGATCCTCAACGCAGAGCTTCATTCCGTATTCGGTGCACCGCTCTCCGAGAATCTTCAGGTTTTTCTTTGATATCTCCAGCCGCATCGGTCTGTCTTCGTCTTTAATCGGCTCGGAGGAGGGATGGACCACCATAAGCGGTATCCCGGCTCTTTTCGAAGCATCGATGAGCCTTAAATGGATATCTACAGTCTTCTCGGCAAATTCATCGGGACGGCTTAGGTCAAGCTCTCCGCTGAAAGGAAGGTGCAGCGAACGCAGCTCGACGCCGTATGAACGGGTGGTATCGCCTATATATTCGGCTCTTTCAAGGAATAAAAGCTGATTTAAAAGAGAATCGTAGCCTTGTGAAAGCTCCATAGACTTTATCCCGGCGTCGCGATACCCGGCGCACAACTCGGGTGTCCAGGCGCCGAAACAGGACGTAGAGGCGCCCACCCGCCAATCGCTGAATTTTCTCATATCAGTTACCTCCGCAATCAATATTTATATCCGCATTCGTCCATATCTTCCTTGAAGAAATCAAACATATATTCGCCTTCCGCAGTCTTGTATCTGCCGACCGACTCCGGCCGCATCTCTATTCTTGCAAGCGGAATCCCGAGGTATTCTTCAAGGCTCTTAAGAGTCTTCTCCTGCTCAAAAACCATATCTTCGAATCGGGTCGTATGCCAGAATCTCGGTCTCGGCGTCGCCTTTACTATTTCACGCTGATATTTCCAGCTGATTGCCCGGCGGAGACGAAGATTATCCGTTTTATCATAAGGTATATTGAAAAACGACAGGTCATCGGTCACATGGGAGTTCAGAATGCAGTCGCGCGGGTCGCGGACCCAGTAGATATAGAAAATCTCCGGGAACATCCGCTGTATCCATGGATAAACCAGGGTTGTCTCGGGTATCTTCCAGCCGCGGTATGCCGCTTTCGAAGAAAGCACGGTGTGAAGGTAGCTTTCGATAAGCTGCTTGAATTTCGGGTCTATCGGACCGTCAAGCACAGCCGAAAAATCCCACTCAAGGTCTCCTTTATATTTGACATATGAACTGAAAACCCTTGCCGCCTCATACATATCGTCCGGAGGGATAAGGTCATATGAGCCGTTGAGCGGCTCGCCCATATATACGCCGGAGTCCTTCAGAGTGTTGCTTATGGCGCGGGTGCCGCTGTGGCCGCGGCCTATTATCGTTATTAACATATTGATACCTTCCGTTTTAACAGTCTGAATAGTTTGGAATCAGTATACCACAAGGAAAGCGAATTGTCAAGGGATTAAGGGGAGATAGCCGATTCGGCAAAATGCACAAATACAGTCATCTTGTTTTATGCCGATTCCCAAAAATAAAATATTTACGCCAAAAGTATAACATTACCGGCCGGAATGTGTTATAATAATTACAAGCTAAATATTATGATGGGAGTGAAAATTATGGCTATCAAAACACGTGTGCTGGTATATCCGGAAACCGGCAAGATCAGGAGCTACGGCGAGGCTATTTATGATATGCTGGGCGGAGAAAAACCGGTAGATAAGATACCTCCGGCTTATTCCTGCAACAATGACCGGCTCGTCTTTATCGGAGTAAAAGTCGGCAAGCAGCTTCCTGATGATCTTCGGCTCTTCTGCGGCTCGATGGATAAATCGAGGGCAACCTATGTCGCCATTTTTGCAAACGGAGACGAAGCAACGGTAAACGAAGTCGCGAACACTCTTCGTGAAGCCGGTACCGAAGTAGTCGGCGAAATACTGTATGTCGATGTCCCTTTTCTCGGCTTCTTAAGTAAGCTCAAGCCCGAAGAGAAAGAAAAGATCGAAAGCTGGGCTAAGAAGATATTTGACGACATAGCATCCAGATAACAGAAAAATCAAAACCGGGACAGATCGGATATCAATTCCGTTTCTGTCCCGGTTTTTTATTGCCGGCAATCTGTGCCGACATTAAGATATTATGAGCTTTCGCGTTCTTCGTCGATTTCCGCCTCGGCAGCCTTGATCATAAGGGCGCATTCGACCCGCTTGCGCTCTATATCGCAGCCTAACTTATAAGGCTTTTCGATATCTCGGCTGAAGGCGTAGTTATTCGCGGGGCAGCCGCCGCCGCAGAAGTATTTGGCCCAGCAGCGTTTGCATTCGCTGTTCTTCGAAATGGCGCAGCGCATGAAATTCCTTTGAATCGTGCGGTCGACTTTGCCCTCGTTTACATTCCCCATCTTGTATTCGGGATATTCAACGAACTGATGACAGGGATAGATATCCCCTCCCGGCGTGACCGCAACATATTCCGCCCCGCAACCGCAGCCTTTAAGCCGCTTGTAAACGCAGGGACCGGCGTCAAGGTCGATCATGAAGTGGAAGAAGGTAAAGGGTCTGCCTTCGCGGTAACGCTCGATCATCGCCTTTGCAAGCCGCTCGTATTCCGCCTCGATAACCGGCAGATCCTCTTCTCTCAGCGCCATCGGATTATCCTCCGGCAGCACCACCGGCTCGACAGAAATCTGGTCAAAGCCCTCGTCGTTGAGAGAAAGCACATCCTCGGCAAAATCAAGGTTGTCGCGGGTGTAGGTTCCGCGGACATACCAGTCGGCGGTCCTGTCCCTGACAAGCTGCCTGAACTTCGGGATTATCGTGTCGTAGCTTCCGCTTCCGTCTTCGAAAGGGCGGTTGCGGTCGTTTACTTCGCGGCGTCCGTCAACGCTTAATACGGCATTCGACATATGTTCGTTGATGAACGCAATGCTGTCGTCGTCAAGCAGGGCGCCGTTGGTGGTTATCGTGAAGCGGATATTCTTGCCGAGAGGCGCTTCCTTTTCCCGCCCGTATCTTACAAGCTCTTTTACGACGCCGAAATTCAAAAGCGGCTCTCCGCCGAAAAAGTCAAGCTCAAGATTCTTGATCGGCCCCGATTCTTTTAAAAGGAAATCTATCGCCCTTTTTCCGGTTTCGAGGTCCATCAGTTGTCTGCCGCGGTGAAAGTCACCGGTGCCGGCAAAGCAGTAGCGGCAGCGCATATTGCAGTCGTGGCTGACGTGCAGGCACATCGACTTGATAAGTCCGCTCGCATAAGAGGCATTCTCCGTGTCGATATCATCGGAGAAAAGCGTACCGTCTTCGTAAAGGGAATAAAGGTCATCCCAGCATTCGGCTTTTTCCTCCGAATAACCCTCCGGCGGCTGCTTTGAGGGCGGCAGGGGCAGGGAAGCCATCTCGCGGAGAACCGATGCGGCGAGAGGGCTTAAAACATGGACAGCGCCGGAAGCGCTGTCCAATGCAATGTTATATCCGTTTTGTTCAAACTGATGCAGCATTATTGATTATTTCTTGTTCTTCTTTTCGCACTTCTGGTTGGCAACGGTGCAGCTGGTCTTGCAAGCGGACTGGCAGCTTGCCTGGCATTCGCCGCAGCCGGCGTTCAAAGACTTCTTTGCGTATGTGGATTTATTGAGTGTTTTTACGTTTTTCATTTCGGTTACCTCTGAATATTTAAAATAATAAATTATTTTTTTGCGTCGTCGGATTTTTTGGTTTCTTCGATTTTGTCAGCCTTATCGGCTTTCTTTAATTTTGCAGGGGCTTTGGGTTCTTCCTTCTTGGGATTGATCGGGACGTCAATGGAACGGATCGAATCGCGGAGAACCCTTATTTTCGTGCGGTCGGCAGAGGTCTCGATGGTGACGGTCTCGCCTTTTATTGAAACCACGGCGCCGATGATGCCGCCGACGGTAGTGACTTCGTCGCCGACTTCAAGGCTGTTGCGCATCTTGTTTGTCTCCGCCTCCTGCTTTTTCTGAGGGCGGTAGAGGAAGAAATAGAACACCGCTGCAACGATTGCCAGCATTATAAGCGTCGTCCAGCTGCCGTAACCTGTCATTCCCGGAGCGGCTGCAGTTTCCGCAAGCGTCAGCGCAAGGATGTTGTCAAAAATCATTTGATAGCATTAACTCCCGATATTGATATAAACTTATCCTTTATTATACTATATATTTCGGTTTTATTAAAGCCCCGCCGGGGTAAATAATTGTAAACTTTTTACCGTCACAATCTTCAATTTATGTAAGCTCATTTTTCCGAATTCTCTTGACAAAAAAGGATATTTGTGTTATCATAGGGTTGGAAAATCCGGCTTTGCGACCGGCGCCGGAAAAGTCGGGATGACCGTTAAAAATATACTGTAAATGCGTCGGAGAAAGCGGTTTATTATGAGCAAAGTAAGAGTAGCCATCGTCGGATGCGGCGGTATCGGCGGATATCATTTCAGCCACCTTGTTAACTTTGATGATGTTGAGCTTGTCGGATTTGCCGATACGGTCAAATCAAAGGCTGACCACTTCAAAGAGATGGCAAAGAGCGGCGAATCCTATTCCGATTTCCGTCAGATGATCAACGAAACCAAACCGGAAGTAGTTTACATCTGCGTTCCGCCGTACTGCCATGGTGAAATCGAGTATTATGTAATCGAAAAAGGCTGCCATTTCTTCGTCGAGAAGCCGATGGCGCTCGATTATGACCTTGCAGCCGACATCTGCGCACAGGCCGAGAAGAAGGGTCTTCTGACCGGCGTCGGCTTCCAGGACAGATATCAGGACATCACCGACCGCATTAAGGACTTCATCGCCGACCGCAAGGTAGGTCTGGTTCAGGCAGCCTGGATCGGCGGAATCCCCGGCGTAGCCTGGTGGAGACGTCAGGGCACCTCCGGCGGACAGATCGTCGAGCAGAACGTTCACCTGTTCGATATGGCCCGCTATCTCTTCGGCGAAGTCAAGACCCTTTACTGCGCCGGCGGCCGCGGCATAGTTGAGCCGGAAGCTCCGGAATACAACGTTCCCGGCTACAATGTCGACGATTATTCCTCCTGCGTTCTGACATTTGAAAACGGCGTTATCGCCAATATCTTCACCTCCTGCTACAACGTCGGAGTCGGCGGCATTCCCGGCAGCGGCATGACCATCAACTGCAAGGACGCTACCGTAGAGTATCGTCTGCGCTCGGGAGTCCGCTTCCGCACCGCTGACAGCGATGAGCAGTTCGCCCGCCAGGAAGACCAGGGCGTCACCGAAGACCGCGTATTCATCGACGCAGTCAAATCCGGCGACGGCTCTGCCATCCGTTCTCCTTATGCCGACGCTCTCAAGACTCTCCGTCTCTGCATAGACGCCAACGAGTCGATTAAGACCGGCAAGGTATTCAACTATTAATCAAACGTTCGAACGGAAAAGGGGGAATTATCCCTCTTTTCCGCTTATTGTCTTCATATCATCCGGAGAAATGAAAATCTGAACAGATGACAATTATGAAAAAATTAACCATACTTCTGGCAGCCGCACTTATAGCGCTGCTCGCAGTTCCCGCATTTGCGGAAGTACCGACGGCTAAAGCCGCCTACGGCACCCCCGTCGTCGACGGCGTTATGGACGATGTCTGGCAGACTGCAGAAGAAAACAAGATAGACAAGCTCAAAGACGGCGAAGACGGCGGCGTTACCGCCACATGGCGCGGTCTCTGGGATGAGAATGCTTTTTATGTTTACATCGAAGTAAAGGATACCGAGCACAATTTTGACGGCGATGTTTCCTGGGGCGACGGCGCCGAGATCTATTTTGACCCGCTTGACACCGATGTAAACGATTACTCGACAGATGATGTGGCATATTTCGGTTTCAAAGCCGACGATGTCGAAAACACCAGCTTCACCGGAACCGACGCCGGCATCGAAGCGCTTCAGAACTGCTATAAGCTGGTTTCCGTCGTAACCGATACCGGTTTCATATATGAAGCTTCTTTCGCCCTCAAAACTTTCAGCGGCGGCGTCAATATGAAAGCCGGAACGGTTATAGGCTTCGATATCCAGATCAATAACCAGTCTGCAGATGCCACCAGCCGCACCGGCGCATATGGCTGGTCGGATGACAACAACACCGCATGGCAGGACCCCTCGGTATTCGGTAAAGTTTCCTTTGAGGAACCGGTTATAATCGAAGCCGAACCGGCAGCCGAAGCCGCACCGGCAGAACCGGCACCCGAAGCAGCCGCAGAACCGGCTCCCGCGGCCGAAGCCGCCCCCGCAGCAGCAGCTCCCGCGCCGCAGACCTTTGACATCTTCGCGCTTACCCTTGCAGCAGCCGCTCTTTCCGGAGCAGTTGTTCTTAAAAAGAAGAAATAAATCCGTATAAATCAGCGGAGGAACTTAAATGATCAATCTTTCCGCCTGCATCGAGATGCTCTTTTCGGAGCATGAATTCTACGATCGCTTTAAAGCGGCGCATGACGCCGGAGTAAAAGCGGTGGAATTCTGGGGCTGGGGCCGGCTTGATATCGGCAGGATAAAAGAGCTCAAAACCGAATATAAGCTTCCGATCGCCGCGATGTGCGTCGACACCCTCGATCCCGCGGTAAGGGAGCAGTGGCATAAATACGCCATGCTTCACCGGGAAAGCCCCGAGTATTTCGTAAAGGTCGTCGAGCAGTCGATTACGGCCGCAAAAGAGCTGGATGTACGCACACTGATAGTAACGACCGGCAACGAACGCAAGGACGCCACCCGCTATGAGCAGCACCTCAACGTGGTACGCTGCCTAAAAGCCGCAGGCCCGATGCTTCTGGACGCCGGTGTGACGCTGGTTCTCGAGCCGCTGAACGTCCTCACCGACCATCACGGCTATTTCCTGCCTTCTTCCTACGAAGCCTTCGCAATGATCGAGGAAGCCGATCAGAAGAACGTCCGCGTGCTCTATGACGTCTATCACCAGCAGATAACCGAAGGCAACCTAATCCCGACAATTAAGAAGAATATCGAGCTTATCGGCCACTTCCACACAGCCGACGTTCCGGGACGTCTTGAACCCGGCACCGGCGAGATAAACTACCGCAACGTTTTCGCGGCGATCGCCGCATCCGGCTATAAGAAATACGTCGGCGTCGAGTCGCGTACAACAAAGCCGAGCGCGGAGGCGTGGAAGGACGTAGCTGCGCTTACCGTTTAAACGATAACAACAAAAAGAAGAGGCATCGCGCCTCTTCTTTTTTACGCCTGTATATACCGTCAGGCAGTATATTCGTAAACCTCACCCGCCTTGAGCGCTACCTTCTTTTCTTCGCCGTTTGCTCTGAACAGGAATTCGGCATCTCTTTCCGCGGCTATTTCAGCGGATTTCACCCTGCCTTTCTGCCAGACAGCGCTTACGGTAAGCCCTCCGCGCGCGCGAAGTCCCCTGAAGCTGCCGGAAGGCAGTTCCTTCGGCAGGGCGGGGAGCAGTTCGATTCTGCCGTTGTGGCTCTGGAGCAGCATC